>Ga0208133_1000696_pt1 | contig 12613 bp, 13 predicted proteins | sample ColrivemetaGS535_FD_187595 | JGI IMG/M metagenome (GOLD analysis project Ga0208133, IMG submission 187595) | Estuarine microbial communities from the Columbia River estuary, USA - metaG S.535 (SPAdes) (version 2) | ecosystem: Environmental > Aquatic > Marine > Intertidal zone > Estuary | place... | reverse complement strand
TTGATACACCATCCAACCCTAATTGTTTGGCTAGATTACCGGCAGTTCCAATTAAGAAAAATACATTACCTTGTGGACCTGTAAGGTCAATTTCAATACCTGTTTGTTTTTTACTCTTTATCATTGTTATATTATTTATTTTTTAAGTAATTAGATTGATATAATTTACGTCTTACATTACCATTTCCATCATTAATTTCATACGATTTCATACCTGATGATGTATTCATATAAAACCAACTCCAATCTTCATTCGAATAGAATCGTTCGTAGTTAGGACCTTTTTCTAAAATCTTCATTGTTGGATTATATACCAACACACCGATTTCTTTTAAGGTTTTATACACACACGAGTAATAACCAGGAGAATCTTCTCCCATCTCTCTTACAATGGTCGACCATTTTGGATTACTGACAAATTCCATCACATTTTTTAATGGATGATAGATTCTAAGTAAGTAACGTTTGTTTACTTCACTCCAATAAGTGGTTTCTAATTTATCTGAAAATAATTCAGAACTGATTTCATCAAAGACTAATTTAGTGTTATTCATATTTTATGTTTTAATTGTTTATCTCTCAATCTTATACAGCTAATCTACACCTTTTTTTTGAATTTTCCAAATATTTTACCACTTTTTTTTCAATTATTTTTGACCATAAAAAAACTCGTTGGTTATCAACGAGTTATATATTATACTAATAAACAATATGAACTGGTACTTTGATACGTTTCCCACCACCATTTCGTTTACCCCACCCTTGATTAGGGTCACTTTCACTACGGGTTGTCGGAATACTATCTTCTTTATAATATTTCTCCAATACCACAGCCATACCATTACGTTCATCTGGATGAAACATTAAATCCACAGCTTTACCCCATTCCATTTTCCATTGAAACGAATCTTCTTTATCAGCGTGAAATACTCTGCCATACGAATCGTAATGACCTCTCATTTCTTCCACTACAACTCCATCTACTAACAAATACATTCTAACTGCATCACCACTAAATGAATCCGATGCAACCGGTAAACCACTTTCTTTACAAACGAAACTAAAACATCCCATAATTTTTATATTTTAAAGTTTAAATTTTATTTTTACCAACACAACATATTACCTGCTCTATCCCAACTCCTAGCACCACTTTCGGTTGCTTTGTGAAGTGTGTTGTAATCCACATCTAAATTGGAATTGCCAAACTGGCGTTTAAGTTCTACTTTGAACTCTTTAAGGTTCTTAGCCCAAATATCATTGAACCCACCACTTACCCAATTGAATTGGTATCTATACTGTCCGTTTGAGTTCTTTAACAATTTTTCGTATTTTGCTCTATACTTCATATCTTTATATTTTAAGTTTTATTATTATAATCCTTGTTCTCTACGCAAATCATATTCTTCCTTTTCAATCTCTGAATACTCTACCACTTTAAGGTAAGGTTGAAACTTTGTTTCATAGTAACCTCTAAGGTTAGCCATATCAATCATCGAATCAACAAATGATTTACGAACGTAAGTCATATCGGATGAACCAAACCCTTGGTCTTCCGGCCAATCCGAATAATCTTCGGCTACATCATTAAGAGCCTCATAAACTGCATCGGAATAAGTAATTACTCTTTTTGTAAAACGACCTTCAACGGGGAAAGCGTTTCTAACTACATCGAATCCTTCGATTAACGAAGCGGTTTTTAATACTGAATTAAGGTTAAATGGTAGGCTCATAATTTTATATTTTAAAGGTTTAATATCTCTCAATCTTTATATAGCTAATGTACAGCTTTTTTCCGAATTATCCAAATATTTTATCAATTATTTTTGATTATTTTAACCACAAGTTATACACATAATCATAACTTACTTCTAACTCTTCAGCAAGTCTTTCAAACAATCTTTCTCTAACAATACTGTCACTAACACCGATGTATCTGTAAACATCCTCACTAACAATCAGTTTGTTCAATAAACCGGCAAAAGTTGGGGTTTCATTAAGTTCTAATCCCAATTCATCCGTTGGGTAATTCTTCAAGTAAAATTCTCTAATATTCATATTTTTAAGTTTTAATGTTTATCTCTTATTACAAAGCTAACATACGAAGAATAATTGATATATCCTAATTTTTTGTAACAAATTTTTACTTTTTTTGTGACAAAAAAATAACCCATTGAAAATCAATGGATTATAAATTATTTATTATCAATGAGTTATGTATTTCAGTAAATAATCCGAAAATTTATCATAACCGGATGGAGATAGATGTATATCACCATTTTTTAAAGAAAAATCACATGTCCATTCTTCTTTTGTTACAAAATCTTGTATATTTGTTAATTCTTTTGGAATATATTCAAAAAATTCAATATCAGATACCCCATCCCATGCAATTAACAATGGAACTACATTATTTCGTTCATTATTAATATTTTTTAAAGTATGATATACTGGTAGTATAGTATTTCTTTCTAAAAAATTAGTATTTGATAGTTTATTGTAATATATACTACAAAAAGTAGTCAAATCTTTATCATAAAATGGTGGGTCATTATCAAATTTACGATGTGGGCCGAGTGGAACAAGTAAATGATGACCATTTTGTTTAACACTTGTGTGTTGGAATGTATTTCTATGCCAATATGTTAATTGAAATATAATTAATGAATCATCATATATTTCAGTTGGTAAATAATTTTTGAATTTTTGATAACGGGCACTACTACCGGGATGGTAAAACGATAACCTACTATATAGTGAATTTAAATAATATAAGTTTTCAGAATTAGAACTCCCATTTATAGCATAGTTATATACATTTTCAATTGGAACATTTAACTTTTGAGCTATTTGGTCTGAATATGATTTACAACTTGTATCAATTGAATTAGTATTTAATGAATGTGAACATCCAAACACATAGATGTGTTTATACTTATTCTCCCCAATGTTTTTTTCTAAGTTCATACATATCAATTGCTTCTCTTTTCATTTGGTTTCCTTTATGGAAATAAGCTCCTTCTTTAAGGTATCCACCTAAAAAGTTTCTTCTCATTCTAGTTGTATCTTTGTTTGGCTCTGAACCATGTACAACGTGTGAATGTAAAAGGGCAACTTGTCCTTTTTTCAAATAACCTTCTACCTTACGGAAATCATGTCCTTCCGGCATTACACAACTCTTACCTCTTTCACTTCTCCAGTTATCAGTATTTGTTGCTTTTCTTTCTTCGTTATCTTCGATTGGTAAAACTGGTAATCTATGTGAACCTTCGTAGTTCCATACTGCTCCGTTTTCAGGGTCGTGATTATCTAATGCTAATGCCGTATTGATAATCTCATTGTGTCCACATCCCGTATAGAATGCGTTTTGATGTTGGTCACGTCCTAATTCACCCTTTGGTTTGTAATAACCCCAAGTTTGCAATCCAACAACTTTACCTTCCATAAGGAATTCAGCTGCTTCCATAATTTTTGGATGTGAAAACAATTTAGCAATTTTATCCGATTCTTTATGTGGATACATAATAGGTTCGAATTCTTGCCATTTTCCTGGTTCTCTCTCATTACGTTCTACACGTAATCTATCTAATTCTGCATTGATTTCATCCACTTCGGTTTCAGTAAGTAATTCTAAAACAGTGAATCCGCGATATCTCCAATCAAATGACATTTGTTGAAGTTCTTCCGTTGTAAGGTGTTTGTATGCCATAACTTATTTGTTTATTTTATATAAATATATATTATTTGTAAAATTGTAAAAGATTCGGTAAATAAAGTTTTAACTTAGGTATCTTATCATAGTTTAATAAAATAGCCCTTCTATTTGATTCTGATACACTAACATCTAAAAGTTGTCCATCTTCTCTATATTGTGTTTCCTTTGGGCCTTTGAGTCTCCATTTCAAAGCTACTACAACATACATTTGATTATTTTGTAAACGTGAGAATACCTTTTCATTCACCTCATATATTGGTGAATTTACATCCGTTACTTTTTGTGCAAAATATCTTGAGATAAATCCTCTATTATAATCTGAATCATTCGGATTTATTATGTGTGCTCGTATATTATCGTCAGGTACAGGACTTTTACTAACTAATTTTTTATATGATTCTAACATACTCATTATTTATCACCTCCAATTACTCTTAATTCACCTTTAACATCCGTCCACCAATTCATTCCTTCAATATTATGGTCCACCTTAACTATCTGAAAGAAGTTTGGTGCATCAAATTGCTTAGGTACACCATCCACTCTAAATTTATCACCTACTTTGAATCCACTTACACCATGTACTCTAAAATTAAATGATGCAACTCCAAATGGTGGGTTATTATTATTGTTATCCTTAGCACTTCTACCACTCTTACCTCCTGTTGCAATACCCTTATCAACTAAGAATACTTGTCTTAATGCAGCAGTATCGTTCCATGCACCTACCATAAGAGTACGTTCTATCGAACCATCGTTTGATGATACAAAATCATACCACTCTTTTTTCAAATCAATTTCACCTAATCTATCTTGTATCTTTGGTAGTACTGCTCCCGTCTTAGTATAATATTCATAATTTAATGCTCTTGCGTCTTGTTCCAATTCCTCTGCAGATTTTTCTTGTGTCGGTGTATTAGTGTCCTTTTCAACTTCTTGCTCTTCTTCTATTTCCTTCAATCCTTGAAGTATAGTTCCCGCTTTATCTTCTCTCTTACTAAACACATTTCCTAACATTGGTCGTGGATTTAATTCTGGACTATGTTCAAATTTTGAGTTTAGTTTCTTTTGTACGATTGATGACATCATTGCACCAGGAACTTCTACACTAAAATCACAACTTACAAATGGTGAAGTTACTCCTCTAGCTTGAAGTCTTGTTATACCATCAGTACCTACGATACCTCCAAAATTTAAATCTACAACTCCTAATTCTAAATCACCTGTATCTTTATTGGGTCTTTCTATAATTTGAAATTTCCAAAATGAATTGCAAGCAGAAGACATTCCATTTAACATTTCATAAAAAACATCTCTAACTACAAAGTTGGGTTTAGAAATACATTCTACAAAAAAATCAAAATTTATATACAGATTTCGTAAATATCCCCAAAAATATGGTTTTTCTATTATAGGTTCAAACGAACTATCAACTTTACCAAATGTTTTTTTCAATCCGTATGTAGCAGGAAATGCATAAGGTGCAGGTCTTGATTGTCCTGTAGCAAAATCTTTTTTATCACCATTTTGATTTCCTGTAAATACAGTATTACCAGTTGATGGGTGTAAATTGGCTAAGTTTGCTTCCGCGTTTAAATCATTAAATACTATAAAATCCGTAGTTTCTTCAGTAGAAGATAACGCCTTTTTTAAATTGAAATTTGGTGCAGTAGTATTAGGTATAAATAATTTAGATTTATCAGTTGAAAACATATGTGGAAATCCACCACATACAGTTTCACGAATATTAATTCTTTGGTCTCTTGATTGTTTACTACAAGCAGATTTTTGTGGACTTAGTTTCATTGGATATGAATTTATAATTTCAACTGCTAGTTCAAATCGAATAAATCTATCTTCAACGATTAAAGGCATATCCTTTGGAATGCTAACTTCTGCATCTGACGATGAATCATCAGATGTAAGCTCACCTGCTTCTGATAATGTATCCATCAATTCCTCTTTAACCACTTTATCTATATTTACGAAGTTTCCTTCGTTAGAAAATGCTGCGTTATTTATTAATTGTTTAACTAATGGTGTTCTTTTATGACCAGGTAATTCATTAAACATTTGCATAAATAATGCTCTACCTACCTTACCACCACCAACTGCAGAATCTACTTCTTGTGCACTAAATGTTCCACTTGAATCTTTTTTTGCCGTATCGGTTGAGTTTGCATCTCTATGAGTTTGCATATACTCAGCCACGTTACCAACTGATGTTACTTGTATTTCTAATGTATATGTTTCATTATCACCGAATGATATACCACCACCGGTAACGATACCCAAAAAAGCATCATATTGATAACCGGATTTTTCTCTTTTTGTTTTTACATGTGGCCAGTTGTCATATTGTACAATATCACATACATCAAGTTTACCACCGCCTCCACATTTTTGTGAAACCGATTGTCGAGTATTCCATCCCCATTCACATAATAAATGGAAACCGGGTTCTAAAAAATATTCAGAAAGTGTTTCTGCTTGTTTTAATGTAAAAGCAGTTATTGAAATTTTAGCAAGTCTAGAACCACCTTCAGCCTTTTCATCCATAGTCATACCGGTTATGATTGGAGATGGTCTTAATGCTCTATCTATACCACTTTTAATCCAAACTTGTGAACCTGCAAAATTATGCCCTAATATACCACTACCTTTGTATAGACCACTTCCTCCATAGTTGGTAGAAAATAAATCACCACGAGTAGAATCATGAATACTTTCCATTACTAATCCACCATCAACTGATGAGATTAATCTAATCCATGTAGATAATCCACTAACCCCACCACCGGATGCTCCACCAACGGGACTATTGTTACCCCCTCGTCTTGCTAATAGAGTGGCTAATTCTGGATATATGTCTGAATATTGTGGGAAAGAACCTGGCATTTGCTTATTATTTTGTAAAGTTATTAATTACTTCTGTGTATTTCATTGGTATTCTTAGAATACTACCATCTGCAATTGCAAATGGGGCATCATGAATGTTATTAGCAGTTGCTATAATCCACCATAAGGATGCATCTCCAAAGAATTGATGTGCAAGTGTATCCAATCGGTCACCCGTCTGGGTCACTGCGTAAATATCACTATCTGATAGAGGGATGTTTGGATAAATTTTTGTCCTAAAAACGTTTCTACCATCTTTTAGTTTTTGTATTTGATTATTGGTATATCTACTTGACATAATTTAAATATTAGTTATTTTAAAATAGTAGTGTTGTTTTTGGTTGATTAGAAGATTCCATTCTATCCATTTGTTCTTTACTAAAGAATTTATTCATTGGGTCTTTACCACCATTATCACTAACCCATTTTTCATATGATACTGCGCTTGAAGTTTGTCTCATTTCACCGGTAGGTTTACTATCTACACCTATTGCAGGAATCATATAGGCATAGTGTACTTGTTCACGAATTTCACCATCTCTCATTTCCATTTCTACATAATAATTGATTTCATCAATTTTTTGTACATCTTTAATATCTCTACCACCTGCTTCAAACATTCCAAGTCTTTTTGCTAGCCATTCTGGATATCCTTGATTTGTATATTTCTTTTCTGCTTCTGCTCGTTTAACAGCATAATCAGTTTCCGCTTTTGCAGTACTTTGTGAGACAGTTGCTGGTTGTTCAGCTGCTTTAGGAGTTTCCACTGGTTTTCCCGTATCTATATTTTTTGGAGTATTATCAGTAGGCGTTGGTGGTGGTGCTGTTTGTTCAACACCGGTATTATCTACTTTTGGTGGTGTAGGTGGTTTAGTATCAGCATTACCTTGTACTTTTTTGAAATCAACACCAGTTGCAGGTTGTGGATTTGTTATAGGGTCAGTTCCTACTACATTATCCTTTTGTTCGGCACGTTTATTATTTATACCCTTTACTGCATCTGATGATAACTCATAATTATAGAAAGAACCCAGTTCAACTCCGGCAGATTCAACTAATTTATATTCCAATTGAATATCTACTACTTTTGGAAGATAACTATCCTTTACATCCGTTTCCCAAGTTACATCGTCATTAATTGTATAACTTAATGAATTTATAAATCCCACTCTACTTTTATAAATACTACCAATGGTAAGTTTCATAAATGGAGCCTCTACTACTTTATTAACAATCGTTGGATACGTTCTAGCTGTTAACCAGTTTAAACGTTCCCACATCAAACCAAGTTCGGTAATATTCATACAATATACTTTCAATGTAAAACTTACACTACGTTCTACACCACTATATGTGTAAAAATTATACGGATTACCTACAAATTTAGAACTATCCCATGAAGGAGAAATTGTTTCAGTTAATCCAGTTATTAGTGTCCTAAATTGTACAAATTCTGATGTATCGGAAACACTTGACATTTTTAATGGTATCAAATCACTATCATCTGAAACTGCGGCACCTGGTTTTGTCATATTCAACGAATCCGATTCGTTTGTTAATCCATACTTTGTACTTAATGTATATTTTTTCGTCGTACCTACTACTCCAGAATATGGGCGAGTAGGGTCATTTGGTGAAAATCCACCAGTTGTATTTTTAGGGTCAAATAATGCATATTCAGTAGTTCCGAATCTACCCTTTGTTTTTCTTCTATCGATTCCTTTAATTGGAGATACTAACGATAAATCAATACGTGTGGATACATCTTCGGTTTTATAGTTTTTTAATCTTTCAGTATACGTTGTAGGAGTATCGGATGTTTCTTTTGTTTCAGATTCAACTGCTTTATCTATTTCAGGTTTAGATTCCGTACCTGTTAATTTTGGTTTTGAAACACCTTCTGGTAATCCTAATGGTTTTTTACTTTCTTCTTTATCGTTTACATCTTTTTTTAATTCAGTCGTTTTACCTAAACCTGGAAGTTTTAGATTAGTTTCAACACTACTTCTTTCAATTAATTTATTATTCTTTTCTTCGTATAATTTAGAAGTTGCCGATGTTTCTTTTGTTTGAGATTCAACTGCTTTATCTATTTCAGGTTTAGATTCAGTACCTTTTAATTTCTTTTTTAGTAAACTTGTTGCGTTCGATGCTGCTTCACCTAATTTCTTTTTTGCATCTAATCGTAATTGTGTTACTTTTTTAGTAATCTCCGTAGATGCACTTTCTTCTACACCATCTATTTTTTTATCACTAAATTTTTCTCTATTTATTTGATATGAATATGGTAATTTTGAACTATATTCCCATCCACCATTTGCAGGCATTTTACCACCACTATCAGTTCCTGAAAACGAATCAATAGAACTTGCGTTATTAGCACCTAATGCGTTAGGGTTACCAAATAATGCTTTTCTTAATTTATCTTTTCCTAATGTGATACCTTGTCCTAAAATTTGTCTACCTAATGTTTTAGGATTACCCCCACCAGTTTGTTTTAGAAATTTACCTAATTCTGTGCTTTTATTTTCTTTTTGAATCTTACCAAGAGTAATCATGGTATCTGGTTCTAATCCGTTTTGTAGGTCACCTGTATTTTTTACAGCTGTAGGAATTAAATTTTGAGGAATACCCAAACGTGTATTTATACCATCTCTAGCTTGATTTAAGGATGTTACTTTACCACCAAAAACAAATTTACCAAATTTGCCGCCCGTAATTGCACCCAACCCTTTACCAATTAAACCACCATCTCCTGCTGCACCACCTGTACCTTGTTTCATTTTTTCAACATCAGATGTACTACGTGTTGCTATTCGAATCGCTTGGTTACCATAGATAAGGGGATTGTTTAACTCAACTGCACTTCTTATACGAATACCAGTAAGTTCTTGTTCTATCAGAGTATCTCTATCTGATTTTACAGCAGATTCTTGTGGTGAACCTTTAAATTTTTGTTGCACAGGAATTTGATTAGGTATATTTGGTAATATATCTTTAGTTGAACCTCTGAATAATTCTAATATTGTTGGCATATCTTACGCTCCCATTAATCCAAATCTATTTTGTGAACTTTTTTCTGATGATGTTACTACTGCAGATGAAACTTTTTCTCTATCCATATATACATCTCTATTAGAAGACACTGCTTGTATCATTTCATCCATTTTACTTACCAACGCTGAAATATCAATTGCAGGTGTTGGTTGAATGGTAGTATTTGAAATGTTGGAAGATGGTTGAATAGCATTACCACTACTAACTGAATCTGCTAACGTACCAGGTGTTTTAGTTGCTATTAAAAAATCTGCAGGGTCGGTACTTACAACGTTACCATTTTGTACCACACCATCGTTTATAGATGGAGATGATGCAGTTGATGTACCTAAAACTGCATTAGTAGCTTCGACTTGTTCAGCTGTTTTACCTCGACCTACCTCATCGGTGATACCCAAAAATGAACCAATAGAACTAAACCCACTACTTATTGCATTTACAGCCGTCATAATCGGTTCAACTATATATGTGTTAATAGATTCACCAATGAAACTAATAACATCGTATATTAATCCAAATCCTTTTACTAAAAAATCAATAAAATATCCAACTGCTCCACCTACTAATGAACCCAATAATTTACCAATACCGCTAAAAATTCCTATTATTGGTTGTGCGAATTTCATCATCACATCTTTAAATTCTGATATTTTTAAGAATAATGGTTCAACCGCATCAAATACGGCCTCAAGTGGGGTGAATAATGCATCTATAATTGCAGAACCAATTGCTACTAATGGCATTACAATTGCAGATATAACATCATAAATTGCTTTTAATGGTTTGAATACTAATTTGAATACAAATCCTATTAATTTAAATACAGGTAATAATACTGCACTTAATATAGTATATAAATCACTTAATACTGGCATTACAAACGCTGCAATTGGTTCGAACATATCAGCAAATGCTGTTTTTAATCCTGAAGTTGTGTTATCAAATTTTTCCATCACACTTTGCATTTCTTGCTGTGATGCTAATCGTTTTGTTTGTAAATCTAAATCATTCTTTGATAATTGTGAAATATCTCTGCCGGATTCCATTAAAGACATTGCTGCAGCTAAATCTTTTTCATTTAACTTTCCAAATTGTTCTCTAATACGTTGTTGATTTAACAAATCTTCAATTGGCATATTAGCTGCTTTTGCAAGAGCTTCTTGTTCAAAGGTATTCAATTTTGTTAAATCACCAAGTCCTGCAACTTCATCTAAAACTGCTTGTTGTGATTCTAATATTTTTCCGTTTGCTGCTAGATATCGTGCTTGACCTAAATTTAAGTTAGTACCTAATAATGCACTTGCTTCTAATTCTGCAGTAATACTACTTTCAAAATCTAATAACCCATCTGCCACTTTTCCTGCTTGTGCAATAGATGTTCCTAATTTTGCTGCTTGAACTGCTGCTTTAGCAAGTTCTTTCGGTGAACCCTGAAAATACTTATATGCATATTCAGATGAATCGGCCATATCTTGTATTACTTTTGAAGGGGCAACACCGGCCATTTTGGCCATTTCAGCAGTTTGACCTATTAAATATTGAGATTGTTCTTGTGTTAAACCTCCGATATTTTGAAATACTTTATTTAATTGTGCAGCTTCATCAACCCCAACACCAAAGTTTTTGTTTAGGGTAACCATTGACCCTAATGTTGCTTTTGATATTTGTTCACTTGGTTTAAGTTCATTTGCAAATGCTGCTGCTGCTTGAGCAGTATCAGCTGCACTTACACCTAATCCGGCAAATTGATTAGATACTGATTGTATATTACCTTGTAAATCTCTAGTTTGTGAATTTAATAAACCAGTTTCTTCTCTAAAAGATTTTGCTGCAGCATCTATTTCTTTAAATCGTTCTAAACCTACTTCGAATGCCTTATAAAAAGCATACCCAATCAGTGCAATTGCTGCTACTACTGCTACTATTGATAATATCATTAAACCTTGTGGCCCTAACAATCCCATTACCATATTTCCAGCAGAACTCAATCCTCTACTAAGACCTCCTGAAAAAGCATCAAACATAGATGCACCTTTATTAGTAGCTTGTGTAAACCCAGTCTTAAATTGAGTCATAAATCTACCTTTGATTGCATTTATACTTTCACTTGCTTTATCTTGAAATGGTGTCCAAAAACGTTGGAATAAGGTTTCCCCAATTATAGGAATTCCTTTTATTTTTTCACCGATACTATCTAATGATGATGTAAATTTGTTTTGTAAATTATCAGCGATTCGTTGTGTTTCATTTACAATTTTTAATCTTGTTTGTTCTCTCTTAATAATACCTTCTGCTGCATCTAATTGAGCAAGATAAGTATTTTTCATTTTTTCGTTTACACCGAAATTACTTTGTAAAATATTATTTTTTTGTTGAGAAATTCTAATTATAGCTTCATCATATGATTTTTCATCTTTTAATGATTTAATAACTTGTTTAGTTAAACTAATTTCTTCAAATATTTTTTTATTGCGCAAATCAGAAGCTTCAGCGGTTTCCTCAATAGCCCTCTTCATATCACCTATGATAGATGAGGTATATTTAATCGCATCTTGATATTCTTTTTCTTCGCTTGTTCTATCTTTAGCCATAATTAGTAATCAAACCCTAAATACTTTCTAACTGATTGAGGGATTGCTTTTTTAACTTGTTCTTTATCACCATCGAATCTATCTTCTATACTTTTTCTAGCATTTTCTACGGATTCATCTGCATCTTTTATTGCCTTTGCTATATTTTTGTCATTCTTTAAAGTACGACCTAATACGCTTAAAAATAATTTACCTATAAACCCTTCTTTAAGTTTATATTTTGCATATGTTTCTTTGAATAATTTTCTATCTTCGTTTGTTATTTTCATTTGTTCTCCAATTATACTACTATAAATATAGAGCATAAAAAAAGTGAGGAATTATTTCCTCACTCTTATATTAGGTCCATTGT
>Ga0208133_1000695_pt1 | contig 12618 bp, 13 predicted proteins | sample ColrivemetaGS535_FD_187595 | JGI IMG/M metagenome (GOLD analysis project Ga0208133, IMG submission 187595) | Estuarine microbial communities from the Columbia River estuary, USA - metaG S.535 (SPAdes) (version 2) | ecosystem: Environmental > Aquatic > Marine > Intertidal zone > Estuary | place... | reverse complement strand
AACAGGCATTTCCGCCAATGCGATAGCAGTATTCATCCAAGATGTTCTGGTTCCTTCAACACCTTTGATGCCTTGCAATGCTACACCATCAGCTCGATCTGGACCATTAAGATTACAATGCCAATCTAATTTACCAAGAGGGAAAATACCAGTGAAGTTTCCATCTTTTGATTTCTTGCCTGTTACTGCCTGTATCGGAAAGAATTTTGATTTATCCCAGTTATAGATGTCGGGAGACTCCGTAAACGGTGGATACTGATTCCCATCTAAATCAGAAGTTAATTGATTCCAATTAGAAATACCACCAATCTCGTGAATCAGTCTGGCATAATTTAAACTGTTAGTATCCTGCTCTCTGAATACCACGATTAATTCTTTTAGTAGCAATTCTCGGATATAATTGCTGTCTTCCTGCGTGAAGTTTGTGATATCAAATCCTAAAACTTCTACTGCACCATTATCTAGTCTTTCAATTTGCATCGTTTCACTCCTTCTAACTCACAAATTTAAGTCAAATAGTAACCATTTTCATAGTAGTCACGAGTCCGAAGCAATTCTTTTGCCCAATTATCACGTTTCTCGATAAACACTTGCGGTTCCTCATCTTCGACTGCGATCAGAATTACAAGATTAGGAACAGCAATACCTGTACGCTCTTCATACATAATTGCATAAGCAGCGGTCTGCATAAAGTAGGAACTAATATGTTCCTTCTTCTTCAGTTTACCTGAGGTTTTAAAGTCAATGACTGCTCGTTGTCCGTTATACTCGGCGATACAGTCAACTCGACCTGCCATGCGTAGATGGTCGCTATACAGAGCAAGTTCTTGGCAATGTATATTACTGATAGGTTCGAGAATGGGTAGAAATTTTGTGAACATCTCTAGGTCTAGTAAAGATGCTTTCGTACTCGTATACGCTTCTTGTAGATTTTCGTTCTTAAGATACGTCTCGGTTAGAGTATGGATCTTAGTTCCGCGAGTCGATGATTGCTTAGAGATTTTGTCTGCTTCTTCAGCACCAACACGAGCACGCCATTTGGCAATTCCGTCTCGACTTAATACAGAAAGAACGGTGGTAGCAGAAGGATACGCTACACCAGAGGCATTAACGTAAACTCTGCTACCATCTTCGTTCGTAGTTGACTGAGCGAAATCTTCATAATCATATATCGTTTTAAACATAATTCATTATACTATCATTTTATGAAAAAGTCAAGCCCTTTCGTCAATAAACTCTTTTAATTTATGTTGATAAAAGTGAAAATATTCAATTTCATTTTCCAATATGGTGAAATTCTCATCAGCAATCGTGTCATTTGCTTCTGCGATTTCTCTATTTAACTTTGTAATTAACTCTGCATTATCAGAATCTTCTGCGTCTAGTCCATCCAGTTGAGATTGTAACTGAGACGGACGATCTAGTGCTAGTTGTTTTGGTTGGGTTGGTAGACCAGTAAATGCATCACCAAGCGATGCGTGGAAATCTTCTAAAAATTGTGACATATTTTGTCCTTTCTATGCTGCGTGACGACTCTCATATTCTAAACGTGCGACTATATATTCCTTCACCAGTTTAGATCTAACAATATCGTCTACATTAAATTCAATGGTGTTAAACGATGGCATAATGTCAGTAATCGCAAGGAATTTTTGCAATCCAGACATGTCGTTCTTCTTATATAGGTCAGTTTGACGGAAGTCTCCGCAGAAGATAACTTTTGAGTTCTTGCCAATACGAGTCATAACAGAATTGAGTTCCATATCTGTCATATTCTGACATTCATCGACGATCACAATTGAATTGTCAAGAGTAATACCACGAACGAATGATGTAATTAGGAAGTGAATGACTTTTTGTTCTTGTAAACGAACAAAGGGTTGAATGTGATTAAACAGATCTTCACAGATTTCAACATATGGTAACGTGTAAACTTCTGTCTTTTCTTTCTCATCTCCTGGAAGATGACCGATTTCACGCGAAGGAACAGCGGAACGAACAATGATCACTCTCTCAAATTTATTGTTAACTTCTAATACTTCTTCAAGTGCTTTATATAATGCGATAAAGGTTTTACCAGTGCCAGCGACACCATGTAGTAGGACTGCGGATGCTTGCTTGTCAAATAATTCAAAAAACTTTCTTTGATTTTCAGTTAGAGGATTGATTGTTTTGAGATCATTTTGTGTAACTTTGCATTTTGAACTTCTCTCCTGAATAACTGTAGCGGGTGTTGGTGTGACGAGTTGTAGGTTATTTTGTTTTCTTCGCGCCATTTCGCAGTCCTTATTTTTCTAGGGTTGATATGAAAAAGGCGACGCCACAATACGGTGGAGTCGCCTCTAATTTCCGAGGACATCGGAATCTAAAATCGGGATGGGAGTTCTGGTTTGTTCCATACAAGTATTTATTAACTTGCGACGCTCCACCACTCCGGAATCGGACGATTTTTCCATTTTGCCATTTTATTTTTTGCACCGATATAATAGTTGCGATACGACTGAATAGAGTCAGAAACTTTATATTCGTCAGGCATCGCAGGAGTAGGTTGCGTCAAATATCCAACAGGAATGTTTTTTGGAGTACGCTGCAAATATGGAGCAAGTCGATCGCACGCATGTGTTTTACCATAACGATACGTATACTCTGACATTAGTGATACGAACAAACAATACAACCAGTTGTAGTTATTGTTTGACTGTCGTGCCCAAACAGCAGAAGGATGGTTGATATGCGTTGCTTTATACAGAACACTATCTGTAGAATCGTCAAACAACTTCCATCGTTTTGCTTTTCGATATCGAGGAGGTAAAGAACCCGCAACATACTTTTCTTCTGTCCACTCTGTACCATCTAGAACACGGTGGGCAGTTGAGAGTAACTGAGCATACTCGAGAATCATCTTAACGACATGCTTGTCGTTGTGGTATTCTGCGCACTTGGTGACATTACTGTCAAGATAAAAAATATTCATAATATATTACTCGTCAAACGGAATCTCTTCCATGTTGTTAATTATTTCTTTTATCGCAATCTTGGCGACATCACTAATTATAATGTTTCCTACTGAAAAGTCAAGTGCTTTTCTAACAAAAATTGGATCTAATGCAGTTAACATATCTGCACTATACCTCTTATCGCCATCTGGATAAGTATTCAATGCAGTGACAACAAGTTCTATCTCTAGATCTGTATATAAACATATACGATATCTTCTATATGATAGAAATCTATCTGGAAATGATACTACTTCGCCCATAATACTATTTATTAATCTGTTTTTTCACTAGAAACTTCACTATACCCTCTTTACGTAAAGAAGTCAATAGATTTTCTAAATTTTTTACCCTACTACATTCATATTAAAAACAGTATATCGCGTACTATCTACCTTTATACTATGCAACAACTCGTGGTGGTTGAAGTAAAAAACACCAGATCCTCGTTTGGTTGGACCTGAAAAAGAAGGTTGACCTTTTATGTGAAATTCTGTAGAACAAGTATTATCTTCCAAATTTAATATTAGCGTCCATTTGATATTTCTATTGTCTAAATGGGGACCCATCTCAAAACCAGCAGAATCTTTTTTTATGTCAAAGTGGAAATTCTCGTCTCTTTTCCACGTATTTATTGGCCAATCCAATTTTAACGTTTCACAATCACATGTTTTTTCCATTGCATCAAACAGTTGATGTATTGTGTTTCTTGTCTCTATAATTTTAGGATGATCTTCATTGTTAACAGAAGGAGCTCTATCTCGCTTTAGATAAATTTCAGATTCTAATAAAATTCCACCTCTGCTGTTTTCCCACACTAACGAATCATAATCTATTGTCGGTAATGTTAAATCTTCAATAAACCACAACGGAAGAAGTGAAACTGGTCTATGGAAATTCATGAGAAGACCCATCTATTAGTTTACAAAATTCTGGAAATGTTTCTTTGAAATTTTCTTTGCGATAGGAATCTTTCAACTTGGTATTAACAAAAAATTCATTCCAAGACCTGCCATCTGATTCATTTGTGTTCATAAAATCTAAAACGTGTTGAATACGTTCTCTCATATATGGGTCAGATACTCTCGCAAGAATTGGAGTATAATATTCAGTTATATCTCGTTTGATGTCATTCGAAATATTTTTGATATTGTAATGTGGTGGTCCGTGCAGTATATTGATATAATACCCCAGTCCAATTTGTCTGAAGTGCTTCAGCGTTTCTTCTAAGTAATATACATTCAAAGTATTAACTGTTACACATGCAACCACATTAATATTATCATCTTGCAGCGATAAAAATTTTCTAATATTGTTTTCTACTAGATCCCACTTGGCAGGATGGCGCTGATATTCAAACCGTTTACCGATCCCGTCAATAGATAGACTGATCAAAACTTTCTTAAAGTGTTTCAATATTTCGATATGAGAAGGATTAAATTGGGTTGCATTTGTGTTGAAATGTAAGATTTGATTCTTAGAATATCCTAATTCTATACTTCTCTTTAAAATTTCCCATTGCTTCTCAACCAAAAATGGTTCGCCACCATAGATGTCGATTTGTTTTAGATGCGGAAGACTTTTTTCTATGTGTTCCCAAGCAGGACTGTCGTCTTCGTAATTTCCTTGCCAATCTTTGACCTGTAGCATGTAATCTTTTTTAGCATTAGGATTAGGATTATTTCTCTGAGTTATCGCAAAATGCTCCTCCACCCACCGACTGGAAGACCAAGGACCACAGATCCTACATTTTAAATTACATAATGTTCCAAGATTCAATTCGACGATCGCAGGTTCTACTGTTTTATCATCGAGGTATTCTTGCCCCCAATATTCAACTGCTCGATTATTATCTAAAATTCTCTTGCTCGGTATACCTGCTGCTTCTTCATCCCAACATTTTTTACAATTGTCATGCTTAATTCCATTCTCTAAATCGGTTCTAATTTCTGTAGCAAGTTTTCCGTTTAGAGCCTCGTTAAAATCATGTGTGTAAATTTTACATTGATTTCCATCTTTGTCATCTAACCACAATTCACTCTTACAACAAAATGCGACTTCTCCACTATTAGTATAGCGAAGTCCTTTGAAAACATTTATACAATGAGTGTTCACTGGTTTTTGTATCTTTCGAAAACACTTGCTAACCATGGAAGAGAAGTTTCTAGTGGATTTCCTGGATCTCTATTAGCATGTTTAATAAACTCATCAAATGTGAATTCTGGAGTGCGTGTTAGTATCTCGTGAATTATATTAAAGTCATGTTGAAGAGGAGGAAATCTAGCAAATACTTTCTGCATAACAGGACTTTCTAGATCGGCAATTCTCTTTTGTTTCAATTCTTCTTTAGCAAAATCAGGAAGTATACTGGGAGAATTAATATCACCAAAAGCATAGTTTAGCATAATATTATCTAAACCAGAAAATGAATCGAGTAATCCAAGACTGTCTAAGTACTCAAAAAACTCCCTTGTATAATACGCATTGTATATACTATGAGTATAGCAAATACTGACAATAAATTTCTTATCAGGATGTGCCAGTTTTAATTCAATCAATTTATTTAAGTTACCAAAGACTACATCATTTTTGCTTTTATTACGAATATACTCAAGACCCTCTTGGAATCCATCGATGCTACAAAGAAATTGGATTTCATTAAAATTTTTCCAGATTTCTAGGAAATCTATTGATTTCCACTTCAGGGTGGTCATATTAGTACTGTATATAATACTCTTATCATGCATTTTATTGTCATCTAGATACTTTAAGATCATGTGGTGTTCATTATGCATCAACGGTTCCCCGCCAGCAAAATAAAATCCCTTCACATCTTTGATGTACGGAAAAACGTCTACATCTAGGAAGTCTGGGCGTGCATATACAAACGAAGTAATCGTTCCACGGTCAGAAAGAACATTCTTGTCTTTTAAAAATTTAAGTTCGTTTTTATCTGCTCGCCAATTCGCAAGGGTGCTACTAAGAGGAGATCCACAAGTTTTGCATCCCAGATTACAAAGATTACTGAACCTAAAGTCCATGTAGTACATAACGGGATCAGTTATCGATCCATCAGGATTAGTTTTTTCCAATAAATGTGGAATTTCATTTGCATATGATGATAGTGTAGTTTGTCTAAAACTTTGGCGATCATGCACATCTTCATTTTCCCAACATGCAGTGCACTGTTCAGGTTTCTCGCCAGCAAGCATTTTCAATCTAATGCTTTTCATTTTTTCGTTATTCATAATCTCAACGAAAGTGTTTTTGGAGAAATCTCCAACCTCTCCGCCGTTTTCTCCGCCATGAGCAACACAACATAACATCGCCTTACCCTCGGGCCATGCGTGAAGATGCATCCATGGAAATGCACAAAACGTTGGTGACAATTCTTTTTTAGGCGTCATTTGTTATTTCTTTCCACCATGCGGTATATTCAGGAAACGTGTGTGGGAACGATTGTGATCTTCGTTTATCCAGCATTTTAGTATATGCCACAAAATCTTTAATATCTCTTGGAGATGAATCACCGTCAATATATGTTATCACGCTACTAAACTGATCAATAACATGTTGTTGTGTATTTCTTTCGTTTAACCAAGCAATATGTTTTGTATACTTATCTTTTACTTCTTTTTTCAAATAGTCTGGCAGATTACGAATTTCATAGTAACTTGGACCAAGTAAAATATTGAGAAGAATGTCGTTTGTACTGCGCATTAATTTATTCTCTACAAAGTATCTATGCATATCTGGAAGCGTCCAAACATTCATTATACTAACTGTAGGAGAAATATGATAAGATATGTTGCGGTGGGTTAAACAAACATCATAAATTTCACGGATATTGGGTTCAATTTTATTCCACGGAATACCGTTACGAATATACTCTGCTCTGTCACCCATCGCATCAATACTCATACCCAATACTACTTGATTAAATTCTTTCCATAGATCAACAAGATTGTTGTTCTTATAATTCAACTTTGTCATATTGGTGTTATAAACTAATTTTACATGCTTAGATCTACCAGATTCTATCAATTTTCTAAGAGTAGTAAAATGTTCTGGCATGATAAGAGGTTCACCCCCAGCAAAATAAATTTTCTCCACATTTTCATATTGTTTTTCTAAAGGATCATTACCAATATTGGTTGATGTTATTTTACCAGTAATATTTGTTACATTAGATCCATGTTCGGCATCTTCTTGGGCCCAAGTGCTACTGTAAACACTACCACAACTTCTACATTTCAAATTACAGAGGTTGCTAAATCTAATATCCCAACTCTTAATGTCTGGATCTAGATAACCGTCTGGTTCCATGCGGGATACAATCTCATCTTCGACATCTGTAAAATCTTTATTGTTACCCGTTCTTGCACTTACAAATCCTGCATCTTCGCGTTGATAACAATTACCACAAAACTTTTCATTTAGTTTACCGTTGACCATGTCGAGTCTAAGTTTTTTCATCTCATCACTATTGAATAATTCTTCCAGTGTGTTTTCTGAAAGAAACCCTAGACGAGTTTTTCTGTCTGGTGTCCACCCAACACAACATGGAAAAACATCACCTTCTGTGTTTAGATGTGTATGCACAAAAGGAAGAATACAAAATGCTTTATTGTTTTCACTTATCATGATAGTGGGGGTTCCCCTCTGGCGGATAAAATTGAATTATCTTACCATTATCTTCTTTTCGTAGATTTATCGCTCGATCATATAGATTTGACATTACCTTTTCTGCCGTTTCTGGATCCTCATACGGAATATGAGGAGCAAACACAGAAAATGTCACACCCCTATCGTTATATTCTGCATAACCACGCATCATTTGATTTTGTATACCTTTAAATCCAAAGTATGAGGCATGCGGGAGATAATAATCTCTATTAATTAGATATGATGCGGAACTTGATAAGAATACTGCAGAAGAACTGTTAACCATTTTTAGTAAGGATACAGATACAGCTAAATTTAAACAAATTCCATGAATATATGCAGAATCAACCCATCCCTCAACATCAACCAGATGTCCTGCAGTAAATTGATTTGTAGAATTAATTCCACCTCCGCCGTTAGAATTATATAAAAATAAATCAATTCTGTCTATATCTTGTAACAAATCCATAAGTTTCAATTTAAAATCTTCAGGATCTCTAAAATTTGCATAACTTGAGTCTGATGCAATTACACCAACTCCATGAGAAAGAGTTTTTATTCTGTGCCCATCTTTTTTTGCTCTGTCCAGAAAGAATCCTCCAAACTTAGTAGGAGAATTTCCTGGACCGATGATTAAAATGTTCATTAACTATTCTTACACATATTGTAGAAATCTTGTAGTTCGGGAAAGGCAGCATGCCAGTCAGTTCCACGACGACGATCGTGTTCATCTACGAATTTTGCAAAATCCCTGCGATTGATTGCGAGTTCTTCGCCTTCATAGCGACTAGTTTTTACCCACTCAACGACTCTCTTAAATTTCATCAATTCTATAGTTGAGAATTTATTACAATCGTCATCATCCACTAATGTTTCCATATATGCCAGATGAGACTCTAGTTTCTCAACAAACCAATCATCCGCAATTCTTGCAGTAAGATGTGGAGGTTCAACAGTATATGGAGTATCAAAATTAACTCGCTGTTCATAATAATGATCATGCGCTTCTCTGTCATTATATTTACGGCGCATCTCCAAAATTTTATCAAGCAATTTGTCGAATTGCGGGATAGCAAGCAAACAGAAAGTAATCATAAATCCAAATCTTGGGTTTGGAATTGTGTTCATCATATAATCAATGTTTGCTTCATACTTTTCTAGATTTAACCCATTACGAATCCATTCTGCTTGTGGACCCCATGTATCTGTACTGGTATAAATTTTAACACGCTGGATTTTATTATTATCAAGAAGATCCTTTACGCTAAGACAGAACTTCGCAAGATTTCTAGAAGGAACCATCATGTTTGAATTGATATCAAATTGCAGATCAGGTTTGGGGTGTTCACGTATGTAGTCAATAACCTTAAATACGTTCGAACTGAGAAGAGGTTCACCACCTGTAAATCGTAACGTATGCAATCCAGGATATACATCCGGAAACCATTTCCAGAATGCCTCAATATATGGATTACCATCTTCCCGTTTATACATGGCACCTTCGGGTAAGAATGATTGAATATCATACTGACCTACATTGACCCGATTTTCGAGAGGCCAGTTGCCAAATTTCGCAGTCTCATTAAACCAACTCGAACTCGCCATCGGTGCACAATAACTGCACTTCAATTGACATTCGTTACCGAAATTCAATTCTAAATACGTTGGATTTACATCCTGATCCCATGCCATTTTTGCAGTTTCTTCAAATTTTTTGCTCGCCCATGGTTCACTTGACCGTAGATGTCTGTCAGAAATATTATCACCCTTGAGATCTTCAATTGCCCAGCAATAACTACATTCGTCTGGTCTGCCACCTTCCAACATGGTTTTACGCTGTAATTTCTTGTGCTGTGTATTATGTAAAGCAGCAGGATTCTGTGCAATTTCGGCAATTGACATTTTATGTGGTGTGGGATGATAGCAACTATGATTCTTACCAACATGCAGATGCATACTGACATGATACCATTTTGCCAAACAAAAGCCATGTCCAACTTTATTTAATTTTTCACGAGTTTGTTTTACGTAATCATGATATTGCATAATAGATTCTTACCTTGGAAAAAATTGTCGCAGATGTTCAATTTCATTTTGCACGTAATTAAGATCTGACCACTTATAGTCCCAGATAAAATCTACAACCAAATTATCATCTGACCAAGCACTCATTCTATATATATTCAGCTTATCGAGAATTTTATCTCTAAATTCTTTGTTGGTTGAGAACGGATTTTCAAGTTTCGCTACAGTTATCCACCCGATACCTTGTTTATTTCCTTCTTGATCAACATAGTATGAAAAATCAGGAGATTCAGATACAATCAAATTTCTTGCGTTCAACCATTCTCTAAGTGTGTTTTTTAATTGTTCTCCCTGTCCGCTACCATGCCCCCACCATATGTTATATTCTCCTGACAAGTATCTTAATGCGTTAATATTACTATCAAACACATGATCATCTGCATCAGTAAATGCTTCTATTGGAGTTTTTCCTGTTTGACTATAATGCAAGAAAATATCACCAAATTCACGATTGATTTTAAAATAGTCATAGAAATTATCTTCAAACAAAGTTCTTGAGACATTAAGATAACTTGCGATAGTCATACCACCAGATTCAAGACCAGCAGTCTTTCGACTCTGTAATTCGTGAACAAGATTATTAAGTTGTCTGATTTGATACTTTGTATCGTCGTCGGCAGTTTTCATGTAGATGCTTACATCCCAAATCTGTCCCATAAGGATTTCAAAATGGTGATGTAAAATATTCAATGCTTCGTGACTGGATGCATCATTCCATTCTCGATGGATATAATATCCCCATTCTGGATTTTTTGATGCGTAAGAATTTATTTTATCTACACAATCTTCGAGTTTATTTCTCAAAAAATCAACGGTTCTAACTGGGTCAGGCATTCCCAACCAACTGAAATTTTTCTCCAATCGCAACCCAAGATTTAAGCAGTTTACTACTTCATCGAACCATGCATGTGAAATTCGATTTTCGTTGACAGTAAATGTCATGTCAAAAAGATCATCAGGTTGTAGAGGATTTTGTAAAGTGATTACTACCTTCTTACTCATGATCATAATTATCCCACTCAATTAAAAGATGCGCAAATTCAGGAAAAGTCTCACTAAAATTCTTCTTTCTACGGCGATCAAACTCTTTTATGAAATCAACAAAATTTTTGCGATACTTTGGACCAGAAGTTTGGTCTGTTCTCATATATTCGCAGAATCTTTGGATTTGATGATATTCCCACAGATATGCACCAGGAGTTCGCTTCGTCCATTGTTCAAAATGTCTCTCAATTTTTTCTGCATACTCATTTCTAACTGAAGAGTCCAGTAGAGTAACTTGTAAGTGTGGCGGGAATCTTAAATAATTTACACTGAGTGGAATACGATTGATTTTTAAACCTGGATTATACTTAACTCGAAGTTTCATAATATCGTAAACAAATTCGTTGAATGTTGGAAGACTTAGTATATTGATAGTAGTCATAACACATACACGAGAATCTGTATTATCCAAAATCTTTTTTATGTTTGCCATCCATTTTTCATAGTTTATACCATCGCGAACGTATTCGGCTTGCGATCCTTTACTTTCTGCACTAGTATAAACAACAACATCTTTAACTTTGTCTGCCAAACTGTTGATCTGCGCAATTAGTTTATCAATTAATTCGTCTGGTACACCGAGATTGGTATTAATTGCAATTTCAAGATCTTGAACAGGCGGACTTTTCTTTATGTACTCAAGAGTTTCCCAAAAGTCTTTACTCATAGTAGGTTCACCGCCAGTCATTCTAAACACTTTTAGATGTGGTAATGCGTCCGGAAACCATTTCCAGAATGCCTCGACATATGGATTATGTTCGCTATGTTTATATGGGAATTTACCCAACTCCATAATGTGGTCAAGATGGTGCGAACCAAACTCTACAGGATATGGACCATTCTGTTTAATATCTTCCATCCACTTTGAACTAATTTCAGGAGAACAGTACGCACATGCAAAATTACATGCATTAGAAAAACTTACTTCTAGGTATGAAGGATACATATCTGCATCTGGATCCGAATTCGCAATTTCTTCGAATCTATCCCATGCCCAGTAATCTGATGATTTGTGATGCCTGTCTGAATAATAGTTTTCGCCAAGATCTTCGATTTTCCAGCAGTAATCACATTCTGACGGACGTTCGCCCTTCAGCATCTTGGCACGCTGTTCTTTTTTAAATTTACTATTATGTAAAGCAGCAGGATTTTCCTCTACTTCAGAAACAGGAATTTTATGGGGAGAGGGATGGTGGCAACTATGATTAAAACCATTTTGCAACATCAATGTTGTTTGTAACCACTTAGCGGTACAAAAACTAGGACTTACTGCGTTTATCTTTTTTGTTTTATTTTCGAGGAGATCCATCGCCTCTTGTTCTGTTATCCACGGATCATCATTCTTGTTCATTTAATACCAGTCGCCATAAATCTGTAAAAATCCCCGCACTTCAACATACCAGCGTATTCTGGATTTTTGATTCTGTTAATTTTTAAGAATTGTTCTAAATTATCTGCAGTGCGAATATGCTCAGGATTAACTAGATTATTTCCTTGAACGATATATTTAGTCCTGTTAGGAATCAAGTCCCACCAAGAATCATAGACTTCTTGCGTAACATGTTCGCTGCTTGTATTAATAACAAGATCGGGGAATGGCATAACTGTGTGCATGCCATTACTCATATCATGTTGACGAAAACTAATTGCGATATTGGTATTGATTTGATTAAATACACGTTCGCATTTAGAGTCGATGTCTGTAGTTAGGATTTCTACGTTCGGGTATTTTTCTGCAATAAACTGCGCCATTATACCATACCATCCACCAAAGATAGCAATGGAATTTGTATCTTCGGGAATGCATTCCAACAACCATTTCTTACTC
>Ga0208133_1000692_pt1 | contig 12650 bp, 9 predicted proteins | sample ColrivemetaGS535_FD_187595 | JGI IMG/M metagenome (GOLD analysis project Ga0208133, IMG submission 187595) | Estuarine microbial communities from the Columbia River estuary, USA - metaG S.535 (SPAdes) (version 2) | ecosystem: Environmental > Aquatic > Marine > Intertidal zone > Estuary | place... | reverse complement strand
TTTTCTATATTTTTTTTTTGTTCTTCTGCCATTATTTTATTTTATACAATGAACATTAATCATTTTGTGTTTATCAAAAATTATTTTTGTACTTATGTGTTTATATTTCATATTATTAATTCCGTCTTTTTTATAATCTATTTCACCTTGCTGCATTTTTAAAACATATCGTCTTTCGTTTGCAGCAGTTGTTTCTCCTTTAGCCCATCTATCTATTCCACCTACATTAATTAAACCTTCCGTTTCATGTGGTAAACAAAAAAATTTACCATCTCTTCTATACGGCAAAATTACATGTGGTATTTGTATATCTCTTTCTTCTATTTTTATTTCATTTAATACACCATCATTTAAAACTGCTTGGTCTATTATAAATTTATCATCATGTAATTCTTCAAAATTATAATGTAATAATAATCCATCGGTTGAATATTTTTTATGTAATTGTGAAACTTCTTCTGAATCTAAAGCTCTATTCCACATTTTAATATCAGCTATTTCTCCTTTAAAAAATGAATTTGCTTGGAATGGTTCTACCGTTGGTGTATATCCTATATAAAATGGTTCATTACCATATCTTTTTAAATTATGATTGTATCTAATAGGTGATGCAGTTCCTGTTCCATTTCTTGCGTCACTTTCGTTTCCATTTAAATAAAAATGCATTTTTTTACTTAAATCATCTATAACCATAGTAACCCAAGTCCATTCATTTTCATATCGTTTAAACCATTGATAAATATGTTCTTTATGTGAGTTCCATAACATACCTGTATATGCTCTACTATTATTAAATGATAATCCCCAATCATAACCTGGTTTTCTAAAAATAGGATATTCTACAAATTTTCTATTATTATCACCTATTAACCAAATTGGAACTTTTTCTAATTGTTGGTCTGCTTTTACTAAAACAGAAATTGTATGAGAATTTGATATTGCTATTCTCATATCTTCTTTACATGGTATTTTTATAAAGGAATTTGTTCCATCAAATATTGCAACATTTTTTCTTTTTCCGTAATCTATTATTTGTCTATCTACCAATCCCTCTTGAATACATCTCCAAAATAAATCATCATCTTCCATTCCCCAATCCCAATAATCATTTGAGTAACCATTGGTAGCTTCGACTTGTTCTTTGGTAAACAATACTGCTCCACCAAAGTATTCTTGATATTTTAAACTATATTCTGATTGTGAAATTCTAACTGCTATATGTTTTGGACTATCTTCTGGATAAGAATAATCACAACTATCATCTTCAGGAATCATATCAATATCATGCCATACTATATAATCACACCCATCATCAAATGCATGTTTTGCACCAATATTTTTCATCAAACCTCTATTAAATAAAAATTCATCTACTTGATGCACAATGTATATGGTATGATTTATCCCCCTCTTATCTAAAAAATTAGAAAGGTGTGGAACAAATCGATTCATATGTTCCTCTCTATTTCTATATGGGACGCAGACGCCTAATTTATGAGACATTATAATAAGACTGACAAGTGGTGGTAGTTAACTACTTTTATATCATTTAATACTTGATAGTTGCAGGTATTTAATCCATCTTTATCGGTATTATATAATTTTGTTTTTATTTGATTTAAAAATCTTAATTGATTTATTCTTGTTTCTTTATGAACCCAATTTTGTTCATTCCAACTATTTGTTTTATGAGATAACAATTTAAATAAAGATTTTCTTCTATAAGGAACTAACATTTCTTTTCCTAATGATTCTTGTGATTTAATAAAATGAGAATTATAAATTTCTCCTTCATTTCCATTAAATGATAAATCTAATACTTTATCATTTTTATAAAATTTAAAATCATAATATAATTTTAAATGTTCTGCGGATTTATATGCTCTAAAATTTTCTAATAAAGAGTTTTCCAAAACATTATCTGATAATATTTTTATTTCTTTATCTTTTAATAAACAATCATATATTGCAAATTCGGAAATCATTCCATTAAATGCATTTTTATTATTTTCTCTATTTGGAGAACCAATTGCTAAATAAAAATATTCTTCGGAATCGTAATTTTTTGGAATTTCATTTAATAGTTTAGTTTCAATCAATTCACCATCTTTATAAAATGATATTTGATTTTTTTCATATTCATATGTTAAACAAATTTGAGTAAAATGATTTGTAAGAATTTCTGAATTAATAGATATACATTTGTTGTTATTATCCCAAAAATCAACTTTATATCTTCTAAATGAATTATAACTTATAGAAGTATCATATCCAGGAATAGAAAATACAGTATATTCATCATAATCTTTATTTGGATTGGATATTATGTCATCAGGTTTAAAGCTAATTAAAATTGATGTATCTTTTTCAAAATCTAAAAGGTCTTTCTTTGCAATTTTTATATAAGAATCATCACTACCAAATGTTAATCCATATATTTTTTTAAATTGATTTTTACCAATTATCTTTGTATCAATTGGAATCTTTTTTTCATTGACTCTAAATAAAAGGTCATCATCTTCAAATCCCCAACCCCAATATAAATTAGAATATCCATTAATTTTTTCAAAGGTATCCGATGTAAACATAGTTACTCCACCAAAATAATCATCAAATTGTAAATTTTTAGACTTATCATATTCCAATTCAAAATTAGTAGCTAAATGCATTGGTATTTCTGAATATGAGTAATCAACTTCTATTGGAATCATATCTATATCATGAAATACTATATAATCACATAGTAATTCTTTGGCTTTAATAAAACCAATATTTAATAATTTACCTCTATTAAATGGTTTATCATCACTTTGTTCTACAATTATAATTTCATATTTTATTTTTTGATTTTTAAAATATGATTTTACTCCTGCAATGAATTTTGTAAGATGAGATTCTCTATCTCTATATGGAACTATAATTCCTAATTTCATTTAATTAATATTAAACTGTTTCAATGTCCTTTTTAGGTCTAATTTTTCTTACAGGTGGTTGTAACTCAACTGATTCAGAAGTTGTAAATTCTGATGGGTTCGTTGTTGATAATGTTGTGCCTGATTTTGCAATGTTATAAAATTCATATAAATAATATGCAATTCTATCGCTCCATTCATCTTTATTAACTTCTTCAAACCAAATTGTTAATGCATCTAAAGAGTTTGCAATTTTTTCCAAAGCTTTAACTTTTCTGGTTTCTAAAACTATATTTTCTAATGCATTTACATTTTCTTGTCCTTCCATTTCGTTTTGCAATTTTACTTTTGCCATTTTTTTTTATATTTTAATTGTATGTTTGTATATATTTTTTTTGATTTCTTCCGTTTTTACTAAATCATATGATAGTGTATTTAATCCAAATTTTTCTGTATTTAATACTTTAGTTGCTATTTCATAAAAGAATATATTTTCATTTTCTGTAAAAGATTCATCTTTTTTATCCCATTGGTAATTTTCTAAGTTACGAAATTTATTTGAATTTTCCAAAACTTCATATAAACCATTTGATTGTTCCGGCATATTAAACTCAAAAGATAAGTTTAATTCTTCTGAAAATATTTCGTTATGTAATCCTGTTGATATTAACCTTGCGTTGGCGTGTGATTTGGATTCGTCTACATAAAAATCACCAAATTTTTTATTAAAAGCTATATCAATTACCGATTCAAAGTTTGTATTGATTGTCCCTTCTAAATTTTTATATCCATCTTGATATAATTTGAATATTTCGGAATCATTTAATGCATAATCAAAACATAATAAATTTGACATTTTTCCATTAAAACAATCTTTAAATGCTAAACTACCAATCCACAAATCTTTATCTCTAAAATCCATTAACATAGTTGGACAATCTTCTTGTTTAGTCAATTTACCATCAATATATAATCCCATTTTTTGTTTATCTAAATTAACTTTTAAAGTTAAATTAATCCATTGATTTGAATAATTTTTTACAGGTTGCCATATGTTGTATAGTTCACCATCATCACCCCAAATATGAACTGCAATTGCTTCATTTTTCATAATAAAAATTCCCATATCATATCCTTGTTTACCTATAATACATCCAGTAGATGATTGACTATTATTAATAAAAATATTCATTGATATTGTAAAAGAATCTTCAAATATATAATCCGTAGTTTTATTTGTTCTAATAAAACAACAATTATTTTCATTTGATTCAAACGGATATACTTTCTTTTTAATAAACTTATTTACCTCTCTAACATCTAATAAATTATGAGGTTTATATATCTCTTTTGTAAAAAATCTTTTATTTGGTAATATATCGTATTTATTCATTCTAAATAATAAATCAATCCAATGAAATCCACCACCCCAATAATCATTACTAAATCCGTTTGCTTTTGTAAAATCTTTTTTGCTTATTTTGAATGCACCACCAATCCAATGTGGGTATGGTTTTAAATTTGGACAAAGGTGTGTTGGATAATATTCATATTCATAATTACAAGTTTCTTGTTTAGGTAAAATATCAATATCATGAAATACAAAATAGTCAGATTTTTCTCCTGCTATGGTTGCACCAATATTACATAATTTTCCGTAATTGAAATAAATATCAGCGTCTATTTGTTCGATGAAATGAATTTCGTAATCTACTTTATCTTTTAAAAAATATTCCATATGTCCCACAAATGTATATAAATCTTCAAGACGATTTGAGTATGGAACTATGATTGATAATTTTTTTGAATCTACCATTTTAATGTAACTTGTTGTTTATATAGATATAATTTTTTTAAATAATTTATCCCATTGTTTATAATCGTTATCTCCCACATATTCAAACATATATTCTTCATTTGTAACATCTATTTCAAAATTATTACTTCTTAAAGATTGATACATTTTTAAATATTCGTCTGAAAATGAATAATCTTTTTTAATATCTGCAACTTGTTTAATTCTTTCTACACAAGTCGAATCCCATTTAAAATGATGAACCTGAACATTGTACTCATTGACAGGTGCAATTAATGGGTGATTCCAACCTTGCCACTTCCATGTAGTTTGTCCATCTATTTTTGCGTAATGTTGGCCAGGGGTAATTTCTATATAACCTTTCATTATACATACTTTATTAGGACATGCACCACTCATTGGGTATCTAAAAAATCCTGCAACTGGAAATTGTTCAAATATATTTTCTTTTTTATTTATCTTTGGAAAATCACCTATTTGTCCTATCCTATCAATAAATCCACCTCTTACTAATTCCCAACCATTTCTTTCACATGCAGATATAATTTGGTTTAATGGTTTTGAATAAATGTGAAATTCATCATCGTCCGAAACTACCCACCAATCATCAGGAAATAACATCTTTGTTTCATTATATAACTGAGTAACATATTCCCAATTGAATTTTTCTTTTGTTACTCTTTCTACTATTTTAGCTTTTTCAAATTCTTTTGTTATTTTTAAAACTTCATTATAAGTACTAGAACCTTCCCACTCATAAACTACAACATACATTTCGTCTACCAAATCTTTATAATGATTTAACATATGCCATAATGTATCCGTTCGAGAACCTGTTACTGTAACTAATCTTATTTTTTTATTCATTCTTTTTTTAAGCTTTTCTAGTAAGTAGTGTTATACCTGTACTTGTAACCTTTTTATCAAACATACGATAATTTTTTAAATTTACCAAATTCCAGTCACTATTTTTTTCTAAATCTTTAATATATTTTGCCGGGCCATCAAAAGGAACGAAATCTTCCTTTGCATTTTCCGTTACTACAAATGTGTCATGATAATTTTGGTCTATGTCGTGAATAGTAATAATTGCATTTTCAGACATGATTGTGGAATATAATTCAAAATCTTTTTTAACTCCTTCGTATGAATGGTCTCCGTCAATGTGTAAGTAATCTATTTTAATATCTTGTCTTACAAAATAATCATAAAATGCTTTTTCCGATGTGTCTAAAATAACTTGTGGTGAAAAATGTTGTCTTAAAAAAGAATTCTCCTCTGTCCAATCAGTAAATCCACCAACTCCATTTGCAGCATCAATTATAATAGTAGTTCCAATATCTCCCCACTCCGTAGAATTGTTTCCTTCAAATATTTTTTGTTCCCATAAATCTTTTCTTGCCTGTGTCATAAGACGTGGTATAAATCCTCCTCCTGACCCAATACAGACACATACCTTTGCTCTAATAAATTGAATGAAAGAGTATACCAAAAGTCCATCTCCTAATTGTAAATCAGTTGCACCATGTGTCCAACGATACTTTACAGGTTCTAAAATAACATTATCATCTTCATCAATTTTATGATTATTGGTAAGATATTCTTTTATTAATTTTTCATTAAGTAACTGCATATTTGTGTAACCCATTTTTCTTTGTTAGTGTATTTTTCTAGTCCGGCTTTTAATCTATCGAATTGTTTTTTATTTTTTTCAAATCCATCTTCTAATATTTTTATGTATTGATAATGAAATTGTTTTTTATTGATTGCTCTATATCGGTATTTAATATCTTTCATCCAACTACCATCTAATATTGGAAGTTTACCATTATCAATTGCGTCAAATATTGCATACCCAAATGGTTCTTTGGTATAGGCTCCATGAAATATTTGAAAATTCTTTTCGAAAAACTTATTGTGAAAACGATAATCAAATTCTATAAATGTATGTACGGATGCATTTATTTTGCTACCCTCTAACATTCTTTTATAATCGTATTTGTTTGAGAATATAAAAGCAGGTATTGAATCTAAGTAGTGTGCATTCTTTCTTGTCTCACATCTTGCCGCATAACCAACTTTGTTATCAATTATTCCAACAAATGGTTTTTTATTTTTCCATTCATAGTAATTTGGAATAGTAATTGTTTTTGGATAGTAAGTATGTATTGTATCTTTTTCATAACCAATCCAAACAATGTTTTCAGAATTGTCTAATATATCTTTTTGCCAATGCCAATCCAACCTAGTCATTAAATTTTCATACTCATCATTCAATCCAACCATATCAGGTATAAACGCATGAACAAATGTAAGATATGTTTTGTGTAAATACTTTTGAATAATAGGATTTGGTTTATAAGAATGGTGTAAAAAGACAATCTTATCACATTCATCTAATATTTTATCAACTTCTTTTTCATTTCCAAAAGTGTATATTGCATCGATTTCTCTAACCAAAGGCCTACCATCAATTATAATTTTGTAATCTTCTTTGACCAATGGTAAAACATTTTCTATAAAGTTGTTGCACCAAATATCAGCACCACCTATAACATTTTTTCCGTAACCTGTTGTAATAAATACTATCATATACTACCACTAAATTTTGACTTAATTTCATCATCTATTTCTTTTAGATAAATTGATTTATATTTTTCTACTTTGTATTTTCCATCAAAATATGTGTTGGATTTTTGCAATTCAATATCGTTTCTTTCGGCAGTGACCAACCAGTTAATCGATGCTGTTGCATTTGTATTTTCTGATATTACATATAAACTACCACTTTCTATTTTTCCCATAACTCTATCAAATGAATCGTTGTTTTGTAAAAATAATTGTCTTTCTTTTGTCAATGTATCAAATGTGCCAATTGTCATTCTAGACGAACTATCTATACCAACACTACCACTACCATTCTCTAGTTGTAATATTCCTCTATAAATTAAATCTGCTCTTGGTGATTCAACCGATGTGTGATATAACCATTTTTTTTCATTTAATGGATGTGTGATTTGAAATTGTTTTGTAGTTGCAGAAAACGAACCTGATACTGCTAATCCTGATAAGAATGTTGATTTACCTTGTACTTCAAAAAAGTTTGCTCCAGCTGCACTTGCAACTGCCGATTTCATATAATTTCTAAATCCTTGGTAAACTTGTATTCCTCCTGGTCCTAATATTGAATAACCATTTCCAATTTGACCGAATCTAACAATAATAGCACCATCAAAATCTGCACCAAATGTAGAAGAAGCCATAATACTAGTACCACCTTCAAATACTATGGTCTGCATATTTTGTACCAAATCTACTTTGAACCAATTGCTTGCAGATGTAACTTCTATTGATGCACCATTTACATTTATAGTATCAGTAGCTGTGGGTTCATTTCCTGATTGCAATCTTGTCAATTCTGCCAGACGCCTTGTATATGTGGTAATTACATTTGTTTCAGCATTTGCATTTGTATAATCAGCAAATTTTCTAACTCTCAGGTCTAATGTATATGTTTGATAAGTAAATGAATTTGCATCACCAGTATCAACATTATTGAGTAGTGACATAAAAAATATGTCTGCATTAATTTCCGAAGTATCTACCCAAATTTCTTCTGTTGGATATTGCAAGAATATAATACCTGTACCCGCATTACCAGTAGTAACAGGACCGTCACCTCTACCACTCGTTGCTGTCAGAATTCTATTACTATCACCACCCGAATTATATGTATTGGCCCCGGTTGTTGCTATGCTATATCTATTTGTACCTGTATGTGTGTAAGTGATAATATCTTGTGAAGTAATGGATATATCAGGAATATTTGTTGAACCTGTTATTGCCAATCTTAATTTACTAGTCGAATTTTCTGTAAATGTAAATGCATTATTAGTAGAGTCCATTTTAATAGTGTGAGTAGACCCAGCTTTGTTAATGTTACTACTATTGATTGTCCATCCACCTATTGTTCCTTGGTCAAATGTTGCAGTTTTACCTGTAAAGTTTAATGATGAGATATTACCTGCTGTAATTGTATTTGCTGCTATTTCATTCGCAGTTAATGTATTAGTTGCAATTCTATCTGCAGTAATTGTTCCTGCGGATATCTTTGCAGCAGTAATAGCACCTGCGGCGATTTTGTCTGTTTCAATTGCACCCGCTGATATTTTAACTGCGGTAATTGCACCTGCTATTATTTTATCTGCAGTCACAGCATTTGCTGCAATTTTACCGGCAATTATTGCATCTGCAGATATTTTACCAGAGGTTACTGCATCAGTTGCTATTTTTCCTTCCGTCACCGCATCTGCAGCAATTTTTGCATTTGTTACTGCATTGGCATCTATTTCTGCAGACGAAACCGAACTAAGAGCTGCTAAACTTCCTTTATCGGTTACATATGATAGTGTTATATTATCTTTAATTGCAAGTGCACCTAATCCTGATACTTGTTGAGTTGAAACTGAACTAGATAATGCTAAAGAACCTAACCCTGTCATTTGTTGAGTTGAAACGGAACTAGATAATGCCAATGTACCCAAACCAGTAACAACAGAATTTGGAACCGAACTACCAACTGATAAATTTCCTTTAATAGTAAGTGTTGAACCATCCCATAATAAAGCATTTCCATTATTACTACCTGTTAAATAAAATAAACCAGTATTATCCATATAGGTTCTCCAAGTACTACCATTATAATATCCTAAATTTGTAGAACCTAAATACAACCCGGCCGTACTTCCAGATGTAGGTACTTTTGTTATTCTACCTAATGCATTTGTAAATACTTTATCATCTACTGCGGATGCTGATATCGATGCCGAAGCAGCTGCATTAGCTGCAAATAATGAACCCGATGTTACTGCAAGTGCAGCTGCATTTGAACCTGATGTAACTGCATTTGAAACATTTGTTGTAGTTGCTGCATTACCACCCGCTTCAATATTAATTTGCCCGGTAACTGTTAATGTACTACTACCATCCCAAGTTAATTTATTTCCTAATGAGAATTTTCCAGTACTATCCATATAAACAGTAGTATTAGAATTATTATATGAACCTGAGTCACTAACTCCTCCAATAAATATTTTTCTTGGATTTTGTCTTGCATCTAAAAAAATTGAAGGAGATGTTCCTACTTTAAATAAGTCACTAATAAAACCCTGTTGACCACCTATTGTTGGTGAATATATAACATCACTTCCAATAAATGAACCACTAAATTGACCATTTGCTAATTGTTGAACTTTTTGTAACGATGATGATAATATTAATACATTTGAAGAACTAACGGATGAACTTAATGATGATATAGAACTACTTACTGAACCACTTAATGTATTAACTGAACCACTAACTACTGTAATACTACTACTCACACTACCACTTAATGTTACAATTGTAGTATTAGCAGATGAACTATTATTTGTAACCGTTCCACTAATAGAAGATGATACTGCTGCTAATGCCGCCAAAGATTGTGATAAAGACGCACTAATTAAAAGAGTAGTACTTGATGTATTTGTTCCACCTGTAAAGTTTGCAGATTGTGTTACTGCAACAGGAACAAAATTATTATTTACATCATAAAATTCAAATTTGAAATTATAAGTTTCATTACCAATTACTGTTGGCATTGTAGTAACAAAAGTAATCTCATCTGGAGAAAATGCGGTATCTTGTGATAATTTTAAACTAATATTTCCTAAATGCCACTCTCCTTGTGATTGTGAAAAATATAAACTTGCAGTTGGATAATCCGTAGATATTTTAAATGGTATTATTGTATCTAATAAATTTTTAGTAGGTGCCGTACCATTTAATGTTGCAAGACTACTACTAAACGTTATGGGCCCATTAATGGATTGAGATACCCAACTTAAATATACTCCTAAATTACTTGAAGTGGATGACGAATAAAATGCATCTAAATTTAATTCATAAGTATTTGCACTTTTTATATCTAAAGATGATGTATATGTAAAATACCCACTACCGGTTAATCTAACACCTGCTTCAACTCTACTGGATGTAAGAAATGCATTTAACGAACCTGTATTCCAATAATTTTGAAGTGTTTCCGATGTTAGTATACCCGTATTTCCAACTACACTTCCTACTAAATCATATGATGTTAATAATTCTTTTGACTCAACTAATATATCTTGTATCAAATCAAAATCGGAAATGTCACCATCGGAAGTTCTAAATACTTTTACTCTTTTTACATCACCTGCAAATGTTTCTAAATTGGAAAGTTTAATATTCGCAAATGATTGACTTACTCCCGAATTAACCTTTATATTGTTTTCTATTCTATAAATTGGAGCTAATATTTCAGTAATTGTAACTTGAGGTCTTTGATAAAACCTAATCTTTGTGGTATTAGCTAAAGAAGGGTCAACATTAATTTGTCTCTGCCACTTTACATTATATTTATTTTCCCAATCTAAAGGAACAATTGACGTAATACCATCGGAGTTGTAAGAATTTAATTCACCTAATATTGTAAGGGTACAAGGGCCGTAGGCCGTATCTGGGTAAACATAAACTGAAACTACTTTTGAAATACCTTCGTAATATTCTGTAACAAATGGTACTCCGTTTAAAGATGATGAAATATATCCCTCACCTGGTTCGTGATAAATTATATTACCACTCGCATCTTTTAATTCTATTTGTATTTTTGTATCAGGAACTAAATATTCCGAACCAGCTATTAAGAATGCGTTTTTACCTCCAGTAAATGTATCAGGTAAACTAGTTATTTTAAAATATTTACTATCTACATCAGTATCATTTACTAAAACCGAGTAATTATCTAAATTTTTAGGAAATAATGTTTTTTGTATAACAGCCATTGAATCTTTTTAAATAAATATCTTTAAAAAAATTATTATGTCATATTTATCTAAAGAAAACTAATATACATTATATAATACTAAAGAAAACTAAATAAGTTATGAAATACGCAATGTTACAAATCAAAAAAGAAACCCATGAACTTCTCAAAGGGTATTGTGAAGAACACGGGTTTAAAATGGGTAGTCTAGTTGAAAATCTAATCAAGAAACACGTCGGTGTCTCAAAACCACAATCTAGTGTGTTGAAGGCTGATAAGGTCGTTCTTAGAAATCAATCTTACTAAACCCATTTACTTTTTTTATTTCTATCAATCCATCTACGATATCTCTCATTTGTTCTAAGTGAGAAATAACCCAGATAAAATCAAATTGAGTTTTAAGATACTGCATCATCATAAATAAAGATGATAAGTTATCTGCATCTAATGTTCCAAATCCTTCGTCTACTACTAAGAAATTCGGACGAGGTAAGTTACATACATTAATAAGTGCAACTCTAATAGCAAGTCCACTCACAAACTTCTCCATCCCACTACACATCTCCAATGGCCATTCCTGGTCTTCGTAAACTATTTTTGCATTGATTGATTTGCCATCCATTTCCATTGTAACACCAAAGTCTACAACTTGTGCAAGGATATTGTTTACCTCATTCTCAATAACAGGTAAAGCTTTTGAAATTAATTCATATGGAATACCATCTCTTTTTACAGCATCTAAATAATAGGTGTATAATCGGTTCTTTTCTTCTAATTCTTTAATCTCATTCATCTTTTGTTTGATACTGTCTATATAAGTCTGTAACGATGATATAGAACCATTTGTAGTTGCTATTTGTTTAGTAATATCTTTAATGTCCGATTCAATTTTCTTTTTTTCTACTTCTAATTCTTTGATTTGATTTTCTAACTCTTTATTACTTTCAATTGTGTCCTCATTCTCATAATACTTTTCAATATCATCCTCTACATTGTCTAATTGGGTTTCTAATAATTCTTTCTTTGTATCTAATCCAGTCAATTCGGCTTGTGTCTTTTCTTTAATGACATTTCC
>Ga0208133_1000690_pt1 | contig 12684 bp, 4 predicted proteins | sample ColrivemetaGS535_FD_187595 | JGI IMG/M metagenome (GOLD analysis project Ga0208133, IMG submission 187595) | Estuarine microbial communities from the Columbia River estuary, USA - metaG S.535 (SPAdes) (version 2) | ecosystem: Environmental > Aquatic > Marine > Intertidal zone > Estuary | place... | reverse complement strand
TACCAAAACTTGTCCATAGTGGGTTACTACCTGTTGCTCCTGCCACAGTAGCTGACCAACCTGCAGGAACTCCTGCACTAGCTGCGGGAGTTGCGGGAGGATTATCAGTGCTACGAATGTAAATCTGTGTAATACCTTCGCCAATCTTACCGTCTTTGGATTTGTTTAATGTTAAGTTTTTAGTTATAGTTTTTGCGTTTGCAGTACCTGCATAGATAGTAGCAGTAAACACGGCAGTAGCTGAGTCTACTGAAAGGGGCGCATCAATTCTAATAAATCCTGCTGGGCCTGGATTTGGGGTATTTAGTGCAGTATTAATGGTACAAGTACCACCACCGTTATAACTGTCTTTTGCAAAAGTAACTCCAGGAACGCCTGGTGCGCTTGTTTCACTTAAAAAGGTTATTCCAAGTGCTGCAAAAAACTGGCTAGTAATAGGGAACTGTCCAGCATTGGCATCACCTGCACTGTCATAGCTAACTGTTTGATTTTCGTTTGATAATCCGCCAATAAAAGCGTCATCGCCTTCGCGTAAACTATACACAGAAAATATATCAAATACACTAAATGTTTCAGTACCAACTGTTTCAGTAACAGTAACTCTAACGGTTTTTGAACCTACTGCTGCAAAGCTATTTAGTGTAAATGTAGTACCACCAACACCAACTAAACCAATACCCGCGGAAGGCGCTTGACCATCAACTAACCAAGTATATTGTGGATTGATAAAGTTACTTTGTACTGCAGTTAATACAATGTTAGTAGTAGAAGGTGTAGTAGTATTTTTGTTAGTTATAAATATTTGACTAGGAGCGGTAATAGCAACTGAGCGTGCTGTTGCACCTTTAACACCTTCTTTGGATTTTGCAAAACTTTGACGCTTTACAATGCTAAAGGCTACACCACTAGTTGTTTTACCAGTAATAGTATAGTCAATAGTAGCAACATCTAGTACATCGCTCATAGACGCATGACGGTCATACTCGATAAAGTTTCCGCCAACTGCTGGAGTTGTATCACACACAATACCATTTGCAGTAATAGTACTAACAGTCCAGGTACCGTCAACAAAAGGGCTGCTATTATCTACCGATAAATAAGTATTACCTTGTTTAACTTGAATAAGAGTGCCGCTGCCAACATAACTACTTGGTGTAGTTGTACCATCTGCATAAGCAGGTATTCCATGCGATTCGTTTGATAACTCAACTGTAATTTGTTCTGTGCCGTCGTTAATACGAAATAGTGTAATAACGTCACTTACAGTCCCAAGTGTAGCAGTAACTACTACAGTACCAACAGTTATACCAAGCGCATCAAATTGCGCTTTTGTAATTGTTATTGTATTATTAGTTTGCGTAAAAGCAACAGTACCAAGACTTACATTCTCCCGAGTATAAGCTTGTGCAGTAAATGTTGGCGTACCAGTTAAATTAACTAAACGAGCAGTAATTGTTGTTGAAGGTGTTTGCGAACTTGTAGCAAATTGATCTTTATAAATAAACTCTTTATTAGGAGTACTAAGCTGAATTAGTGGAGCTGTTTCACCTGCTAATGCACGGTAAACGTTCCATACTTGCTCTATGGTAACACCGTTATAAACAGCTGTAAAAGTAACATTACCACCATCATCTGTTAAGCCAGTACAACTATAAACACCTGTTGTGGCATTTATAGTTGCTCCAGTAATATTATCATTAGTAAAAGGCTTAATAGCATAAACTGGGCCTGCACCAAAAGCAGGAATATTTATTCCACCAGTTACTTCAGTACTTAAGTTAAAAACTTTGAAAACACCAGTAGCCTGAGAAAAATCTCCTCCAGTGCCATCAGTTGCTGTAACAATAGGCACAGGATCATTTGTTAAGTATCCATAAACACTTATGTTTTCCTCAAGTACTACTGCTGTTAATTCTGTGGAAACAGTAAACGATGCTGGACCCAGAGGACCGCTAGTGCCGTCTGGATCTGCTTCATTTTCATCAATTGCACTAATAAAAGCATACTTTACATAGTATCTGGTATTAGGCGTTAAACCAGTAATAGTTACATTTAAACTATTACCAGAAGGCACAAGTGTGCCTTGTCCTTGGTTTGGATTAAACCCGCTAGTCAGTGAGTACCAAACTTTTACAGCTACTAAATCATCCCTAACATCTGTAGTTCTAATGGTATCATATGGTCTGTCTAATACTAACTGTAGTGATTTTACACCTGGATATAAATATGCCGCCATGCTTATCCTTTAAGTAATAGTTTTAACAACTATTGTTCCTAGAGTACTTTCGGTACTATAATTACCTTGTTTATCTAATGCTCTACAAGCCACTCTATAAGTAACTCCAGCTGCTGAAAGTCTAGGTCTAGGTTGTTCACGAAGATCAAACCTAGCGTCGCCTTTTTCTTTTTTAACTTTAATATTATTTGTTGTCAAGTCTAGTTCCCAGAAATCTTCTACACCAGTATCTTTGAATAGTCTATACTCGTAGGTGTCAAAGTCAGAAGTTTGCAATGCAGCATTTGGTTTAACAACAACAAAAGTACCTTCTAAATCTAAACTTAATAGTGGTGCAATAGATCCGCTAATAGTTTTACCAGCATTTGTGAACCAAAAAGTCTCGGACCATGGTCCTACTATATTTCCACTCGTATTAGTATACCTAGCCCTTGTTTTATAAATAATACCAGAAGTAAGTTGTTGTACACTAATACTTGAAGAATCTTTGCTAGCGTAATACGAGGGAGAAGCTGTATCAAACATTACATCTCCAGGAATTACTTGTAGCTGAACTCTTTCTGCGTTAACACTAAGTTTATTAGAGTTAGTATAGCTAATAATAGCTGTATTTGTGTATGTTCCGTTACTGATCTGGTCACTAATAGCACTATCACTGTTTACTGAAACAATAGTAGGAGCTTCATTAATGAACGAATTAACTAAATAGTTTGCTGTACTTGTAATATTTGAATTATATGCTAAATATCCTGATAAATCAGCTGTATAGATTTGTGGTGAGTAATCTGCTAATGTAAGTTTTGCACTAACATTACCGGAAGGCTCTATACTTAATACTACTAGTTCTTGTGATTCTTTACTTACTTCGCCTAACATAAACAAATCATCAGAATTTATATTATCCCCGCTTGTTAGTGGTGCAGTTAAAGTAATACTATTATAGTAGCCCGTTGTAGTTATTGCTGTTAAAGCTTTCAATGCACTTATACCAGCGTTAGTTCTAACCCTAATATTGTAAGGCTTACCGCTTTCTAAATATATATCTTCAGTTAAAGTTATATTAGCACTACCTACAGCACAGTTTTTAATTCTACCACTGCCGCTGCCCCATAATGGAACATCATGCGTAACGCGTACTACATCTCCACGATTGCAAACTAAGTACTCGAAATCTACATTTAAACTATACATTTCTGGGCGCAATTTTAGTTGTGCCATATGCCATTGAGCAATATGTTTTGCTTGAGCAAAATTAGTTACACCAGGTAAGCTAATTTCTTCAAATAGTTCTGCATTGCTATCGTTTTTACCAACATTGTATACTCGGTACTCATTTGCTTGATAACCTTTTTCTTCATCAGCAATTGTAATACGAAATGCATCGGGTATACGTGGAAGTATTTTTGTAGACTCAAAACCCCAGCTATTATGAGGAGTAAAATGTTGAACTACTCCAGAACGTGGCTTATCAATAACTACTGTCCACTTACCATCAATATAGTTTGGACTAGCTTTACCAGCTGAACAAATATCTTTTAACACATCCATAACGCTACTAACATTAGTTAGTACTGCATTATAGCTTAGCCAAGGTTTAGTAGTATCTTTGGTATACGTTCCACCACTATATGTCATAGGTTGACAGAATTTAAACCAGTCTGCCAAAGCATTTAGATCTACATAGTTTGCGGCATCTATAATATTGTCTGCAACTCTGTAAGCATTAGCTGGATGCATTAACACATATAAAAATAACGCAGCAGGATTATTAGTAACGTCTACTGTTTTCCAGTCGTTTGTCTGCCTGTTTAACACATTAGCTTTAGTCTGTACTAAAGCATTGACGCCTTCTAAGCTTCCGTTTATTTTATTAGTACTTTGCAGTTTAATAAAAGTTCTTGCTAGATAACAGTTTGGAGGATTTTTTACAACACGAATAGGCACTAGTTGGTTATTAGAATTTAATGTTTGTTTATTATATCCTGTTACTCCATATAGAATTGCTTTACTGTAATATCTATAATCTGGGTCTTCTTCTCTTTCTGTTACATCATTATTTGTTCTAAGTACTTGGATAGAATATTTTGCTCGAGGTAATCCGCGCATTTTATAAACATAATTAAACGCGTCTTTTCGCTGAGAGAAGAAGCCGTCTCTGCCAAATATTAGCTCAGTGCCCATAGAACCCGCAATATTTAATCCAGCATTTGGAGTATACCAAATGCCTAGAGCTGCTGCTGCTAAACCTCCGTAAGAGTTTATAGCTTTCATTCTTACACTATGCACACTTCCTGCTTCAGCATAGTACCATGTTTTTGCAATAGATCGAAAACCAGTGCTAGGATTAGTAATTAACCTAGCTCCGTCAATTAACACAGAGCCCTCATCGTCAGCAACTGCCCAAATTTCATAGTATCCTGTATAAGGAAAAGTTACTGATGCAGTTTTATCAAAATTAACACTACCTAATTCAGCACCGCTCCCCCATACCCCGTAATCCTTTAAAAACTGATTCCAGTCACGCCATTTTCCTATACTACTAGGCGGGGTAATTGTAGGAAATTGTGTAGAATTAAATATAAGTTGAGGCGTTCCAGCGGCAACTGAATTATTTACAATTCGTCCTGCAGCTATGCTGACTACATAATCATTAGTAACTAAACCATTATTATCACTATCTAAAACAGGTTGACCAGCTGCATCAAGCTGAGGTGCGCGGGTAACTGAAGTAAGACCTAGTCCTTCTATTGTAGTTGTACTAGTATTAGATAAATGTGATACTGTGGATTCGGCTAAATAATTAATTCCATAAAAACAAATAGTATGAAGTTTTACATAGCCATTAGGAATAGTTGGTAACCTTAAAATTGTATTATTGTTAGTACCTACAAAAGCTGCATAAGAGCCTTGAGTATATAAAGTTACTAACCAAGGAGCTGGGTTTGCATATTGACTGTCAGTAGCAGCTCCACTAAATACTTCTACTCCACCACCTGGTGCCATAGCAAGCACGTACCACTTATACAAAGGTATTGACTCTTCAGTATTTGTGTTAATATAATAAGGCGCAGAGCTAATAGTAGTTTTAAACCCTACGTCACTAGGTGTTGGTGAAGAATAGTTACCTAAGTGATATGATGGTAAAGTTGACCAACTTGTTTCACCTTCTTTGCGTAAACGAACCTGAATTCCACAAGTAGCATCACTAATTTTACCATCTTTTGTACTAATTCTTCGCATACCTTCAGGAAAGGTAAAGGCTACGTCAATATCCTCAGCAAAATCTGCTAATGTAATTATTGCTGGAGGATTCCCGTCTGTGTTATTATTGACTAATTCAATTTGTGGAAATTGTTGCTCTACGTCAGTTGGGTACAATTTATCAAAAGCGTCTACAGTACCGTTTAGCGCTTCTTGTACTGTACCTAGTAAGGTAACTGGCACAGGCGTATCTTGTCCCATACTAGCCTGACTAGTATAGTAAACTTCATTTAAAGTTTTTGCGCCTACACGAATATCCTCGACTGCTAGCGGGCCAAATCCCCATACAAGAGATAAGTGTAGTAAACTGGTATCTGTTAATGTTTCTACGTAAGGCACTGCTCCAAGCATTGCATTTACACGCATTTTTCCAAGCACAACAGGAATTGCCCCATAGCGATTTGCTTGATTAGCAGCGCCGCTAAAAGCGTTAACAGGTGCTGAACTTCCTGGATCTTTTCCAGTTAATGGGCGAATAGGGAAGGCCGCATTGATAAGTGCCATACCAGCCATATTAATAGCCATAGTACCAACAATTTTACCTGTTGTCGTTACAACGCCCGCTTCAGTATATCCAGCTACTACGGAGGCCTCTCCAGTAAGGCCCAGAGACGCACCTAGTTCTGCTCCATATACGTTTGCTACGTATATTAGTGCAATCATAGCAATCATACGGAAAGCTTGTTTGCCTTCTGGCACAACTTTGTAAACAATATTTTGTCCTGCTTGCACACGCACATTGTTCCACTCTGACTGTGGAACTTTAACTCCGTCCAAGAATAGTATTAGTTTCTTAGCAAAGTAATCGCTGATTTTATAAGTATCAATTAAATTTTGTGATACATCAGATAGTGTAGATCCAGGAATAGCTAGATCTGTATAATTTGTTTGTTTAAAAGGATGTGGTTTACCAGCTAGCATTGTACTAGCTTGTGTACTATACTTATAATAGCCTTCAATACGCTTAGCCCACTTTGGGCTATTAACGGACTCTACAACACTATCCATACCATCACGGGCATGTATAAACTTATCTTCACCAATGTAGACGCCTACGTGAAAAGGCTCGCCTAATATATTGAATACTATAACCGAACCGACTTCAGGTTGTTGTACTTGCGACCAATTATTTTTATAAAGATCCATCATGCCAAGAATACGTGCATCGTAAGCACCTGAATACTCTTCAGTATAGCTTGGCAGTTCAATATTGTGTTCTTGCTTATAAAATAAACGCACTAATCCCCAGCAGTCAATTCCGCTCTCATCTCTGCCGTTGCTGGCATAAGGTAATCCAATATATTTATTATAATTCATTAGAATAGTCCTGGAAAATTGGCTGGAGTAAAGGTAAAGCACGGAAATGGTTCACGGCTAAGGCTAACCATATTTAAATCAAATGTAATCTGTTCCGCGTTATAGGTAACATTGGTTATTTTAAAACCTGAAAAACTAGTTTCAATACGATCAGGGCTACTTGCTAGTACTAGATCAATTTGTACACTAACGGGACTTGTTAAATGTACACGAATAAGTTCTATAGTTTCGCGAGTAACAAAGTTTAAAACTAAACTACACTGTGCAGCTCCTGCTTCTAATTCACCTGGCAAAGATATTTGCATAGGTAAGAATAAATAGTCTTTTGAATTACTAGTAACTCCATATACAATCTCTGTATCTGTTGTCAGCGAAGCAATACGATTTGTATATCCATCTGCTAAACGAATAGGATTTGCAAGATCATCTGGATTTGTTATAGTAATAAGTAAAATTAATGCCTCGGGAGTTTCCGAGGCAAACATTGCTCTAACAGCTGATTGTGATAAACTATTTAGTCTGCTCATGGCATTACTTCAAATTTAAGGCTAGTAGACCAATATCCTGGTGCCATGTACTGCAAGTTAAAAAATTCTCCACCACTACCAGGTATGATACGTACTTCTATAGTTGTACCAAGTATTCGTGGATGTGGAAAAGTAAAACGATTAACTCCTGCAATACCAGGCGTAGTAGTATTTGTTGGTAGATTTTTTATAAAATCTTCTAGTTTCTGAGTCTGTGCGGTAGTCATTAAAAAATTTACGCTCAGTTCGTTTGGACGACTAGCCCTGCGTCTTTGTTTCGCAGGGCCAGCATCTGTAGCTGAACGTATAACATTAATTCCTACTGATTCCGTAAAACCTTTTTGAGGTACTTGCGGAAGCGTTGCGGGCCATGCTATTGGCATATTATCTCCTTGCTACTAGTGGTGATGTACCATAACTAGCGGTCATTGCTTGTTGAGTATTTGATCCTACGCGATTTAACTCGCCTGCTACCATATCCCCAATCATTACTTCGATACGACGATTTCCACGTGAATCTACAGTTTCTTTGGTAGTTGCTTTTTCGTTGCCATAGTTGTTAACAACTACATCAACGTTTGAGCCGCCACCTCCACGAACTCCAAGATTACCGTTACTATCGCGCTTTAGGGGCATAATAGCTTCAGGACCTGCTTCGCCCATTAAACCAGTACCCTTGGCAAATTTAAATAGTGTTGGTTGATTAACAATACCATTAGTAAACATTCCGCCTTTAGCAAATGTTTTTAATCCAGCATCGTATACTCCACCTTTTGCATTATTATAAAAATCTGGGTCGCCCATAGGGCCCACAGGAGATGGACTATTAAAGCCTATTGCTCCCATAAATAACTTAGCTAATCCACCTGCACCACCTAATCCTGAGAATAAGGCAATTTGTTGTTGTTGAATCTCATAACGCAACAAACCTTCAATAAAGCTATTAATCATGTCTTTGAAACTTAATTTACCAGTTTTAGTAAAGTTAACAATAGCGTCTTCCATGCCTTTAAAACCTTGCTTAAACATTTCTGTGTATGCTAGTTGCCTATTTGTAGTGTCTGCCATTGTTTGTGCACTATCAATCTGTGCTTGTGTTACTAACAAGATTGCAGATCTTTGCGCTTTGTAATTTTCTAATAGTCGTGCACGTGCTGTATCATCTTCTGTCTTTTTTGATCCTACGTAGAAACCACCTGCTGCTTCTACATCACGATCTAATTTTTCAACTTCTTGATTATATGCACGTTGAGCTGCGGTTAATTGCTTGGTTTGTTCTAGCTTTGTTTCTTCGACTTTTAGTAAGTTTAATTTTGTTCTTAACGACTCATCATCAAGCATACCGAGTTGAGCTTGCAAACTTAAATTATCTTGAGTAATTTTATTAATAGAAATTTCTTTGTCTAAAGCAGCAGAACTAACAATAAATGCTTGCTCAGAAGTTTTAGCGTCGCGGTCTTTAATACTTAAAGCTGATGAAAGGGTTGTAAGTCTTCTTGCTGCAGCATCTGCCTGATCTCGCTCTTCTTTAGTTAGTGCTTTTGCTATATTGGCATTTTCTTTGGTATATTCTAAGTTCTTTCTAGCTTCTTCTGTAAGTAAAATCGTTTCCACAGCTTGTGCTTTTTTTACTGCTAAGCTAGATTTTTCGTCTTCTATTTGGATAGCAAGTTTTGATTTTTGTAATGTAAAAGCTTCATTATCTTTGTTAAATTCAGCTTCAGTCATTGAATCTTTTTTAACTGCAAATGCTGCTTGAGCTTGGTCAATTTCTTTTTGTTTATCTCCAAACTCTTTTAACTTGTTAAAACTTTCACCATCAATTTTGTCAAGCTTAGCTTTTAAATCAATCATTTTTTGAGTATTGTCTAACGCTTGCAGCTGTTGTTGTACCGCTGCACGTGCTTGAGCTGAGCCAGTAACTTCGCCTAAACCTCGCAAAGTGCTTGCTGGTGCAATTCCACCAAGCTGGCCTGTGTTGCTACCCACAGATGCAATTTCAGCGCTTAGTTGAGTAAGAGTTTTTCCTCTATTCTCTTTAATACTAGTAATAATTCTTCTGTCGTCTGCCAAATCTCTGTTAGCGGGATTGCGAAGTAGTGCGTTCTCAAGATCACCGCCTTCTAAGCCTGAAAGACCTCTGTCTCTTAATTTGCCTTCAAAAGCAGATTCCAACATAGCTAAGCGTAAGTTATCGGTAGATTCTATTAGGCTCATCTGCACTTTTAGTAAACTTCTATCTATCTTAAGTCCTTCAAGGTCAATTCTTTGCTGAATTTCTGCTTTTAGTACTGGATCTGCTACGCCACCTAATGCTGCCTTCTGAAGTTCTAGACCGGCTTTTGCGGCAGCAGCTACTAAGTTTCTAGTAAAGGTGTCAATATTAGCTAACAAACCTTCTCTCATTGAGGTTGCAAACTTTGCTTGAGCACTTTGTAGGGAGCTGCTAATGGCACCTCTTGTAGTGTCTAGTCCAGCATTTGCTTGTTTAAGAGACTCAATAGCTTTTTTAGCATTTAGATAATCTTTATTATTTTCGCTGCCCACTAAGTTCAGCGTTCCAGATGCCTTTAATTTATCTATAATAGTTTGTTGAGTATTTAAAGCGTCGTTGTAGATTCTTTGTTTACTGTCTACATCTGCTAATTCTGCGCTAAGAGTTTTTAACTCGCTTGAAGTTGATAAGATATTCTTTGCAGCTTCTAAAGGGAATAATTGTAAAAAATTAATATCTGTGCTAAGTCTAGTTAGTTCTGTAAGCTTTTCTGGTAAATTTGCACCATCTAATGCATTATTTAACTCTAAGATCTTTTTTGTGCTTTCTTCTGCGAACTTAGTTAGTGGAGTAGCGTTTTTAGTAGTATTTATAAGATCTTGATAAATCTTACTGCTTTCTGCTAAACCTTCTCTAAAGGTTTTAAGAGAACCTGCAGAAGCTACTGCTTTTTTCCCAGAGTCTTCTATAACTTTAGCAACAGCACCTCTTATAGCAGGGCTAGAATTAGCTAAAGCTTTTTCAATTGCTTTTATAGAAGATTCAGCAGGTAGCTCTAATAGTTTTGCAATTTCTTGTTGTATAGAGGCACCATTGGCAGATAACTTTATAGCATTCTCTAATGAAGTACCTATTTGTTTTGCTAATAATTGTTCCGAGCTACGACCTATAATACTTGATAAAAAGTTAATTGTACTATCGGCCCAGTTACGATTTTTTATTTCTGTTTCAATATCGGTGAAAGCTTTAGACATACTTGTGCCTAAGCTTTCAAGAGCTGTTCCTTTAGCAAATATATTATCCACAGAAATACGCTCTAGCGGGTCTAATTTGCTTAATCGCTCTAAGACTCGGAAAGCATTTTCTGAATTTTCTTTTAGTAAGTCTAACGAGCCCGCAAAGCGTGCTGCGGCTTCTTCATTTTTTCGGAATAATGGGAGTGCAGCGGTTATTACCCCTATACCGATACCTACAGGTCCTAAGAATCTACTTAACCCTGATATAGCAGTACCAATAGTACCTGCTCCTGCAATAATAATTCCAGCAATACCTGTACGTATTTTTTGGAATTTACCAGGCAGTTTATCAAGATCTTTCATCATGATATCGATAGCAGGACCAAATCCTAATTGTGTTTGATTTCGGCTCACATCACTTAATATGTCTAGACGAGTGGACTTGTCACGAGCACTTTTAGCAGCGCTAGTACGCAAAAAATCTCCAGTTCTTTCAAATATACTGCCACCGCTTGCTTTACTTAGCGCAGCATCTTGAGCAGCATTAAGTTCTTTAATATCATTTCGTAAAGCAATAACTACTGCTCGCTCTTTTTGAAGTGATAAAATTTGAGCATTGTTAATGTCTAAACCTTGGCGTCTTAAAGCATTTATTTCTTTAGTATATCGGGTTTGTTCTGCTTTTAAAGATTTATCATCTGCACCTGGGCCTGAGCCACGCAGTTTCTTAGAAAGATCAGTATCCATTTGTGCCATTTTAACACGGCTAGCACGATATGCTTCCTCAGATGCTTTTAAATTAGCTTCTAGTTGTGGTATTTTAAATGCAGCATTAGTACGATCAACAAAGCCTTCGCCAAAACTTGCTGCAATATCCGAACTACTTTGCCTAGCAGCATCTGCTGCATCTTTTAATCCTGAGCGCCACTGGCCAATAGCAGGCAACGCATCTTTTACAATTTTAGCACCAATTAAACCGATAACACCAACTAACAAGCTTGTATTATTGGATAGTAATTTAGCAAATGGAGCTAACACAGTATTTATAATCTCTAATCCAGATTGTGCTACATTCTTTAATGTAGCCAATAATTTATCGTAAGGGTTAGTATCAATCTCAATTTGACCAAACTTACGTGCACCTTCTTCAAGCACTGCATTAGCAAAAGCTTGGCGTTTTTCAAAATCTGTTAGTGCGCTAACTGGTTTACCAATAGCACGTGCATAATCTTCTGTAGCTTTACCAACTTTAGTAAAGATACCTAATTCGTCCAAAAGTTCAGGTTCTAGTTTAGTAATACCGCGAGTTAAACGGCTAACGGCATCGGACATATTAACGCCTAGTGCCTGCGAAGCTTTCTTGGCAACTTCACCAAGTTTTAAAAATTGCGCTTGTGATAATCCACTGGAAACAGCTTTAGCAGTTGCTTCCATAGACTCACGTAAGCTAATAGCTCCACCACTAGCTTCTGAAAAACGTTTGGCTAAACCACCCATGGCTACACCGCTGGCAGCACCTAATTGGTTTAGACCTTGAATCATGTTTGTGGTGTTCATAGCTTCGCTAAGTGCGCGAAAAGCAGCACCTGCAGCAAAGATATTAGCAGCGTATACAGCGTATAAACGAACTAAGCCGTCTAGTTCACGCGACTGTTTTGCAAAGTCGCGACCACTTGCACCTGTGCCTACAGTTCCACGAGCTGTATTATATTCAGTTTGACCAAACGCAGCAGCAGCAGATCTTGTTCCGCCTCCGCCTTTGGTACCCTTCATTAACTCTTGAGTACGTTCAAGTGTTTTATTTAGGCGTTTGCCAGAAGCATCTACCCCGTCAACCGACTTTGTCGCGTCTTTCAGCTCAAAGCCTACAGTTATTTTTGACATTAAGCCCCCTCCTATACTGGTTAAGTGGCATATTAAAAAAATTAGATATTTTTCATTAGGACCATTATAGCACATATGGTCAAAATTGTCAATACATAAAATTTTAAAGCATAAAAAAGCCCACTAAATTACTTAGCGGGCTTTTCAAGTTTTTGTTTATTATTGATCTCTTGTATTCTTACACCATCTATAGTGCGAACAAGCATAGTTATAAACTTTCTATCTTCT
>Ga0208133_1000685_pt1 | contig 12794 bp, 17 predicted proteins | sample ColrivemetaGS535_FD_187595 | JGI IMG/M metagenome (GOLD analysis project Ga0208133, IMG submission 187595) | Estuarine microbial communities from the Columbia River estuary, USA - metaG S.535 (SPAdes) (version 2) | ecosystem: Environmental > Aquatic > Marine > Intertidal zone > Estuary | place... | reverse complement strand
AACTGTTCTCTAATTTTTTGTTTTATAATGTCCATAATTTTAAATTAATTTTGTAACCAAACATATTTGTCACCATAACTTTTATCGATTTTTTGTTTAATTCTAGAGTAACCCAATCCCGATAATATGGTGTCTAATTTACCAAGGATATCACCATCTAAATCTGGTCCTTTATATTTCACTCTATTTGTTGGTGGTAATGTTGTACCATCCTCTAAAGATGTTTCTTTAGCGTCACCTCTAAGGTAACCAGCTTCTTTCAATGCATTATATAAATCGACCGGTTGTTGATTTGATTGAATTAATCTAGTTAAGTCAGGTAATTTAATGTCAATCTTACTTGGTATTGGTTTAATTCCCGCTAATTTTACCGGTTCAATTGGTTCAATTTTTAAACGTTTTCTTTCTTGTCCACAATCAGCTAAAACCGCATCGTATATTTGTTTAGTAATACCTTTGGAAAGGTCGTAACCTTTTTCTTTCAATGCCGATTGAGTTTTAGGTCCGTAATTACCTGTTTGCATTCCTTTACTTAAACCTAAACATACTTGCATTTCTCTTATTAGGTCGTTATTACAACCGTATGCGAAATCAAAACCTTTACATGGTTTATATGGTGAAGGTTTTGGTTTTGGTTTTGGTACTATCTCTGTTTTTTTCTCTCCATCCCAATCGATATGTATGTTTCCATATTTTGAAAAATCTGAAGACTGTTCTTGTAATTTTGCCGCAACATCTGATGGACCACCACTTGTTCCTTTACAATAATAAGAACCTCTCACTTTACCATCACCTGTAATTGCTCTACCATTTGGCCAAAAGAATAATCCATTATGTCCACTTGATTTTTGGTCAATACCATCGGCAATTTTTACAACCGCAACATCACCAGTACCAAGAACGAAATCTGCACCTTCTAAATTTGCAATACATGCTGGTATAATACCGTTAGCATTTTTACCATCACTATCAAACGCACCTTTTAATAATTCATATATTCCATATCCCGCCAATCCATAAAGCGCTAATTGTTTTGCACTTAATCTTCCTTTAAGTTTACTTAATCTTGCAAAAACATCTGGTTTGAATTTTCTAATTTGTTCCGCAGCTTTTCTTGCTAATTCAGCTCCTGCATCACCAATCTTAGTTAAATAACTAGCTCCCTTTACAACCTCATCTGCTGGTTTAACAACATTTTGTTTTACGAATTTAGAAACTTCAGGTGAACTACCTTTTAATGTGTTTGGATTTAATGCGGGATTACCACCCTTTACACCTTTAAATGCACTAACAGATTTACCGGTACCACCACTTGCTTTTTGAAACGCTGTTTTCAAAGCCGCTTCAGCTTCTGCCGCCGACATACCATATGTCTTTGTTAATGTATCTTGAGCTAATTTTAAATTTTGTGCGTTGGCCGGCATTACGGTTCCTTTAGGATAAACTTTCTTCGCAATATCCTGAAATGATTTTGAATCGGAAAGAAACCCTCTCAATTTTGCCGCAATTTCAGGTACTTTATTTGCTTGTTTTACAATTTTAAATGCATCCACAGTTGCCATATCTCCACTTTTTAATGCTGCGATGGCATCATCGGCATTTTTAAAATTAGCCAATGCGGGTATTTCATTTTTAAATGTTTGAAATAAACCTTTTTCTGCCGCTAGTACACTAGCTAACACCTCAGCACCACCCTTAGCGGCTTGAGTTACTTGTTCATCAACTTCCACTTCTGGAGTTGATGTTATTTCTTCTTCTGATATAATTGATTGTGCCTTTGAATTGGTTGACTCAACCAATGATAACATTTTTCTAATTAAATCTACGTTTTGATTATTTTCCATCTTTTTATTTTTATTTTTATTTTTAACCTTTCATTTGTGATAATAAATCACCCATATCAGTCTCGACCCCTTGTTTAATTACGTCATCAGGTACAGATGATGCTAATTTACCCATCTCTTTATTTGATTTATTTGATGCGTAGGTTTTATATTTTTCAGAACCAGACTCGATACCTTTATTTAATCCATAAAACGCACCACCCACAGCCGCACCTTTGAGAGCTCCTTTTCGTGCCATTGTTGATGTTACCTTTCTTAGTGGATTAGTAATGTCTTGTTTAACACCTTTCGATATTATAGATTTTAATGATGGGTTAGTTGCCGCTGCCTTTTGTAAGCCAGGACTAAACGTTGCTTTCATATCAGTAAATACTTTACCAACACTACGTTTAGCAGTTGAAACCATTTCTACTGCTTTAGTACCGAAAATACTTGCTAACCATTCAAATGGTTTAGCTAATAAACCTAATATTTTACTTGCTCCACCAGCAAACATCTCAATTAATGGAGTTAAAAATTTAGGACTCATTTTTGCAATATTACCACCGACACTTGTAAATGCCGTTCTTAATGCTTTAGCTGCTCCTGAAAAAATCAATCCAACAAAACAAACTGCAATGTCGACATATGCCCACACCCCACTTATCTTACCTGACATTAATTGATATATTTTCCAAATTGCCAATATACCCCATATAATACCTGTTGCTAATTTACCCACACCGATTGCCGTTAATGCAATATCTAAACCAATACCAACTGGAGATAACATAAATTTTTCCAATTTCTCCATAAACCAAGGAAGACCTTTAGTTAGAACCCACGTTCCAGCTTCTTTAACTTTGTCCCAAGCGGCACCAGCAACTTGTTTTGTTTTGTCCCAAGCCTTACTTGCTCCACTTTTAATGTCATCCCACAGACCCTCAACTAATAGTGGATATTGTTCGAATAATTTTTGTTTTACAAAATCCCAAGCTTCGTCAATTGTTTGTATTGTACTAATAGAAAATGAACTTTCAATCAATAATGATTGACCATATTTCATTTCATATTCCATAATAGTGTTAGCGTTGTTATCCAATAGTGGATATATTAATTTTCTCATCTTACTGAATAGTTCAGTAGACTCCATTAATGAATGTTTATATGACAATGAAAATTGACTTCTAAACATCTCACATATAAAAATTGGGTTAGGGGATTCCATATCGGTATAAAGACCTGTCTCTAAGTCAACAATTTTGTTGAACATTTGAACAAATCTACCGTCTTTTGTTATTTCTGGTTCTACCATTTTTTTGTGATTATACTATAAATATCGTGAAAATCTTAATTATTTGATTTGATTAGCTGGACCATCTCTTTTTGTTCTATCATCCATTTTTTTACTACCAATTGGGTTAGCTGGTCCCCTTGTAAGTTTAGAACCAACAATATCTGACCACTTAGTTACTTCAGGGTATCCTTGACCCCCACTTTGTGTTGCAGATGTACCAGCGGCGGGTTGAGCTGCGGACGGGTCTTCCTGTTCTTCAATGTCATTTAACATCAAATTTTCGTATTGTTTTTCAGATATTATAAGTCTCATGTTAATAAATACTAAAAAAAATTTTGTATATACAAAAAAATACGTATTTTTGTCGAGAATTTAAACCATTAATAATATGAAAAAGTTAATCCTATTAGTTATCATCCCATTATTTTATGGATGTGAAAAGTATGAAATGATAAGTGAACCTCATCTAACTGGTGGTAAATGGACATTTGTTGATTATGAAATCATACCCATTAGTTCAATATCGTCCGTGTCTATCATTAAATCCGATACTGTATGTATTAATTCATTTACAATACAAAATTTTGTAAGTAATAATGTTTACATGAGTCAAAATTATAACAACACTTCAATCGATAGGAGATTCATTAAAGGAAGGACCGTTTGGGAATTTGATGATAATAATCGTTCATTATACTGTGATTTCGTAAATCAGTCGGGTGGGTTACAACCATCACATCCACGTCTTGAGGTGAGATTACCCAATTACATGATGAACGAATATGATAAGATGGAAATTTTCAATGGTATGATTGGAAGTAACACAAACTATACGTTTGAAACAAATTCAATCGGGGCAAATTACCCAACTAAATTAAAAATGTTAAGTCCTGAGATTGTAACGGATATCTATACGTCAAATGGAATGAGGGATAAGGCGGTTACGGTTAGAATATTGTTAACCTTTATGAGGTAGTTTACTCGTCGTAAATTGTTGGGTCAATCTTAGCGAACATCTTAATAAAGACACCGGCCTTTGCATTTGCTTCGTCCTCAATCTCACCACCGATATCGGGAGGTTGTACTTCCAATCTCCCCTGCTCAAATTGTTTGTGATGAACCATTTCGTGAGCTATACTCCTTAAGACATCAACAAGTGCTCGGTTTTTACCCGTTACTTTGATTATCTTATTTTCTTTTGTGTAATCGTAATTAGCGGTGGTTTTAAGACCATCCCTATTGTTTTGAATAGAAACAGATGGTACAGTCTTTAACTCAAGTTCATCCTTAACGAACTTAACGAATGTATCTAATGTCTGTTTTTTCTTATCGTTTAGGAATCCCATAGTAATAAATATTATAAAGTTTTTTCTTCTGGTAATTCGTTTTCCTCAAAATATTGAGTTAGTAAATCAATAATGAACTCTTCGTCTATTTCGTCCATTTCATCCTCAGTTATTATTGTTGGTGAGTTATATTCAATATCCTCAAAGACTAACTCCATAACTCTATAGTATTTGTCTTTGTCTTCTTCTGTGGAAAATTCAACGTACAACGTCCTGTTGTCGTCGTTATAAAAATATTCTATGATTATCATACTGTAAATAATCATAATTATATAAGTTTTATTGAAAAACCTTAAGCCATGTCAGAATGAACGTTTTTAGGGTTCATTGCAATACTCGCAGAATTTAAAACTTCATAATGTAAGTGTGCGCCCATCGAGTTTCCTTTATATGGGTCGTTAGATGCTCCACCTGAATATCCTATTAATTGTCCCTTCTTAACTTCTTGACCTTGACTAACTAACCATTTTTTTAAATGACAGTATTTGGTTTTTAAACCTATCGCCATATGGTCTAACTGAACGTATCCTCCACATCCATTTGGTGTTGTGTCTCTTGCCGCCACAACTCTACCATCAGCAGGTGCGTATATGGGTGAACCAGACACAGCGGGTAAATCGACACCTTTATGATTCTTAGTTGCTTTCCCACCAATATTACGTGGTCCAAATCCACTAGTTATTTTTGTCTTATTTCCAAGTGGATTCATTAACTCCGTTCCAGGTGGAATATTTTTGGCGAATGTCCCTTCACCACCACTACTATCACTTGTCCCTGTAATTCCTCCTAATTTTTCAACAGCAGACCCAATCGGGTCCCTCATGAATTTAGCAAATGCCGCAAGATTTGGGGCCTCTTTCTCAAGATTAACCATAAAATCACCATCTTTTGGTTTCGGAGTTTCTTGTTCGTCAAGAGTAACTATTAATTTACTTAATTGACCTTCTGTTAATTTTAGTTTCATACACATATAAATATATCATTTATACGACTTTGAACATAATTAATAATATGGATTGGTATAGTGTCAAATATTTGTACCCAAAATCGTATTTTAGATTTAGTGAGGTAATGTTTCCAAATACTGGAATAGTCAGTGTGTCAACACTTTCCACCTATGATTTGAGGAAACTATACTATTTTTTTGACAATGAGGGTATTTTTTTATTCATTGAAAGATTACATGGAGGATTATGGAATTACAACATAAGTTTACATAATGGTATATGTTTTGGTTTGGGTGACACTTCAAGAAAAAATAGGTCAGATATTGAAGATGATGGATTTTTTGAATGTTTTAAAATATTAGATAAAATATTAACTGATGAACAGTTAGGTATTTATTGATAATATGTCAATAAATTTTTTATTACAGGCAACCAGAATCATTCACCTTGGAAATCATGACGATACTGAGTTGCAGATGATTTACGATTATGTTCGAAAGCTTGACAATGAGATATTATTGGGTTATATTAATACATGTACGGTTTTATCATATAATAACGATTTGGAGTTTTATTTTGAAATAGTTGATGGTATGATATCTATTTTCGAAGAAAAAGAAGAATATGAAAAATGTAACACCTTATTAAATAAAAAACAAAAAACATTAGAATTAATAAACTTTAAAAAAATATAATATGTCAGTATTTGGAATGTCGGAAGAAGAGAGAAAAAAAATCTCACAACAACATAAAATCGCAATGAAAAATGATAGCGATAAAAAAGAAGAATTAAAAAAAGGTTTACAAAAACCAGAAGAAAAGAAAGTCATAAAAAAAACCTCCTAATTGGGGGTTTCTTTTTTATTTAATAACTTCGTAAGTAAGATATAGGACAACCAAAAACATCCTGAAATAGAGTAGAAAACTATATCGGCTACCCAATATGAACCACTCATGTCCATTATTAACTTGAATAATGCGTCGTACCCAAATGGGAGAAAGAACATCGCTAACATTAGAGACGTATCTTTGTAGAAAATTAGTCGATTGCTTTTCTCTTTTAAAGATTTTATTTTGTTTATCACCATCGGGGTCCATGTATGTGGGGTTTATCAATTTATGGTTTTTCTACCTTTATTATAAATATACTAAGTTAATACAAACCTATAATTTCTATGATTAAAGTCTTTTCCTTCCCATCCTTTTTCTGCGTGTGCTTTTTCGTAATGAACTTTATTATCTAAATTTAAACCGTACTTTTCCCAGTTATTTAAAAAATACAAAAAGAACTTAAATTTTTCCGTGTGATACTCTGTCCTCTGTTCATCCCAATTATCTCCTCGATAATAGTGAAACATACACCCACCAATGAATTGACTTCTATATTCTCTTTTATATGGAAATTCCACTTGATTATTTTTTGTAAAAATATAATCAGTCTCAATATCGATTGCTGCGGTATGGTCAACCCAATTAGGTTTTAAATTAAATTGTTTTATGAAATCGTCAGTCTTACCACCACAGTCAGTATATGTTTTCCACGTATAATCTAATGTGGACATATCTACTTTATTTGATATCATACTGAATATCGGATGTAGATATTCGATTGTTTCGTCTTGTCTTTGTTGATAAACTGCGCCCACTTCACTATTACCTAATAAATTATTAAATGTAAAATCTTTAAAAGGAAATACGTCATTATCCATAATGACCGTTATATCAACATTATTATCTTTTTTAGCATAATTGTCTAATGCGAAATTAATCGCAGTAAAATGAGAAACATTTGCAATCTTATGGTCTCTAGGTGAGGATATCATTTGTAAATTATAAACTTTACAAATTTCACTTATCTCCTTATCAATCACATCATCTTTCGCGTTATTAATAATGATTAATTCAAAGTCATCTTTACAATGTTTTTTGAGTTGGGAGTATTGTAATGTAATGAATTCAGGTTTACTATATGCCACCGTGTAGATTTTAACCTTTTTATTTGTACCAACACTACACATCTTATAATATTCAAACCAACCACATTTTTTAAGTTCAAATAATTCTTTATTATTTACATAAAGAAAATCGTAAACTTTTTCGTCACTACCAACAACACCTTCTTTTACTATATTATCAATTTCGTTGTGTATTAAATTATAGTATGTGTCAACCATATTTTTAGGTACAATCCATGCGGTTCCTTGGATTCTTCTATTTTGTGACATGAAATAATGGAACTTATTATCATTAATTACTAAATTATCCGTATGACTAAAATGAATTATTTTATCATTAAAATATTCAGTAGAAACAACCGGCCATTTTTTGTTTTCGTAATTTGATATGTTTTCCCTCATACCACCAGCATCCGCCCAAAAAAAGTAATCACTATTGAATTTATTTTCGTCTCTTGTCTTTTTAACAAATTCAATTTTGTTAAAATTAATAATATTATATAAACAATAATTAACCTCCGCAGATGTTGTGTATATTACTTTACTTCTAAATTCAGGAGAAGACATTACACATGACAATCCAGAATAATAGGTTTTGTAAAACTCCAAATCACGTAACGGTATATTATGTATAACTGTTTTTTCTAAATTGGGGTCATATTTTTTCCTATGTTCTAAAATATAATCATGGTAGTAATCATCAACAAAAAAATATAAATTACAATCTAAACTTAATAAATTTTTAACCCAATTTTTATAGGCATCGTTCCCAATACCAAATCCCGAATGTTTCCACTTATCTCTACCGATATAATATAACGCGGAAACTACCGTTACTTCACTTATATGTTGTCCCATAACATTACTGCGTCTTTATGATGTATCAAAATATTTTCATTTTTAACTAATTTACTTTGTTCGTTATAAAATGAATGTAATGACATATTATGGTAATTTAATACCGTAGGTACATACCCTTCTCCATATCCGTAATAACCCTTCTCGTGCTCTTCTAATAAAGACTTAAGAGCCTTATTTGAAAGTCTAACTATTGGGAAGAATGAACCATATTTTTCTTTGATGTATTCGGGTTGGTTATCCCCCGAACCGGGATAGTGTATTAACCAATTCCAATCTTTTCCGTGGAATGAAAACATTGGTTTACACATAAAAGGAACATTAGATGGGTTAGAATTGTCTAAATTACTAAATAAATAAGTGATGGAACAATCTGTTGTGTCTCCCTTGTATGAATCTAAAAATTCTTGTAATTGGTTTTTTGGAAATGTTACATCATCATCAAAAAACCAATAATAATCGTAATTTGGATTTAATTTGTAGAAATATAACATTCTGAATTGTGGATAGAACCATATTATATTTCTACCTCCACCTAAATTCCACCAATGTTTATCACTAGCATTTTTATCAAAATTTAACGTCGTTCTAACATTTTGTTCGGTGTAGTTTATTACGTTATCTTGAACAAAATCTAATGACACATCTGTTGGTAATGGTCCTTTATTAGTGACATCACATAAAATGTATTCGTCGTTATTAAATTTTAAATTTTGCTTCCAATTTTTATAATATGCTGTTATGTGTGCTGTTGCACAGATTACAAGTGCTTCGTTCATGTTTTTTATTTAGTTGCAAATAACACACCAACATGGTCACCGGCAAATGTAAAATTACCGATTGTATGTAATGTATATCCCCACTCTTTAAATTTATTAATAAATAAATTTCTTATTTCATGGCTATGAAATTCAATAGCCATTTCAGTAATGTTTGATAATAAATTAACGTCAACATCAAGTATTAAGGTTTCAAATCCTTCAATGTCACTTTTAAGTGCAGTTATTGGGTATTCCCTCAATATATCCTCAACATCTTTTGTTGTGTTAATACCTTTACAAATGAAACTATATCTATCATCGTCTTTGGTGTATTCACTATAGAAGTTAATATCATCTTGGGACATGTCCACACCAACCACATTAGTGGCACCTTGAGTACCGAACCAAATTGGACTAAACTGTATTGGGTCGTCAACACCAAACCATCTACCACATCCTAAATCCAAAACATACTTGTCTTTAAAATTAAAAGGTTGCCAATGATGTATCGAATTTTCAGATGTTATTCCATATTTTGCAATCCCATTAAATTCGGAATATTTTGTTTTAAAAAATGAATCCCATTCTTTAATTCTATTGTATTGATGGACCATACAATATGGTTTACCGTCCTGTGTTACAATTTCATCACCATTATGTATTGGTAACCCGTACTTATAGTTTTTTTGGAATCCCCAAGATACGAATTGTTCGGTAGGCCCCGCGGTTGCACAGTGAACAACAAACGGTTCAGATGTATTTGTTATTTGTAGAATATCTTTATATTTTTCAGTTCTTAAAATAACATTTACCGCACCTTGGTCAACACCTTCGGTTTCTTCAGACTTTGTTTCTTTAATTAAATCAAACACATCGGTCGATAAATTTTCAACCTCACCGACCTCACCCATAATAACACCAGCACAAAGAACATCTTCGTTTTTAACATTCTCTGTATGATTATTAAAAGATTTTGTTATGATTCCATGATTCCACCATTCGTGTTGAATAATGATACCTTCCGAACCTAATAATAATTTATTTGATTTATTGTTTCTATACCACTCAAATGGGTCATCTTGGAATACGACATCAAATGTATCTGTTACAAGTACAATTGTTGATTTATCCTCAATGGTTTTGAAATATTGTTGTTGAACTAAATGTCTTTCAAATTTCATTACCTCAATACTTTGACTATGAGGTGTTGGATAATGTTGAATGTCAAATCCCAATTCAGTTAATGTTAGAATGTCGTTTGGTATAACCTCATCTAAACATAATAATACTTTCTTCGCTTTACAATATTTTGATGCTGATTTTGCCCAAACATCTATTCTCTCTCGAGTACAATGTTTTATCGTTCCAATTAAAATTTCCATTAAATAATTACGTCTTTTCTATTTAACCAGTTTCCCGAATTATCGACTGGCCATAATACCCACTTATGAGGTTTATTAACGGTTGTCAAAGTTACGCTATGTGATGTTTGTTCACCAGAAAAAATACCACCATCATCTTGTGGATTAAAATCTTTTCTATACATAACCGTACCGTCTTCACTCTCTATTCCTAAATATAGAAAACTAAAATTATTTGATTGTTGTTTTAGGAAATCATAGTCCCAATTTACACTAACAATATAGTCTTTAGGTTCTTGTAACCACCATTCAGTTTCATCATTTACCGGTGGATTTTTCCCATCGATAGCATCTTGATGTAGTTTTCTTTGTAAGAAGTTGATTCCTGCGTAAAGTTCATAATCGTGATGAGTTCTAACGTTACCCAATCCGTAGATACCCAAATCAATATTGTTATCCTCTTCTTGTAACATGTGTCTTAATCTTCTTTTACTTTCATTGTCCATTTCCCACCAAGGTTTATCAACTAAACCTTTATCTTTATTTTCGGTGTTGAAGTCTGTCCAATGTTTTGTTCTACCTTCTCTTGTATATTCATGCCAAACAATAGTTTTGTGTGGGTGAAATAAATCATAACCTAATGTATATGAACGAATTGATAAACTAATCTCATCACCCGCAAAATAGATATTCGGGTCATACTTATATTCCTCACAATGGTAACCCCAAGTAAAGAAGAAGTGTCCACTAACAAACCTTGCAGGTATTGGTTCAGTTAAAGATTGCCAATTTTCAATATGGTGAGGTCTAAATAAAATTGTACCACCTGGAGTAAAATTAGATGGGACCATTTTGTATGGTTCGGTGTTTAATAACGTATTGTCAGAAGGTCTATACATTCCAGCATATGCAGTAATGATTGGTTTCTCTGAACCCGTTTGTTCCATCATTGTAATTAATTCCTCATCCCAATCCTGTAAGAATCTATGATGGGAATCCAATTGCATTGTATACTCCTCATCTTTCCACAATTTTTGGATTTCACTACGTGCCCAACATAATCCTTTACTTTCATTCCACGGATAATCTAATATCGTGAATCTAGAATCGTCAGCAAATTCTCCCATTGATTCGGTTTCATCTCTTTGCCAACAAATACCAAAAGTTAACATTTCAGGATGTTTGGCTTTATCGATACAATCTCTAATTGTCGGTAATAATTCAGGGTCTCTGTATGAGGCTATCTGAACAAAAATCTTTCTATTTCCCATTTTATATTTTTTTATAGTATAATATACATATTTTTTTTTAAAAATCAAATCCTTTGTCATTTGGTTTAATGGTTTTTTTTATATACATTTACACTATAACTAATAACACTATGGGAAGAACATACCAACCAATTGTAACTGAAAGAGCATCTGAGATTGTCAACTCTTTAATTGAATGTGATTTTTTTGTCGACTATGAATTGGAAACTACCGATTTCGCAATAAAATATCTTTCCGATATCTTAACGGATAAATTCATATCTGGAGATTTTGATTTTGAAGAAAATGACCTCTTCACTGAAGAGGAGTTTGAGAAATGTTTAAAGGAGATAGTTGCCGGTACTATCTTATCTGAATTAAAAGATAAGGGTTTGGTTGAATCCTACGAAGATGATAACACGGAGGAGTTGTTTTTTTTAACCGATAAGGGAAAAGGTTTACTATCTGAACAGAAAAAAGAAAAGAAGTAAAACTACTTCTTTTCTTCTATTTGTTGGGTGTATAATGTTTTTTTGTATTGTTTTACTTTATCCTTCAGTTGAACCAAAATTTTTTGTGCGGCAGAAAGATTTGAAGATATACCCGAAATTCTCGCATTTGATATGGTCTTTAGACCTGATGGAATCGAATCATCTAATTTTCTAAGTTCTTTAATTGTCTCATTAAGTGAATTTTGAAGTTCATCAATCTTAAATTGAACTTTACTAAATTCCTGTCTTGACACTTTGGATGTTTGTTCACTTAGTATCTTAACTAAAACTTCCTTTATTTGGTTTTCTGAGATTATATTCTTTTCCATATATTATAAATACACGTGATTATTCAATTCTAAAGTCAGTGTCAGAACCCTTCATTTCTAGGTCTCTAACCATTCCTTCTTTAATGTATTTTCTAATTAAAACCGATGTTGATAGGTTTTGGTCATCAGCAACCTCTTTAATTTTTTCAAAATAAGTCGGTACTATTCTAAAAGATAACATTCGTATAAGTTGTTTATACTTTGGTATTTCGGTACTTGATGAGTTATCTGACTGTGTTTTTGTTGTTTTTTTGTCTGCCATGTTCTTTTATTTATCTATAAATATTTTGTATTACAATTAAAATTCACTATATTAGTATAAAATATATAAATTATGTCAGAAGATAAAGAACAAACATTCGACCCGATTAAAATG
>Ga0208133_1000682_pt1 | contig 12823 bp, 19 predicted proteins | sample ColrivemetaGS535_FD_187595 | JGI IMG/M metagenome (GOLD analysis project Ga0208133, IMG submission 187595) | Estuarine microbial communities from the Columbia River estuary, USA - metaG S.535 (SPAdes) (version 2) | ecosystem: Environmental > Aquatic > Marine > Intertidal zone > Estuary | place... | reverse complement strand
GTCTTGGACTTCACTCGGTGACAGTCTTCGAGCGGCTTGACCTTGCGGGTCCGAGCCTTCTCGGCGCGAGTGGCGGCACGGCGTTCCGCCTTCGTGGTGGTGGGAGGCACACTGATCCTATGTCGATGTTCGGCAGGGAAGGGTGAGCATCACTCGTCCAATGTATCAGGATCGCGTCACTATCCCTTGGAAGGGCGGTTACGGTCGCGAAAATGATACTATATCCCGTTGGGTCCCTTTGCATTTTTGCAAAATATATGGGTATCCCTATGGGTCCCCTTTGCAAAAATAACCGGTATACCCATGGGTCCCATCATAGATGGAACAGCTACGCGGGTCCCCTTGATGAAAATTGCCGTATACCCGGTAGGGGAGGTTGGCTAAATTTGTGGGGTTGGTCCGTTAGGGGTTGGGAGTGATGGGGTTGGGAGTTCCGTGTGATGTGTGCTTTTCGGAACTCGACAGGTTTTGAAGCGAGATCGTGACGAATCGATCTTCTGGTTCTTATGCACCTATCCTATCAGAGTTAGGTCAAAAAGGCCAGACTGTATTTATCCACATCCGCACCGAGTGGGCCGGTTTGGTTAACAAAGGGTATACCCCCTTGGGTCCCCTTTTCTTAACGAAAAGTTACCGGACGACTCGCGTCGCCCGGTCAGGTAAGGTTAACGGTTTGGTAAGTGTTAGGCCGATTGCTCGGCCTTCCACTTTGCGATTGCCGCCTGCCGGATTGCTTCGATTCGGGCCTTGCCTTCCGAGGTGGCATTGCAAGGGCCACGGCCTTCCGTGCGGTGCGAGTCGGGGCCATGGAAGCGGTCAGCGTTGCGGGCGATTCGCGGCGCGATGACTTCGCAGCGGCCAAAGGTGCGACGCGCGGTCAGAACGGCCTGCCGCAGTGAAACGGCTTTGACTTCACCGACCAGAACGCGATTGCGAAGGACTTCGAAAGTGATCATTGGCTTAGCTCCTCAGTTGATGAACGACTCTTAGAATCGATTCGCGATTCGGTCAAGCGATAAATTGTCCTATCGCTTATTGCGCTGCAATCTTTTCGCGCGCCGAGTCGAATCGCCGAGTCCAGTCAGCAACAAAAGCCGAGTCGCGTTCCTTATCCATCGCGGCGCAACGCTCAGCGTTAGCCGCCTTATCCGCCCAAAAGGCGCGGCGCATTTCAAGGGCCTTGCGGGGATCAGACTTAGGCATGTGATTCGCTCCTCAATTGACGATTCGCAATTTAATCGATTCGCCTATCGAGTCAACCGCCAAGTTGAGAATCTTTACATTTGACGAATCACGAATCACTTGACCTATTGAGTCAACGATTCGCCATCCGGCACCAGCCGGGTGGTTAACGGCGCGTTACCAAGAATGGTTAACGTCAAGTCAGAGAAAATTAACCATAGGCCCAGCGGTAGAGCGCGCTGGAAAGCAGGCGGTTAACCTTAACAAAATGGCGGCTCCCATTAAAATGGAGTCGCTCCATACGAAAATGGCGACGCTTGATAGCGCCGCCATTGGTTACAGAACCCCGGCCAGCGCTTCGGCGAGTTCGCGGACTTTTTCGGCGTTGAGATCGCGAGTCCGCTGCTGATTCGGGGTCAGGCCACGATTGCAGTCAATCACGGCGAAGTCTTGCAGCATTCCCGCATGCGTCACCAGCTTTTCAGCGACGCGGGCCGCTACCTGATAAGACAGACCGAAAACAGGCGTGAGCTTGTCCGTCTCGACCGTAGCGCCAGATCGCTGGCCCAGTTCAGCCAAAAAGGTCAAAGACCGCATGACGAAAAGGGCCGCAAGCTCAGCCACGCGCGGCGACTTGTTGTCCGGGTGGGTCAGATCGCGAAGTTTCTGGATATTCATTAGGCGTCACTCCTCTTGTTGACGATTCGACCTTAGACGAGTCGCGGGACAAGTCAAGCAGCAAGTTGACTCTTTGATGGTTAACGCGGAAGCGCGATTTGTTAAGGTTAACAAGGCACTGCGATTCAGAAATAGGACCGGGAACCGGCCCTATCTCCATTTTCGTTAGGGTCCCGGCCTAGGCCGGTCGCCAGTGGGGCGAGGGTCCGGCCATGGCGCGGGCATTGAACTTGTCGCGGCGCTTGCGGCGACGCTCTTCCTTTTCCGGACGGTCGTGGCGACGCTCGCGTTCGAACTGAGGGCGGCTCACATCACCATCCCTTCGTTTTCGAGGATTTCATCGGCCATGTCGGCAATCGATTCGTCGGAACCGTCCCAATCTTCGAACAGGCTGGAATAATCCTGATCCGGGAGGTCGAGGACGCCGAAGCCACAGCGTTTGATCAGCGCCGCTTCCATCTTCTTTCCGAAGTCCAGAAAGTCGGGACGGTCGGGGCAGGTGAAGTATTCTTCGATTCGCATGATGTCACTCCTCTTGTTGACCTGATCACCTTAGACGATTCGCAGAGTGAGTCAACAATAGAGTTTAGAAAAAAGTTGGGCCATTAGGACTTGTTAAGGTTAACAGACGGCACCGGGTAAGAGAAAAGGGGCCGCAGCCCCTTCCCTCATTCGTGATAGACGTAGGGCGCGCTCCCATGAGTCACATGATCGGCAAACCATACGTTTACTTCCCCATACGCTTTCGCCAGTTCGGTCAGATCGTCCCCAACCTGCCCGAGTCCACGGTCCCAAAAGCCTGCGCCATGGCCGTTGCGGGTCAGCCAAAAATCGTGACCGGCCCAATTGGGATCGTAATTGATACGGCCCTTGTCGAGCGTGTCGATTTCCACTGCATAGGCTTCGGAAAGCGTGTGGCGGGCATGAGTCTGGAACCGCTCGCAGAGCGCTTTGATAGCTTCCAGCGAGTCCGGATGTAGATCGGCAAAGCCCGAATCGACCGGAACAGTTCCCTCGTTCCATTCGACTTCCCCGGCTTCGCAATCGGCAAGGGTGACGCTGGGATCAGTTTCAGTGAAAAACATGGCTTCAATGTAGCCTTGCGTGAAAGCGTCAAGGGCCTGAAAACCCGGCTCCAAGATTCCTTCCATAACAAACTGTGGCATGATTCGTCTCCTGTTGACCTGATCACCCTAGCGATTCGGTCAACCTTGTCAATCACTCAATTGCCAACCAGTTAACGAATTCAGCGGATTTGTTAAGGTTAACAGCGCGGCGCGGTTTGTTAAGGTTAACAGCCCGGTGCGGTTTGTTAAGAAAGGGGCCGAAGCCCCTTCCTGTTAGACCGGTTCCGGAATGATTCCGGTCAAGGGCGGTTCATAGGCCGCGATGTTAGCGCTGATTTCCTCTCGTGCCTCGTCCCATGCATCCCGGCGCATGGCTTCCCGGCCCTCGTCCGAATCCTCATAATCGGCGGGGTCCAGTTCGGTCCAGTAGACATCGCCCACTTTGGGATTTTCGGCGATCCGGTCGGGATTCACATAGCCGATATACGAATGATCGAGTCCCTCATATTGATAGCCTTCCCGAGCAAGTTCAATCATTTGTGCATCGGTCAAGGGTGAGCCGTCCGGATTCAGGAAAAGGTTTTTCAGATCATCCACGTAGGTTGACGGAGTGAGACTGCAAACGTGAGTCCGTTCGCCCACGCAAAACAGCGACAGGCAGAAAATGCGGCAATCGCGAAGGGTCGAGTTTTCCGGAAGGCTCCAGAAATCTGTCTGGTCTTGTGCGATAACTGCGAATTCGAATCGTTCCATTGGTCGTCTCCTGTTAACCCGATCACCATAGCGATTCGCTCCACCCTGTCAATGACCCATTTCTCAACCCGTTAACGAACCCGGCCCATTTGTTAAGGTTAACAGGGTCCCGTATTTGTTAAGAGAGGGGCCAAGCCCCTCCCTTTCACTTGAAGCTGGCGATCTCCTTCGCCCGCTTGGCGGCTGCGATCCATGCTTGGCCCGAAACCATGGTGTTCTGCATCTGGCGGATCGTCTCGGCCTCGTCTTTCAGGACATCGGCGGCGTAGCGATCCACGGCTTCCAGAACGAAGGATGCAACCAGCGGCGATTCGAAGCCACTGGCGAAGCGGGCCATCCGCTCGTCCAGCATCTCAGGCTGATCGGGCTGCGGAGTCAGTTCATCGTCATAGACCACCACGACCTTGCCAGTCACCGGAAGCTGAATGCGCCAGCTTGCGCCCTCGTCATCCTCTCCACGGCTTTCCAGCACCCGGACAACGCAATCGTTGTGGTTCGAATGCTCGCCACAGTAGCGGACTTCTTTGCGGAAGGGTTCATTCGGTCGGAACATGATTCGTCACTCCTCTTGTTGACCTGATCAATCTAGACCGATTCGCTCAACCAAGTCAACAACCAATTTCTCAACCCGCTAGTGATCTGTTAACCTTAACAAGACCCTACCAGAAATTAACCATAGAACAGAACCGGAACAGGTTGGGAGGGCCGAAGCCCTCCCTTTCCCTTAGAGGCGGATCGTTCCGAGTTCCAGCCCATCGGCCAGCGGTTCCAGATGATCCTTCCAGATCGCTTCGGCGAACGAGTTGGCGCTGTAGTCGCTGATCACGTCCCAGCCATCGTTGCCATAGACCAGCGACCACCAGCCCACCTGCGAGCCGTCCGCATTGAAGGCGGCGAGTTTTTCCATGTCAGTGGCAAAGAAGGCGGCGCGGATCGCGGCCTTGTCGGTCGAACGTTTGACTTCGGCGTATTCGCCGTTGTGGTGCGTGATGCTGCAACCAGCGGCCAGCAGAACGTCTACCAGCTTGAAGCAGATTTTCCGCTCAGTCAGAATGCGGCGAGCCGTCTCTTTCGAGCCACGGTCCAGAGCGCGTTCGGCGGCAGATTTGAAAGCGTCCATGTGTCGTCTCCTTGTTGACGAATCACCTCTAGGACCGATTCGTGATTCGGTCAAGCGCTAAGTTGAGAAAAGATGGTTAACGGGTATGGTATGATTTGTTAAGGTTAACAGACCTTTACGCCCAAAAGAAGAGGGCCGGAATTTCTTCCGGCCCTTTCGGGTATAGCTTCCCTTGCCCTTGCGGGGCTTCACCTTGCGCTGCCGGAAGCAGGGGAGAGCAAGGGTCGAGGCGATACCGTTACGTTTCGGCATAGGGGTCTTCCTGTCCTGCTGCGGCATATCGTGCCGCTCGGTCTGCGTTGAACTTCGAGGCGTATTCCTCGGCTTCCTCGCGGGTCTTGAAGGGCGGCTTGCAGCGGCCCACAGTGCCATCGCCGGTCCAGTAGATGTCGAAACCGTTTGCGGTGATTTCGAAACCGGGGCCGGGGTGGCAACCGTAGATCGAGGCGGTGCGGCCATCCGGGTGGCGGTAGTGGCGGGACTCGATCACTTCGGCGCGTCCAGAAAAAGGCATTATCGTTCTCCTCGTTGACGAATCACCTCTAAGCGATTCAGATCGAAGAGTCAACAGGTAGGTTGAGAAAAAAGTGAGTTAACAAGTCGAGCGCACTTGTTAAGGTTAACGGTCCGTTGCCTTAGGGCTTTCGCCCTAGCTTGCCATGGCGGCGGCTAGGGCGAGAAAGATTAGACCAAAGGCGATTCGGATCAGTCCATCGATGCAACCCACAGCTATACCTGTTTATGTAGCACGTAGGTCAAGCAATCGCCACCGCTGCAAGTCGGATCACCGGTGTGCAGCCCATAGGACCACGAAAACCACGGGTCCTCACTTTCGCCGGTTTCCTCATCGCGGGCGACATCGACCACATAAGCCGGGGCCAAGCGTTTCTGCCAAGCGTCAGCAAGGGCGATTTCCTTGTCTTCCAACCCACTGGCGTCGCCGTTGATCAGATAGCTTGCCCAATAGGCTGAGCCGATTTCTTCCAATACTTCCAGTGCCATGATTCATCTCCTGTTGACCTACCCAGCTTAGCGATTCGGTCAACCTAGTCAACAACTAAATTCTTAACTGGTTAACGAATGACGCGGAGTTGTTAAGGTTAACAGTTGATTACGGTCAAAAGGAAAGGGCCTAAGCCCTCCCCTCAGCGCGCCCAATAGGTCACCCCATTGAATTCGGCGGATGTGTAGTCCATTTGCAGTTCCCGTGCGGCCTTGTTCCAGTCGATGCAGTTAACCGGCCACTTCGCGTTGTGGTCGATAGCGCCGATGTCGTCGGCCAGTTCTTCGGCGTAGTCCCGGAAGTAGGAATCCCGAATCAGGGTTTCCCCGTGGTGCCAGTCCGGCACATAGGGTTCCAGTTCATCGCGGAACGCCTTGAGCGCCTTGAGTTCGTCCGCCTCGTCGCTGGCGTCCCATGCGGTCAAGGCATTGCGAGCGGTCGAGACAGCGCCAGCAAGCGCGGCCTCTTCTTGTGCGTTGTCCTCGTCGCTGTTGATCAGATAGCGCAAAGCCTCCTCGGCCTCGTCCAGATCATCCGCCAGAGCGCCGCGCTCGGCTTCGAGTTCCTCGATTCGGTCCTCGATGTCGCGGGAATTCAGAATATCTTTGCTGTTGTCGATCTCGGTCATGATTCGGTGTCTCCTTGTTGACCTGATCACCCTAGACGATTCGCGCCCCCGGTCAACAACTATTTTCCCAACCCATTAACGAACCCGGAAGGTTTGTTAAGGTTAACAAGGTAGAGTCACCAAAATAAAAGCGCCGATCACCACGGTGACCAGCGCCGGTTACGATCTGGGCTTTTACGTGCCGCCTGCCAGCGCCGCTTATAGAACGCCGCGATGTGATTGAAAGCGCCGTAACGCGATTCCCACTCATAGTGGTTCATGACGTTGAAAGCGGCTTGCTCGTTGGTCCACATGGGCCTGTTCCTTTTGGTGGCGAAGGCGGGATTGCCTTGGCTATGTCTAATGTATGCCTGAGTCGCTCAACCTTTGCAACAACTAATTTCTCAACCTGTTACCGCTTGTTAAGGTTAACGGAAGGGTAAATCGAAACAAAAGGGGAACGATGTTCCCCTAGTGTCTAGTCCCATGCCTCCCACTTGGCGACTTCAAGCTGATTGCGCCAGACTTCCCCGACAAAGCCATAGACCGATTGCACCCCGTATTTGTAAGACTCATCGATCACGAAACGGGCGGGCATGGTCTTGGTCTTGCGGATGATGACATCGCCAAGACAGCCGGAACCGTTCCAAGCCGTGTGAAAGATCAATCGATCCTGCGGCGTGATAGTCACGGCCACGGGACGGCCTTTCGCGTAGACTTCCCGCCAGTCGAGTCGGCCCATGACTTTCAGCGATTCGTGTTCATAGCACGATTCGATTCGGTCAACGTCCATGTTGAAAGCGTCGCGGACATATCGAGCGCGCTTGCGGTATTCCTCTTTCCCGACTTCCCAATGAGGCGGGTGAATTTCCTCACCATTGCGCTTGAGAGGAACCGCGACAATGTTCAGGTCGCAGTTTTTCAGGCAGGTTTGCAGCAAGTCGCTGCAATCCACCACGGTCGATTCGAAAAAGGCGTCTTGCACCTCCTCAGGCATATCCCGCCATTCCAGATCGTCGGCCTCGTCGTTCTTGGCGAAGTTGTCCGGGAATGCGGCCATGATTCGCTCGCCAAACTGCTCCACCACTTCGCGCTGCAATTCGGACCAATCGGCGTAGTCGGAAGCATTCAATTCAACTTCCCACCAAATTTCATCGAATTTTTCACGGGATTCGAGCAAGGCGCTGGCCTGCTCCACGGTCAATTCGTCCCGATAGTCTCCATAGACCTGATACGGGTTAGCTTCCACGAAAGCCCGGATTTCACCGAGCAAGGTTTCTTTCGAATCGGTCATTGTCGTCGTCGTCTCCTGTTGACGATTCGCTTGTAAGCGAGTCGTTGCAGGAGTCAAGTGATAGGTTGACAGACAGGTTGACCGAAAAAGATGGTTAACGCGGCGGCTGGGATTTGTTAAGGTTAACGGGTGATTACGGTCACGAAAAGGGGCCGAAGCCCCTTAGCCGTTACCATTCGATGATTCCCTTTTCCTTTGCGGCGTTGAATTCCTGATTGCGTCCGGGAGCCGGGAACAGTCCGGCGACGCGAGCGCTGTTGCTGATTGTCCCGCGCCGGATTTCATAACCGACAATATCCGGCTGGACGTTGCGAAGCCGGTGGATTTGCTTTTCGGCCAGCGCCTTGGCCCGTGCGACGCTGTAACGCCCATCGATAGGCAGATACGAGTCGGAACCCATGAGAGGGGCCAATTTCCCGTCAAGGCGATTGTTGTTGTGAAACACTGCGTAGAGCATGAGTCGTCTCCTGTTGACGACTCCACCATAGTGATTCGCTCAACCTAGTCAACAACCTTTTTCTTAACCCTTTAGCCGCTGTTAACCTTAACAAATGACAATCCGGTGAAGGGAAGGGCCGAAGCCCCTCCGATCAGTAACCGGGGTGACCGCAGAGCCGCAGCGCGTGAGCCGCTTCCCGGTCGCCTGCCATGCCCCATTCGAGCAAGAGTTGCGCCGCTTCGATTGCGTAATCTTCGAAGCGCTCCGCTTCGCTGTATGCCAGCACAAAGCCGACCAGATCAGCGCTCTTGCGTTGCTCTGCCGTTCCCCGCAGGCCATATGCCTTGCCAACCATGGCGCAAGCGGCGTCGCGAAGGATGGCGGGTTCCAGATCGTCGCTCAGATAGGCGAGGGCGAAGCCATAGCCGTCCGGATAGTTCTTTCCGGGACGGGCAAGGCAGCGGTCAAGTAGATCGTCCATCGTGTGTCTCCTCTTGTGACACAACCACCTTAGCGATTCGCTCAACCTAGTCAACAACTATTTTGCCAACCTATTACTGGCTTGTTAACCTTAACGAAGTGTTACCGGCAAACGATAGCGACCTAAGTCGCCATCGCCTCCGCCACAAGCCACTGGCGCTGAGTCATGCTTCCGACTCCTCTCGCGTATGTGACCGCGACGTTATCGCCCGTCTCGGAGCAAGTGACCAGCCCTTGATGGTTGCCGGTGTTTGCCAGATGCCAAAGTTTCCGCATGTTAGTTCCCCTTGCAAGCGTTCAGGAAGCGTTCCCGGTTGAAGTTCGGTTTTGTCCCGGCCAGTTCATCGGCAAAGCCCTTGGCGACCTTGAAACGCATAGCGACGGACAGATCAAGGCCCGCAATCGTGCTGGCGATGACTTCGAAGTGGCGGCGTTGTAGTGTCATGATTCGTTGTCTCCTCAGTTGACCGAATCACCATAGCCGATTCGCAGTTGGAGTCAACCTAATTCGCAACCCATTTAGTTACTATCTCCTCTCCTCCGCGTTAACCTTAACGACTGGTTACCGGGAAAGGAAAGAGGGCCGAAGCCCTCAATCCAACCAATCCCGTTCGATGTAGCGCCGCAGGCTGGCGTTGCCGCGAAGAATCACGGTAGGTTCCGGGTTCCACCCACTGTCGCTGTAGCGCCAAGGGTCGCTGGCGCGCTCGTCTTTACCGATCCGGACGACTGCTTCGCCGTCGCGTTCGATTCCGGCATAGGCAAGGGCCGCATAAACCCAATCGGCGCGGCTGGCCTCGACCGGGGTCATGCCAATCACGCTTAACACGTCCGCTGCTTTAGCGGCGTCCAGATAGATCGAACCCTCTTCCACATAGAAGAGATTGTCCGGCCCACCGGCAGCGGAACATGGCGTTACCCGCACCGCAAGGACATAATCATCGGCCCCATCTTCACGCCAGTAAAAGCCGCCTTCGCGGATGTCTTTATCGCCGCAATAATTCCACTTGGTCATGGTCGTCTCCTGTTGACGACTCGACCTTATCTGATTCGTCACATGAGTCAACCTAATTCGCAACCCATTTAGTTACTATCTCCTCTCCTCCGCGTTAACCTTAACGACTGGTTACCGGGAAAGGAAAGAGGGCCGAAGCCCTCAATCCAACCAATCCCGTTCGATGTAGCGCCGCAGGCTGGCGTTGCCGCGAAGAATCACGGTAGGTTCCGGGTTCCACCCACTGTCGCTGTAGCGCCAAGGGTCGCTGGCGCGCTCGTCTTTACCGATCCGGACGACTGCTTCGCCGTCGCGTTCGATTCCGGCATAGGCAAGGGCCGCATAAACCCAATCGGCGCGGCTGGCCTCGACCGGGGTCATGCCAATCACGCTTAACACGTCCGCTGCTTTAGCGGCGTCCAGATAGATCGAACCCTCTTCCACATAGAAGAGATTGTCCGGCCCACCGGCAGCGGAACATGGCGTTACCCGCACCGCAAGGACATAATCATCGGCCCCATCTTCACGCCAGTAAAAGCCGCCTTCGCGGATGTCTTTATCGCCGCAATAATTCCACTTGGTCATGGTCGTCTCCTGTTGACGACTCGACCTTATCTGATTCGTCACATGAGTCAACCTAATTCGCAACCCATTTAGTTACTATCTCCTCTCCTCCGCGTTAACCTTAACAGGAAGCTGCAAGGCGTTAACCATGGCTGTGCCCTAGCTCACCATTGCGGTGGCTAGGGCGATCAGGAACAGGCCAAGGGCGATTCGGATCAAACCGTCAAGGCAACCCATTCGTCGCCATAGGTTTCGATCAGGTGATCAGCCGCTTCACGAACGGTTTCGAAAGGCCCGGAAAGGTCTGTGCAATCCATGTAACCATCGGCGGACAAGCGGCAATAAATGCCCTCGTCCTCGTGATCGAGTCCCGCTTCCATGATCATCATTTCGTTATCAGCGCCACGATAGAAGCGCGGTTGCATGAACTGTCCCGCGAAGGCTTGACGGCATTCGGCGATGATCTGGCGATTTTCTTCGGTGTCGTGCTTACTCACGATTCGTCACTCCTTTTGTTGACGAGTCGTTTATCGCCCGAGTCGCGTTTCGAGTCAACAAAAAAGTTGAGTTAATTTTCTTGTGGTCCCGCGTTAACCTTAACAAATTACTGTCGCGGTGTTAACCATATTCATTAAGGTTAACGAGGCGTTAAGGTTAATAGTCTGTTAAGGTTAACGGCTTGTTAAGGTTAATAGAAGGTTAAGGTTAATTGACTGTTAGGGTTAATGAAAGTTGCGTGAAAATTAACCTTAATTTCCAAAAATTTCAAAAATACGCAGCAAAATGACCTTGCTCCATAGGAAAAATGGCCTCGCTCCATAAAATGAGCGCGCTCGATAGGGTCAAAATGACCTTGCTCCATAGGAAAAATGGCCTCGCTCGATAGCGGCTGGTCGAGATCGCCATCACTCGGGCAGGTCCATCACTCGGCCATCATCCCATCTCAGCAAAGAAGACCATGAGACCCAAGTCAGGAGACCGTCCCACGTCCGAGGACGGCGGACAGGGCAGGGTGGTCGAGTGATGCGACTTTTGACTGTGTTTTGACTGTAACGAGGCTGTGCAGGACCCTCGAAATCGGTCCGAAAAGCTCTGCCGAAGCTCTAACCGATCCGGCCACGCTCTATCTCGCCCCGGAGAGGTCCTCGGCGGCTGGTCGAGAGGCTCTCGGACGGCCTCGAAAGATGGAAAGAGAAGACCGAAACTCTTTCAAGCCTAATTTCGCCAAAAATGAGCAAAATCAAGTGGTTATGAGGGCGTCTGGAAAGAAAAAACGAAGCCACTTTGGGCTAGAAAGATTTTGGGAAACGCCAATTTGACCCACTAGAGGGTAAAACAGCTTAGGCTGTATGGGTCAGGTGGTCGGCTTTACGGTGATGGCGATCTGGCCGGGTGATGAGGCTGGTCAGGGCAGATCGAGGCGCGGCTGGGAGGCGTTGGGAGGGTGGTGCGTGATGGAACTGGATTCTGGAACCGGGCCTATGTCGAATCGGCTCAGGGACCCCGACCTACCCCTATCTCATTTGGCTCAGGGTCCCCGACCGGCCCCTATCTCATTCGGCGTAGGGTCCCCGGAGTCATTCTCGTAGGGTCCCGGTTGCGAAACTGGTTGGGTCCCGCGTCGTTCTGTTAACCTTAATGGATATGGTTAACAAGCCTACTGCGTTAACCTTAACAGATCAGCGCTTGAGACCGGTGCCGCCCAGCTTGCGGGTGCCTCGCTTCCCGCCCTTGCGAGCGTGATCGAGATACTGCGAGGTCATGTCCACTTGGTCGTCGTGCTTTGCGTTGGGGAAGCCGACGATTTCCTTGAGGTAGTCAGCCAGCCACGAGGCATGGACCGGTAGGAAGACCTGACCAGCCTCGATCATCGGCGTCACCTTGTCGAAACGGAACTCCTTCGAGTTCGCGCCGACTTCGATAGCGATGATGGGAGCCGGGGCAGTGGACTTGCCCTGATGGTTCTGGATGTAGGCGGTGCCGTTGCCCTTGTCTTCGACGAGGATGCTGTTCGCCTTCCAGCGGGTCGCCAGCGAGCGAATCTTCTCTTCCAGTTCCGGGAAGGTCGGCTGGTCCCGATAGACATCGGCGAGGTAGTGATTGTTGTGCCGATCCTGAATCCATACGCCGATGACGGTGTAGTCGTTCCGCTCGTTCTGCTTGGACGCGGTATCGACCGAGAGCGTGATACGCTTGATGTCCTCAGGCTTCGGCAGGGCCTCGTAGCTCTTGAACCAGCCCTTCGAGACGGCCCCACCTTCAACGTCGATAGGGGTCCCCTGATACAGGGAGTTCCATGACGGGGCGGTCATATTGGCTCGTAGCGCTTCTAGCTCGGAGACTGAAAAAATTTCAGGCCAAAGTGCTTCTCCGCGTCGGCGACCTAAAATGTCGTCATCGTCTTCTGCAATTGCGGGAAGGTTGATGATCTTGTAACGAAATTTCGCCTTGTTGTTATCTTCTGCTTGTTCGAGCCGATCCGCCATTTGCTTGAGGATCGCAATGTCGAGGTCTTCCGGGAAGTCGATGCCTTCCTTGGTCAGAAGCTCCTTGAGTTCCTTGCGCTCACGTTCGGTGATCCGTCCGCAGATGTCGTCCGAGTGCCAGCGGGTCATGACGATGAAGAGCGGAGAGCCGGGGAG
>Ga0208133_1000679_pt1 | contig 12859 bp, 16 predicted proteins | sample ColrivemetaGS535_FD_187595 | JGI IMG/M metagenome (GOLD analysis project Ga0208133, IMG submission 187595) | Estuarine microbial communities from the Columbia River estuary, USA - metaG S.535 (SPAdes) (version 2) | ecosystem: Environmental > Aquatic > Marine > Intertidal zone > Estuary | place... | reverse complement strand
TTTCTGTTTATCATTTAATATATCCCTTAAAAATTGCTCGTCGTTAACCATTCCCATTTGAATAAAATGAAATGCTCCATCATATTCAATTAACGTATTTAATTCTGGCACATAAAAATCAAATTTTAATTTTCTAGATTTAATACATGTATGTTCATCACTATAACCAATACATTCACTAAACTTAAATTCTGTCTCAAATTTTAAACCTTTATCTTCCAATAATTGATTTAACATTTTTTCACCTTTAGAATGTTTACATGGTGCACATCCTGAACCTTTACTTATGTGATTATTTGGGGATGCATAGAAGGGTCCGTGTTTTGCACATATAATTTCAACAGGAGTCATGTCATTTACATATTTTACATTACTATAATCATATGTGTCTCCATGTTTTTGTTTTGCTTTTCTAATAAAGTCATCAATTGAATGTCTTTTTTTATCAAAATGACATTTCTTACATCCCACACCTAATAGATGTTTGTTTGGTGTAATTTGAAAATCTCCATGTTTTAGACAGGTAACGGTAATTGGAATTTTAGCGGTTTTATAGTTGACCTTAGTATAATTGTATTTATCTCCATGTTTTTCAATTGACTTTTTTATAAATTCGTCCGTACTACTTACTTGTTTTTGTCTTGCACTTTCTTTTCCACACTTAGGACAATTACCACCAGCCAAAAAATTACTTGGGGTGACTTGAAACGGACCATGGTTTTTACAAATAATCGTTACATTGGTTCTGTTATTGATATAATTTACATTATCATAGTTGTATCTGTCTCCATGAACTTTATTGGCTTTGTCAATAAACTCTCCTTGAGTCATTTTTTCATTTAACTCAATTACCGATTCAAATATAACATCAAGTAACTTCATATTATTAAATATCCAAGCATTTTAAGTTACCATCCTTATCATATCCATAGTTACCGACGTGAACATCAGCAGTTGGTTTCAATTCGTATACAGAATGAACAAGATTATATAACTCAACAAAGATTTTGTAAATGAATTCATTACCCGTTTCTTTTATTTTTTCACCAAGAGATAAAAATTCTTCCTCCATTTCCTCATCCATTCCCAAACTTGTAAGATATGTTTGTAATGATTTACCTGACATTGTTGAAACAACATTAGCCAACGAATTCCAATGTTGTTTTGCTTTCTCGGTATTCAACCTCTCAACCGCAACGTACTTTACTTTAACAGTATCACCGGGGTTATATGTAATAGGTTTAAATTCACCAGTTCTCCAAGAGAAGTTCGTTACTTGTTTTTTCAATTTGATGTTAACGTGACCCGCACCATATACCTTTGGAAAAATATCGGGACGACTTTTAAATAAATCCACCCAACCATTAACATCTTCATCAAACCCAATCTTATAAACTATATTTGGATTTTTATTTGATGGGTACACATTATGAAATGCTCCTTTACCAACGAGTTCTTTTTCTTTCGTTGCAATCTCATCAACATCATGTTGAATCATTTCAATAATGATATTTTCAAATTTCATTACCCTTTAGCCAATTTCAAATACTTCTTAAGAATTTCTTGGTTCTTTTTATAGATTTCCATTTTTTTTCTTCCTGAACGTACACTTCTCATTGCACGTGGTTTTTTTGCTGCAGTTCCCATATAATTGTTTCATTATAAATATCCCAAAAATATAACGGACACAAATTGCGAACGGGGGTACCGGAGTACGAGAACTGTGAACGGGGATATACGAGGTTTATTTTACCATTGTATTTGCAACACCACTAACCGCACTACTTCTAACCGTGGTCTTTAATTGTCCAATACCCGCATCTGCCACAGTCTTTAATATAACCTGCTGAGCGGGAGGAAGAGTTGCAAGTTTCTGTGAACCATCATAAACCACCTTCTTTGTATAATCCTGAACGGCTTTATACACCATAGATTTTTTTCTAACGATATCCTCAAGGGCACGTTTTTCAAGCATACCGAGTTCCATATTAGAAGCAAGTTTATTTGCAAGAGCCTGCATACCCTTTTGTCCTAGTTGTTTTACAGCGGGAATTGCAGCAACCACCTCGGTAACCTTCGGTAATATAGCCAAGATTGTAGCAACCGCAGCTTCCTTCTTCTTACCTTCTTTTAGATAAATCGCGGAATCCATAAATCCCAATCCCATGGATACCAATGGACCAACCACTGGAATGAATATACTTGCAATGGACATGATTTCTAGAACCCTATGTGGTCCACCAATTGCATTAATTAATTCACGATTCGCCTTATTGGATTTTTCTGCAGCATCCGCCGTTCCGTATCTTCTATCGAAGGCCAAATCATTCATTTGTTCCGCAATGGTGTATAATGATAGTTTCATATCTATATAAATATTATTATAGGGGAAGAACACACAGACGTTCAAACTCATCTTCCCTCAATGCATATGTCTGTTCGTGATTACCGTTAAAGGATTTTAGATGAACCAAGTATAATCCCAACTTAGTGTTTTCCACATCAATCTTTTGTCCGGGGATAAACCCCATATCCATTAATCTCAATCTTAAGCAAGGTTTGCAATCATCACAGGGGTTATTCTCGATTACACTCGATATCTGATAATGTTTCATTAAAACTGTGAATTGTACTTTATGTTTGTGATGGTTCCACCTTCCTTAAAGAACATATGTCTTTGTTCCTTCGTGATGGATTTATCCATGGCCATGAATAGGGAGTTAAAGGTCTTGTCATCGTAGGTTTTACGACCCGTATTCTTCTTCTCAAGTAGTTTTTGTGCCATTGGGTATATTGTCTTACTATTAAACAACATCGTCTTTCTAAGCTGATCTATGGGGGTATTCTGAAACTCCCCTTCTTCCCCTCTTAGGAACCGATTTAAAAACCCTAACAGGGTTTGCTCGGGAACGGTAAGGTTGGAAGTTTGTTGTTCGATAATGGTCCTTAATTGGGACTCTGATATAATAACTTTCATATTAAGGTTGTTTATCATACCACTTTTTTAACGAACCGATATAACTGGCGGTCATATGATCCTTAATTGTCTTTCCTGTGAATACGGATTTAATATAATTCCAAGCACGTTCCCAATCAATCATATACTTCTTAATATTACCCTCGTCATCGATTCGTAACATATAATTCACGTGATAGTACCCGATGTTCGGAGAACGTGTCACCAGGTCGTGATTATGGACGATTCTAAGGGTTTTAATCTTACGAGCGTCGTAGTTCTCCTTAAAGGTCTTATTACCGACTCTCGGACTTCCTATGGTACAACATTCGATGGTGGTATCATATACGTGTGAAAGGTTATAAGCACATAAGGTAGCAACAGCTGCACCTAAACTATGACCACACACAACAATCTTATCATACCCACTCATCTTATCGATACTCTTAAGGACTACGTCCTTCACAGCATCCCAAGAGGATTTAAAACCGATATGAACTTTGTCACCGGGGTTTATGAAAGGAACCTTATCAATAGACGCATCGTTCTGAGCATCCTTCTTGGATGACGTACCTCTGAAGACCACATATAATGACTTACCTTTCATAGCGACAAATGCTTGTGTATCTGATTTCTTATCATCAATCCATTTAACGGACTTAAGTCCAAGACCGTTGAAGTCAATATCTTTTTGGTCTTTATAAACAACGTCACATAATTGTACGTTATAGATTACTTCGTCTTTTGTCATAGTATATTGTTTTATTTACTTTTCTTTAAAAATTTATCCAAAATTGTTTTAGGGAAATGTTCTATGGCGAATATTAATACCTTCCTCAATACGGAGTTTTTTACGGTGTGATTTAAAAATTCTTTAATAATTTCTTTAACCGCAAATGATTTAGTGTCAAAATATGTTCCATCAAAATATCTTGGGCTTGTTCCCTCACCTTCCGGTGAACCGTGATGGGCGTTTATAGAAGTACGCCAATAGTCAGCGTGATTTTGCCATTCAGGAACTGAAACTAATTCAGGTGAATTAAACCATAAATTCCATGATAATACATTACCCTTTTGTAACATATTACCCGTAGCTATGTTAAAAATATTTAAAAAGTATTGATTAAACTTATCTAGTTTGGCATCGTTTGTGGGTATCATTCCTCCTATTTCTACATTGATATGTCCTGTTGTAAATGATTCTTCTTCGTGTAAAGCAAATTCTGGATTTTTAAATCTTGGAGATAAACCTTTTCCGAGTTGAAATATAGGTTGTTTAGGATTTCCTGGTAGATGTGTTCCAACACGAATGGCGTTTTCTTTGTCAATAGGGTATTTGTGAGACCCGTATTTTAATAATGGCCAAATTGCTTTTAAATGACTACCTTGATGTTCACTTGGTGTTAACCATATTTTCCCTTCAACCATCATATCTGCGGCAATTTCTTTTGTGTTTTCATTAACCCATCCTCTTTGTCCTGTAACTGTTACTTCCACATTGATACAAATTTCATCCCCAATCCACATTCCTTGTTGAGGACAGATTATGGAATAAATTCTACCTTCATTGGTATATCCTATTCTTGATATATAAGGAGCAAATTGTACATAACAACGCTTTGGGTCTTTTTCTCCATTTAGTGTATTCCAACTAAACATTGGCCATTTAACACCCCATTGTCTTTGTAGTAAATTAATGTTATCCATATTACCCAACATAGGTAATGAAGTTAAATCTGTAGTAGGATATAACATTTGTTTTTGATTTTCAGAGGGAAAACCACCTTGCCAACCCGTAGGAATTTGTTCTTTGGTCATAGTATTTGTTTTTATATAAATACAACAAAAAACCCTCTCGGGTTGAGAGGGTTTTTCATATGTGATATTAATTGATATTAAATAACCTTTTTGTTTTTCAAACAAGTGTGTAAATCAGTCAATTCTGAAGTAACACTTGCAGAACCACTACCACTTGATGTTAAAAATCCTTCAATGGTTACCATGATTGCACCTGCCGCTGCAACGATTAATGCTGGCATGGTACCAACACCTGAAGCAAATAGAGCAGCTAACGCTCCCAATGCTGTTGCTCCTGCACCTGTGGTTAAAATGGCTAAGTGAGTATAACCATTACTTGTAATACAGTTTGTGATTTCAGCTGCAATTGATTTGCTTCCTTGACCACTCTTCGCCTTTGCAAGTGCAGCTGCTGCCATTGCTGAAGGTGATTCGTTTAATGGTTGTCTATAACCATATGAGGAATGTTGTTCCAATATTTGTTTTCTTTCTTCTTCTGTTAAATTAAAGTTTTTGTACATTATAGTATTTGTTTTTATATAAATATTATGATTTGAAATAAAAAACCTTCTCGGGTTGAGAAGGTTTCAATTTTGTGCCCAGTATATGCTAGTATTAATTCTAGTTGCTTTATCTAGTTCTAGTACTCTAGAAGCTAGTATACTAGAATAAATATCTAAAATTTTGAAAAATCTAAGCTCTTTTCTTTGTTGTTCTGGTATGACCCTTACGGATACAATTCTTTACAACTGGACCATTTTTGGTCTTAACAATTCTTTGGAAGTTGTGTGGGCGTACTGTAGTTGATTTTGACATAGTATAAAGTTTTTATAAAGATAAGTATATTTTATTCAATAATTTCTTTTGTATTGAATTGTTTTGTTTTTTCGGAATGGCATTCCATACATAACATTTGAAGGTTTTCGATAACCGTTTTTCCTCCATTGGTATGTTCAACGATATGGTCACCTTCCATTTCACCATATGACAAAGGTTCGGTCCCGTGGTATCTGCAACCGCCACCATCGAATCCAACACAAATTCTATTTTGTTCAATATATTTTATTTGTTTCTGTACCTGTGTAAACAATCTTTGGTGGTCGTACTCAATAAGTTTGCCAAACAACTCTCTATTGTCATATAGGAATGTTCTACGATTTTCGAATTTATGATCTTGACCTTTACCGAAATGACAGAAGAAACCTTTAAACCAAGTGTTATTGATTTCCATATCAATTATTTCGTAGTTACCTCCATGGTAATCGTCAAATCGTTTGTTATTGTAATAAGTTGTATGTAGAGTATCAAGAACGGATGTAAGGTACCAACTGTACTCATCAAAGGATTTAATTTCGTTCTTAAGATATAAATCATTCACAAAGGTAAGAACATCTCTCATACAACAAGCACCTGGACCAAAATGTCCATTGAAGTTGGTATAGTTATAAACCGTATCCGTCATAACGTTAAACAACTTATAGAAGGTTTTAAATTTACCACTATATTCATCTTCGGAATAGGAATGTATGGCACTATACCCATCGTCATTTGGGTCGTGTAAGGCATTTGGATTCATGAAGTGAAAGAAAATCTTTTCCACCAACTCATTAAACTTATTCTTACTTGACGTTCTTGAAACCAATAGAGATATTTGTTTCTCGACTGGGATATTATTTTTAAGTCTTTGAACGATATTGATATTTAAATCGGATGGAAATGCTCCTCTCTTTTCAGCAGGACTCAAAGCTGTACCATTATTCCATTTCTTAAAGACATAAGAACTGAGGTTACGTAATTCATTTTCATCCAAGTTATTATTGATGATAACTTTAACTGTAATAGTTTTTCTTTCAATCTCCCTACTAAACTCCTTCCATAGTTCCGCATTCTTAGGTCCCACGTTAAAGTACTTGGTTGATTCGGTAAGTTCTTTTGAAAAGTACTTGAAATCGGGATTGGTTAAAACTTCCAATAAAATACTACGAAGTCTTTGGTGACCGTCAGCCACGTGGTACTTGTCTCCGATTCTGATGAGTACAATCTCGGGTAATAAAGTTGGGGTGTGTAGCAAGGTGTGCATTAATGAACATATCTGAGGTTTGTTCCAACAATAGTCTCGTTGAAACCAATCCTGCAAGATTAGTTCACCTTCTTTATACATTTCACCCAATCTTCTAATGTCCCAATTCTCGGCATTCTGAAAGAATACCCTGTTCTGTGTTTGATAATTAATTACTGTTTCGTAAAGTTCATTGATTTTCATAATGTATTTCGGACATCTATGTCCATGTTTTTTTAAAATGTAGTTTATTTTACGAATATTGTGTACTCATATTCTAAAAAATTTACCGTTAATATTTATAAATCATGAAACTAATAGACATAATAAAGGAATCCCACTACGAGAAAATCGGAAAAGGTAATTGGGGGTCGGTGTATGAAAAGAACGGTAAGATATACAAACTAACCGAGGATGACACCGAAATATTAGTATCAAAGAGAATTTTAAAATTCAAGGGTGACCTTAAACACTTCCCTAAGATATATTCCATGAAAAAGACGGGGAAGAATGCATTTGATGAGGATAGATACATTATAGTAAAACACAAGTATAAACTTATCACAGATGTACCCGAATTTATGGATGTAGTGGATATTGTTAAAAAACATTCGAGTAACATCATGGCTCATATAGTTAATCAGAAAAACGACCTCTCAGAAGAAGTTAAAGACAACGATGTTTTATACGGTAACATACTTGGGATTATCCAAGAGTTCAATATGTTAAAATTGGGAGGTTTGGTGTTATTAGATTTCCACCTAAGTAATCTTGGTATTGACGAAGAAAATAATATAGTACTATTCGATTACTAACTGTTCCAACCCTTCTTAGGGTAATTATCAGATAACCATAACATCTTATTACTCTTTAATGCTTTATCAATCTGTCCTTTGATATCTTTCATATCAGTATATGCAATTCTCACCAATTTAATACCTTTCTTCTTACAATAGTTGTTTTTGTATTTATCATCCATTACACGTAATTGAAAATGTTCCTCGGTCTGTTTAAAGGTTCTTATAAAATGAAATCCACCATCAAATTCAAATATGGTGTTTAGTTCAGGACAATATGCATCAAATTTATATTTGTAACATTGAATTCCTTTCCAAGCGTTTGTACAGTCATCAAATCTTTTATCCTTTATTGTGTCATAACCTAAAGAATAAAGATATTGTGCCACAGCATCCTCACCTTTGGACGTTGCACATTTAGGACAACCTGATTTACTATATAAATGGGCACCGGATCTAATAGAAAAATCACCATGTCCTTTTTTTGGACAGGTTAAAATCACTTGATCAAGGGATTGTATATAGGGTGATTTTATCAAATCAATTTTCTCGTAGGTATATTTTGGTGTTCCATCTTTCAATTTATGTATACTACGAGAAAATTCAACCCATTCATCTTTTTTATATGATACTCTTTCTGTTTTCTTAAGTTTTCCACATTTGGGACAACCTACAGGTCTCTCTTGAGCAATTAAACTTTGTGCCAGTTTCACATTAAACAAACCGTGTTCCACACCATTCTCATCTTTTTTATGGCAGATGATATTTCTCACAGGTTCTTTACCCTTACCTTGTTTATAAATCATTTGACTATAATCGTATGTACCCTTACCGTTTACTTCTTCAGCCTTCTTTATAAATTCCTCACGTGTACGTGCTTTTTGAGTGAATGAATTTGCACGATATTCATTGGAACATTGTTTACAATACATGGGATTATTCTTTGTTAAGAACCACTGTGCCCTATTAATAGTAAATGGTCCATGTTCCACACCATTTTCATCCTTCCTGTGACAGATAATATCTACAGGTTCTTCACTTCCCTTGTATTCTAAGTTAGAGTAGTCCCATCTACCCTTTCCCCATCTTTCTTCCGCCTTTTTTATAAACTTATCTTGATTATGACCAAAACGAGATGATGTGTTCTCAGCACCACACAATTTACAACCATCGTTTCTATTTAACATGTTGTTTAAAGCACCCACTTGTTGTGTACCATGTGGTTTACCGTCCTTACCTATTTTGTTACAATAAAAAGTTATAGGAACTCTAGAACCTTTATAAACTGTTTTGGAAAAGTCATAACGAGGAACTTTTTTACCATTAGGTAGTGTAACTAAATCATTCTTGAATTTACTCTTAACTCTTTGCATAAATTCGTCTTGAGTCACTTTTAACCCTTCGTCAACAACAGATTCAAATACAATGTCTAACAATTTCATATGTTATAAATATTCCCAAAAAATTCTGGAAAATTTTTTTTTCAGTTTAGGGGTGATATTTCCATTTTTCAACTTTTTTTCCGGAAAAATTTCTGTTACGGCATTGACCCCCCTATTAGAATGTCCAAATACCCCCTATATAAGGGGGGATACGGGGAGGGGGGACCCCCCACCTATGGGTATAGGGAGGTCTACCCAGTAATAATCCCCCTGTGTATCCTGAGGTCCCACATCTATTAGGAAAACATTAACATTCATATTTGGTATAATGAAACTAATGTTATATCTTTGTGTTCTAAAAACAAATGATATGAAAAAAGTATTCAGTTTAATTATGGTCATCCTACTATTCTCATCGTGTGTAGTTAATCGTCATCACAGACCGAAGACACCTCATTGTGTTGTTGGTAAAGTGAACTTGTGGAGATAAAAGATTAGTGTTTCCCCCTCCCCCAAACCCTCATCGTTAATTCGGTGGGGGTTTTTTATTTCTACCACAACCCGTTACCGGGTCATCATCAGGGAAATATTACTGGGTTGTTTTGGAAGGAAACCTGATTTTTTTCCTGATCGTTGTTTTTGTTTACTGGGGTACTGCGCACATTTAAGACTTTTTACTGCGCACATTTTAGGATTGTTACCCCAGGAATGTTTTTCACGACATCCAGGATTATGACTCAACTGGAAAACAACCCAGTAAGGTTTTTGTTATGATCACCGGACGATCAGAAAAAGTTACCCCAGTAATAAAAAAAGTTTGTAAACAACAAAAAAAATTTTTATCTTTATATTCTAAAAAAAAAAAATATTCATTCCGTCACCCCAGTAATATAGTTTTACTTTTCTCCGATTTTTACTTTTTCCAGAATCTTCCAAATTTTTTTTGGGTTTTTTTTATTTCAACACCCCAGTAATATTATTTTTACGAAGAAAAAAAAAAATTTTCCTGGTTTTCAAAAAAACCTTACTGGGGTAAAAAAAATACAGAGAAAAAAATTATAAAATTGAAATGAAATTACTGGGATGAAAAACCCGTATAAAAAAAATTTTCTAGTTTTTTCAAATAACCTTACTGGGGTGTACCCCAGGAATATATTTTCAGGGAACCTCACCTTCACAAAAGTTTAACAAAAAAAATTTTGAATAAACTGGTAATAGTGTTATATTTGTATACACTAAAAACAAAATGATATGACAACGGAACAAAAACTTTCCAGTTTGGGGGTACGAGAGTTTAACCCCAGTGATACTATGTATGTATTGTACAAAACACAAGGAGGTATTCCTTTTATGTGTTGGGGTGTTACAAAACTTATCCGTATAGGTTTAACGGAAGATGGTTATGTTAAGGGTATTCTATTGAAAGTAACGGGTGCGAAGTGGAAACAATTCGTATTGATTACTCTAAATGGTTTAGATTATTATGAAGTCCGATTGGTAAATGATATGATGGTTGTGGTTGAAACTATTGACCACGACATTATGTTTGATGAATTAGTTGATGTTATTGATAGGTTGATTGAAAGTTAGATTTGTTTTTCCATTCTTGTTTAATCCCTCGGAGTTTTTCTTCGGGGGATTTTTGTTTGAGGAGGAATCTCCGACACACCGTGACAGGTAAGATAATTTACTGGGATATTCAACACAGGAGTCTGAAGAAATTTATAACGATCATCGGTATTACATTACTGGGTATTACATGTATGATAGACCATTTTGGGACCCCGTCCAACGGAAATCAATTACTGGGTAATACATCCCAGTAAAATCGTTTTCACCTCTTGAGGAATCCTTCATTTACCTCTACCCCAGTAATACATTTCCATCGACAGACCGGTTAATAAATTTTTAGAAAGTTTTAACATTTTTATTTTGTATATAATGAAATTAGTTTTATATTTGTGGACACTAAACACATAAACAAATGGAAACATTAAAAAGAAAGGTTGGTCGACCTCGTAAAAACGAAACGACAACATTAAGAAATTTCGAAAATGAAATCTTAATGACAAAAGAAAAAATCAAAGAGTTAGAAAACAAGTATTATCAAAGTGAAACCTCTTTCGTTAGTAGAGTGGATAAAATCAAGGATAGTATGTTCAATGACTATATGATGAGAAGAAAAATCTACGAGGAAGAAGTGGAAAGATTAACTAAAAAGATTGTTAAGAAAGACACTAAAAAATTCGTTGAAGGTCAAATCGTGGTTAGAAAACATTGGAACAATGAAAATATCTTTGTTCTAATTACCAAAGTGTATGAAATGGATATGAAAGATAATTGGTGGGGTGATTGTGGTGGATTTAAATTCTGTACTATCGGTGTGAGTGGAGTTGGTACCAAGTCAGGTAATCAATGGTTTAATACCGAAGAAAGTAGGAATGTTGAAATCGTTTGTGATACACGAAACTTTGTAAAACTTTGTGAGAAGTATGGTATCAAGAAACCAAAGTTAAATAAGGTTAATATGGAAATCATATACGAGAACATATTCGGTAAGAAGTTGAATAACACATTTAATTACAACGACCTACACAAGTTGGGTATCTTAACTAAATAATATGGAAACATATAGAAGAACGTATTACGATACTAATTTCAACATATCAGTATATGTCAACAATAAGAAAGGTTGGGAAACAACAAGGTTGACAATTAAAAAAGGTAATAGTTGGGGTAACCGAGAAGTGTATCGTGATTTTAAACACGTTAACACTATCATAACCAACATTTATGGTTGTATGGTTGAGGTTGGAGTTAAAGGTATTACAATACGAGAGGTTATAAAGGACATTACAAATAAAATCATTTATAAAGATTAGTATTTGTGGTGTTAGTGAAAATCGGGGTATCAGAAATGATATCCCTTTTTTTTGTCCAAGAATTTCTACATCATCTTCCCATCCGGATATTTTACTGGGGTGAATCTCCCAGTAACGTATTTTTATTTTTCGTCAGATTTCTCATCAACACTTTCCCCAGTAATAAACTTTCCATCAACAGACCGGTTAATAAATTTCTTAAAATAAATTTGGAAGTTTAATATAATTGTTATATCTTTGTATCAACAAAAGAAACCAAATTAATCATATTAAAAAAAAGAAAATGAAAATACCAAATAACGAAAAACGTGCATTAACTATTGGTGCAATCTGTTGGGTGGTTCTTTTATCATATTTTACATTTCAAATGTTATAAATTATTTATTCACTCTTAAATTTAAATGTTATGTTAATCAAACTGACAAATTCAAATTCAAAAAGACCGGTGGTAATGAATCCACAAAATGTACATTCAATGTATGAAATCATTGACAAGAACACTGGTGAGCCTGTGACCAAAATCCACTTCAACGAGAATAGTTATATCATTGTAACTGAACGACTTGAAACAATTTATAACATTCATTGGACGGAATGTAAACAACAAGATTTAGACTGGAATGTCCAACCGATTGATGAACAAATGGAAAACTCCTTTGTACCAAGACCGAGATATCCTCAACGTGTTTCTCGTAATGACTATCGAGATAACAATCGAGGAAGAAATTATAACACGTATGACACCTATAACCAAAACTCTTATTAAGATGAAAGAATTTATAGAAACCTTTGTGTGGACATATAAGAACGACCGAAGGGAATTTTGGGACGGCATTTTAGGCGTAATACTAATTGGCTTAACGTTTTATTTTATGTTTTGGTTTTTTATCCCTACATTTGCGTACGATATGTGACAATAGTTTTGTTTAATAGTGTGGTTAGTAAGTGAACCCTCATCAGAAATGGTGGGGGTTTCTCTTTTTAGG
>Ga0208133_1000678_pt1 | contig 12872 bp, 14 predicted proteins | sample ColrivemetaGS535_FD_187595 | JGI IMG/M metagenome (GOLD analysis project Ga0208133, IMG submission 187595) | Estuarine microbial communities from the Columbia River estuary, USA - metaG S.535 (SPAdes) (version 2) | ecosystem: Environmental > Aquatic > Marine > Intertidal zone > Estuary | place... | reverse complement strand
CCATTATTATCTAATACTTTCTTAAAAAAAGTTTCTGGATAACTTTCAATGTTTCTGCTTTGCCAACCTTTTAGCTCACCACTATTAAACTTATCTTTCATCGAAATTGATAGTTTTTCTTTTGTTTCATCACTAACTGGATATAAACTTCTACATGTGTTATTACAGAAGATTTGTTTGTTCGGTTTATCTGTTATATCATTACCACAAAGTTTACAACTTCTTTTAACTTTATTTTTTTTAGGTTTATTTAATAATGTATTACTTATCTTTATATACCTATCATTATATTTATCTATATCAAAATAAATATTATTCTTACCATGTTGAAAGTAAATAATACTACATTTAGCAGAGCAGGTTGTTTTTTCATCTCTATGTCCTATTTTGGTTTCAAATTTACCTTCACAAATAGGACATATTTTATTTACTATTTTATATTTTTCTAATTTCTTACCCTTACCAAAGTGTGATATATCAATCTCATTTTCTATTATGAAATTACTAATTTTATCCATTACTCTTTTATTAGAATAATTAAATATTTTCATTGTTAAATCATTTAGACTAAATGATTCCATAACCAATTTTTGTATATTTTCTTTTTTCATAGTATATATATTAAATATTTGTCAGTACCTATGGATATAAACTATTATTACTCTCGTCGAAAGTGGAGGAATCGAACCTCGTCCTCGTATTTCCAAAATACGGATGCAACCATTACAACTCACTCTCGTAATTTTGTTGGAATAGGAGGGTTCGAACCTCCACAAACACCGTCAAAAGATGTGATGCTACCGTTACATCATATTCCAAATTGTCTAAGTGGTCAGATTCGAACTGACGATTATCTGTTAAGAATCCTGATCCCAAATCAGGTGGGTATAGCCTCTGCCCAACACCTAGTAATTCTAATTCTATGCTTCGGTTCTACGACCTTCTATGAATTAGTAACAATCTCTTCGCGGTCTATGAGGGATTCGAACCCTCTCCGTACCGGGCGACAGCCGGACATCTTAGCCATTTGACCTATAAACCAATTTATGTAACCTCCCTACACAAGCATTAGGGTATTCATTCTCCTCACTGTTGACTGAAGGATTACATTTGCAGTTATAACGGGGATCGAACCCGCGACCTCTAGGGCGACAACCTAGCACTCTAACCTCTGAGCTATATAACTATTTAGCGGGACCAACGGGGTTCGAACCCGCACCGCGCACCGTGACAGGGTGGCATTGTAAACCATTCAACCATGGTCCCATAATTTTGTTAGAGTATTAGGATTCGAACCCAAATCGCAGGGGCCAACACCCTGAATAATTACCATTATACGATACTCCAATATTTAATTTTATTCCATAAAAAAAATCCGTTAGTCTCAAAGACTAACGGATTTGTAATTTTTATACACGTAATTTCTTAATGTGATATAAATACATAGTTAGTCTGGTTCGTGAAACGATCCTGATCCTGCATCGGCTGCGGCATAACTACTATATTTACATTTACATTTTTCATATTACTATATATTAAACTTTTATTGTTCCTTTTTGTTTTTCTTTGATTTTATACTATACTTTTTAAGTATCTATATTTTTATATAGTACAAAAGTAATATAAAGTTTTTAATCTACCTAATTATTATTAGATTTTTTTAATTTCTTTTTTGGAAAGTGCTCTTTCTGAGCTCCAAAAGATTCTTTTGTATTTCTTTCTCAAGTGTTTAGCCCATTCTTTACAAACTGCAAACTGTCCTTTTTTACCAGCCATCGTTTCTATTATTTTGACAAAGATACAACTTATTTTAAGATAGACAATTATTTTTTGTTTATTAGTTCTTCAACATATTTATCTCTTTGTTCTATTAAGTATTCATTACGTTGTATTAGACGTGTTCTTTCATCCTGCATAAGTTTATCAATATACTCTTGTTGTTTATCAATGATTACTTCTTGTGTATCAATTCTATCATTATATGTTTTATATTGAAAGTATATTACACCTAACATTAGAACTATCGTAAATGATTGTTCTTTAAGTTTAGATAAAAAAATATCTGTTATGCTTTCTTTATTAGCTTCCATGTTTATAGACAAGTATTTATGTCAGTTTTTTGTTGTTCTGTTAAACCAGCTTCAAACCAATCTTTACCTAACATTATTATTAAGTGTTCTTTGTTTCTGTCTAATCTATCTTGTTCTTCTTCTGTTAAAGAAGGTTTTGTTTTTAACTCATTGATTAAATTTACTGAATCAAATGCGGCTGAGATTGAACGTTGAGTTTGTTCTTCTGTTGTGTCAATTTGTGGAATTGTACTCATATTATTTATTTTCTTTTTTTTCTAAAACTTTCGTAAGTTTGTATGTATTTCATATCATTCTTAGATTGGTCTATAACTTGTTCGTCATTATTAGATCTTCCTGACTTACATATATCTATAAAATTATCTAATATCCCTTGTGTGTCTTCTATATCTTCTGGATGAAAAAGTAAACCATAATGTTTCTTTTCATCATTTGATATACCAGCAACTTTATCGCCTAATTTTGCAATTGTTTTAAATCCTTGTGGACAATCTTCTAAATAGTCATTAAAATCAAAACTTGCTTGAGTATTTGATAAATCTACTCCTTTAAATAAAGTATGTTCTTTATCATAATCATCTAACGTAGAATGGTTAGTATAAACTTTATCCAAAGTTACTAAATTTGCACCATTTTCAATACCCATATGTTGCATTCCATAACACATTCCTAATATAGGGCATTGTAAAGATTTTAGAGCTTCTGCACTTGCAGAAAATTCATCATCAGAATCTGGATTAGATAATCTATATTCAGATCCAGTTGAAATTGCACCAATTACTTTATCATTATTATTCTTTTTAATTTCTTCTTCATTAGAAGCAATGACATGATCAATACCTCTTTCTTTTAAATAGTTTGTAACATTTGTTAAATATCTATTTTCTGGTTTTGTATTATTTACAACCAAAACAAAATTACCATTAAAACTAGGCATTAGTTTAATTGATTCGGTATAAGTATATGTATCAGGATATTTATCGATAAAAGTAAAATCTTTTACTGTTAGCTCAAATCCTAATCTATTAAAAAACTCTACTAAATCTTTTATTGAATCATCTTCAAATCCAAAAAATGTTTCTTTGTCATATTTAGATCCAAGTCCATTATATTGACCGACCTCAATCTGCCCAGGTTTTGAAATACTAAATTGAGATAACATTGCATCTCCGTAAGTAACATCTATATTTAATTTAAGATTGTCTGGATTTGCTTCGGTGCCATCATTTGTTTTAACCATATGTATATCAAACTGTAACATATCTGGTTCACCATCTTTATTTACATCATTAGGATTATTAGGTGTAGAGTGAAAGTACATAATTTCTACTTTATGAGAAACGCCATTTACTGAACAATCAGAATAAACTAATTCGTAAGTTCCATTATTATCAACAATAGTAAGTTTTTTGGGTAGAAGTTTAATCCATACTTCCTTATCAAATATGTTTGTCATTTAATGTAATCGATTTTCTTATATATTAAATTAAAATTATCGTAAAAATAAAAAAGTCGAGATTTCTCTCGACTTTTCTTTTACAACATATAAACACTATCGTCATAATCACCTAATATTTCGATACCACGGTAATCTAAATCTGGTAAGTATTCTAGTAAATCATTTCTATCACATTCGGTTCTGTGTTCTAACTCATAGAATACAGTACATTTGAAACCATCCCATTCTAATTTAGTATAATGTAGTTCAATATCTTTGAACAATCTTGTAATAAGTTGGGCTTCATATTTGATTCTATCTTCAATCAACTCTACTTTAACTATTTTACCAGTTGTGGCATTTGTTTCAATCATAGATAAATATTGGAACAATTCGTCATAGAAGTAAGACTTTTCAGTTTTAACTCGGTAAGCACCTTGTTGTCTAGTTCGAGAAGAACTATAATCATTATCCATTACAGTTGTTGAAGCATAAGCATTGGTATAGTTACCAGTGTCATATCTTGAACCACCCCAAGCTCCCCAATCATCACCGTAACCACCGTAACCACCCCAAGAGTAATCGTACTCAACTTTTGAAGGATCTCTTTCTACTGGTAAAGAAGACCAGTCAACTTTTAAACAAGCCGCGGCTAATTTAGTTAAGTGAGCAATATCTTGTCTTTCAGAGAAAGTATGTTCAGAGTAATAACCAACCGAAATGTTTGTACATTCTGGATAAATACTAATAAATTGTATAGAGTCAGTTAAAACACCATTTTTGTCTAATTTATATGAGAATGTTTCTTCAACATCATTAAATGCTTTTGCAAGAGCTTCACCAAATGTATCTGAACAACATCTTTTTGAACTTTGAAATGTAATGATAGAATCAGTACTTCTACGGTCAAAAGAAATTACTTTATTGATACCTGGAATTTTCTCTTCTTTTTGTACGTCTGCAACTTTTCTTGAACCAATACAACCTACTTCTTCTCCTAAGAAAAAGTAATATAAACCTGGAATATTTTTTTCAATCATGTTTAACATAATTGTTACACCGGCTTTATCGTCGGCACCTAAGATAGATTTACCATCAGTTTTGATAATATCTCCGTCAAAAATATGAACGACTTCTGTATTTGCTTTAGTTGCGGTATCTAAGTGTGAAGTAAACATAACATCACTCTCACCTATTTTAATAAATAAGTTACCAAACTCATCCTCTTGTAAACTTTTCGGTAACAAGTGAAAAAGTTCTTGCTCAGTACCGTGAGGATAAGTTTTAGATGTTAGTTGTAAGAATTTTTTTGTTATATTCATTTTAGCGATTTTTTTATTATTATAATTAATAACATGCAAATATACACATATTATTTAATATAACAAAAGATTATAGAATTATTTTTTTAATATATAAATTATGTTTACAATAGATACAAATGCTTTAAATGGTTCCACTGTTATTTCTGATAAATTTAACATAAGTGCTAGTGCTTCAGCACCCGATGCAACACCTTATATTAATAATATAGAAGAAGAGTACATAATCAGTTTTACAAATTTACAAAATATTAGTAAAATAACCAAATTTACTTACGATACTTTAGGTTTATCTGCTACAAGATATTTAGAACAACAATATCGTTTGTCAAGAGATGGTGAAAAATGGACTACTTGGTTTGACTTAAAAAAATATATTGATAACTTTCCAACAATCGATCCTTTAGATCCGTTATACTTAGACATAAAATGGATTAGAAAAGGAACTAATCCACTTGGTTCAATTAGAATATTAGAATATTATATTGAGTGTGAAGTTGAAAGACCTGTTACTAATGATGGTTCTGCAGTTCAATTATTAGCAGGTGGTGTTCAAGTAATTAAACCACCTTTTATTTATAAGGTTTTTAAGTTAGAAGATGTTGAAGTAATATCATCTACTGGTATACAAGGTGTAGATTTGAAATGGAGATACTCACAAGATAATTCAAGAACTTGGTCAGATTGGGAATTTTTAAATAAAGAAAATGTATCTACAAAAAGACTAACACCAACAAGATTTTTTGAAGTAGAATATTGGATAGAAAATAAATCTTCTATTCCAGTAAAGATACAAGATATAAATTTAATTGGTAATTTTCAAAATGTTACTTTAGATTACAAAAAAAGTAACCTATATGGATTAAGAGAATGCTGTCAGTCTAACTTAACTGGTGCATTTGATGCCAATGGAAATTTCATACCTAATACTAATTTAAACTCAAACGGCGGAGGAAGTTGTGATTCAACTAATATTTTCTCACCAATGACTTCTGACCAACAAGCACTTCTTTACAATCCTTATAATCAAAGTACTGCTTTAAACCTTTTAAATAAGTTAAGTACAGATGCTCAAATGATGTTTGGACATGCAGTTGTTTACTTTGTAACTGATCCAGATGCAAAAGGTCAAGATTATTCAATGCATGAATATCAATTATATAATATTGTTTGTGAAGGTGATGTTAAAGTATCTGTAAATAATAATGAATTTCCAGACTCACAAATTTCTATGAATCAATTTGATTTAAGCTTGTTTGATAATATGGAGGTACATATAACAAAAGAACAATTCAAAACTGTATTTGGTGCTCAACGAAGACCAGGTAAAGAAGATTTTATGTTTTTCTGTCAGTTAAGTAGAATGTTTCAAGTAGATCACGTATCTCAGTTTAGAGGATTCAATAACTCGTCTGTTTATTATAAATTGATTCTGAAAAAATACAACCAAAAAGCAAATGTACAAGCTGGTACAACAGAGATTCAAAACAAATTGGATATGCTTACACAGAATACTACAATTGATTCATTATTTGGTGTTGAGAATACTGATGATAAGAGAGCAGTGGCTAATAAAGTTCAGACAAGAACTTTAACTAAAGATTTAATTAGATTGGAATACTTAGCCAGTATAAACAAAGAGCTAATTGAGAATGCTTCTACTATAATATCTAAATCAAATTATGACTTATTCTCAGTTGATGCTGGAATACCCGCGGTAAATTACTTTAACTCTGATCCTATTTTAAAAGTTTCTGATAATATTGGATTCACTATTTGGTTTAATATCAATAATTATATAGATGGTGAAGTTTATAATTTATTTAATTATTATGATGATACTATTGATAGTCCAATTGGTTGGAAAGTAAATTTAGTAAATGATGTAATAACTGTTACTTTAAATACTGATACTTACACTACAAATTCTGATTTAATATTAGATGAAGAAGTTTGGTATTGTTATACTTTAAATGTTGATCAAAGAAATAGAAAAATCTCTCAATTTATTTATAAACGTAATGTTGATTTTGAAGAAGATGCTGGTAAACTTACAAGTAACTTCCTAAGAAAAGTTTATTCTGATGAGCAAGATATGACACCTATTCAATTTACTATTGAAAATACTAATCCTCAATTATTAGGATCTGATATGAAAGTAACCAACATTAGAGTATTTACTGATATTATACCAGAATCTACATTTGATAAGATACTTAATCAAGCGATTATTAGAGACGATTCTAAGTATTTAGTTTTTGCAGATAATGCGAATACTCGTCTGGTTTTACCGAGTTTCCCATTATTTGAATAAAATATATAGTTATATGAAATATTTATTAAATAAACAAGAGTTAAAAATCTTTAATGATATTATTAGTGTCAATGAAAGTAGATTGAGTATTATAGACAAAGTTAAAAAGTATGCAACTAAAGGATTACTTACAACATCTTTAATTTTGACTTTATTGGCATCTCCAAAAATATCTGCACAAGATAAAGAAAAGATAAAGGAAATTACTAAGACTGAAACTACTACTCAAACTTATGCAGAAAAAAGAGCTGCAGCACAGATAAAAAAGTCGGAGAATAGAAAGTTGATGAGTGATCGATATATGAGATCTGCTGTTATCGCAGGTTACGGTGAACCAATGACTGATGAAGATTTTATCGTGGCATTAGAAAAAGATGATAAGACAATAGAGGATATCGAAAAGGATATTTGTTATAAAGAAATTGATGGAATTAAATATAAAATAAATCTTAAAAAATATAGAAGATTTAGAGATAAACAAGGTAAACAAGAAGATAGTGGATTAGACGGTTTACAAGGACCTGATTTTTCTCACGGTGATTGTGGTATATCTAAAGCAGGTGCAAGACAAAATAAAAGAGATTGGAGTAAAAAATGAGAAAGTTTACTAGTTTAAATGAAGATGTTAAGTTCGGAAGACATATGATAGAAGAAGATAAAATCTTATATCAAGATAGTGACTTCTTTATAATGTTTGATGGATTTCCAACAAGTCCAGGTCATATACTAATCATAACTAATGGTTCAGAAGTAACTTACTTTGATTTAAGTCAATCTAAAAAGAATAAACTATCTGAAATGCTAGATAAAGCAAAGAAGGTAGTTGAATCACAATATGAACCAGATGGTTACAATATAGGAATGAATTGTGGTGAACCAGCAGGACAAACTGTAATGCAATTTCACTGTCATTTAATTCCAAGATACACTGGTGACGTAGAAAATCCAAGAGGTGGAGTTAGACACTCTGTTATTGGAAAAGGTTATTACTAATTATGAAAGAATATTTATTTGTATATGGTCAGTTTAGAGATACTGCAAAAAATTTACTAAAGAAACCCGTTTTTTTTGGAAGAGCAACAATTAAAGGTAAAATTTATAGAGTAAATGAATTCTATCCTGGTTTTGTAAGTGGAAATGGTGAGGTTTTAGGTGATATATATCTTATAGACCCATCAATATTTCCAGAACTAGATGAGTTTGAAGGTGATGAGTATATAAGAGTTAAAATAAACACATCAAAAGATATTGAGTGTTGGGTTTATAAGTATAAATATGATATTAAAGATTTTGAAGAAGTAAAAGGTGGTGATTGGTGGCTTAGGTAATTGGTATTAAATAATCAATAACCGAAGTCCAATCAGGAAACTTATCTGACGCAAATTCAATCCATTCTCCTTCAAATTCAGGTTGTCCATTTTGACCATTATCATCAATAAGGTAATCACCTTTAACTAAAGATTTATCACCACACATAATCGTTTTTTCTAATATATCAAAACCTAAATGTTCTAATACCCATTCAGCTTTCTCGTTAAAACAACTAATGTTTTTAAATGAAGGACGTGTTAAAATCCAAACGTCATAGTGTTCTTTTAATTTATTAAAAGATTCAATTGCGTTTGGCATTGGTTCAAGATTTTTGAAGAACCCTATTCTGGATTGAGGAAATTTAAAGTTTGGATCTTTCTCACGAACATTTTGAAATGCTCCAAAGAAATCACATAGGACCCCATCCATGTCTACGAATACTCTTTTCATAATAATGTGTTTTATATTCTATACAAAGATACGGATTTAGTTTAAAATAAAAAAGACTTCTTAATTAAAAGAAGTCTTTTTTCAGAGCTAGTGACAGGATTCGAACCTGCGACGTTGGAATTCCTACTTACAAGGTAGGTGCGATCGGCCACTACGCAACACCAGCATTATTTGAGCCAATAAAGGGAATCGAACCCTTAACCTCCAACCTACCAAGTTGGCACTCTACCTATTGAGCTATATCGGCATTTTCTAATTCTACGCAGACACTTACATGAATGGGCCCCTATGAATTAGTAACAGTCTCGTCTCGAGGCGCGGACTGGATTCGAACCAGTGTGTGTGAGTTTGCAATCCACCGCCTTCGTGCCACTCGGCCACCGCGCCATTATTGAAGCATAGGTAGGATTTGAACCTACGATGATGAACTTAATCATTACGGTTTTGCAGACCGCATCTTTCGACCACTCAGACACTATGCCATTTTTTGTTGGTCGGGCGAGACTCGAACTCGCAACCTTCACGGTATCAGCGTGATAATCTAAACCAATTGATATACCGACCAAGATATATGTGATTCCTATAGGATTCGAACCTATGACCTTTTCCGTGTAAAAGAAACGCTACTGAACCAGCTGAGCTAAGGAACCTTTTTATTTATTTTTCTTCACAATTATAATTTACTATGAAGTTCCATTTAGGAAAATTAGGATTTGATATATTTTCTATTACTTTTTCAGAAATCAATCTAAATCCATTAGTTTTCTCTAATGTTTCTCTCCAATTATAGTTTTTATCATCAGAACTAAATCCAATTGTGACATTTAATGTTTTCATGTAGTCCTAGACGGATTCGAACCGACGACCTATTCCGTGTTAAAGAATCGCTCTGAACCAACTGAGCTATAGGACTATTTTTTGTTGGCACGATGGGTTACGATCCCATTACCTCTGACTTATCAGATCAGTGCTCTACCGATTGAGCTACGCACCATTGTTTCTTTTGTAATACTCACCTTTATAATATTTTTCTACAAATCTCCTTACTTGAGTGTGTGTTAAGTTTAATTTTTTTGAAACTATTTTGACCCACCCATATTTAGTCAGATCTATATCTTTTATTAGTTCTAATCTTGTATTAATTACATCTTCTGTAAGTTTATTAGAACCACCATAATTTATACCCATATTTCTACCAATTTCTATTCGTTTATTCATTGGTATTTTATTTAAAATTTCTATTCTCTTTTGTTTATTTTTCCAAGATCCATATTTATTATCTTTTTCAAATGTACAACTTTTATTTAATTCCATTTCATTTACATAAGACCATCCACCGAAACCGCCTTCTTTAATATTATAAACTGAGGTTTCTTTAATAAAATCTTTATTTACTATAATAGATTCCATTTCATACATTTCTTCTTCACTATCAAATATTTTTAAATATTCTTTTTTAAAGTTTTCAATACCATGCTTTTTAATTGCATTTTTAATTAAATTACCTGAACCCATATATTCGTCAGATAAGTTTGATGTTTTATGAACTCCTATATAAATCTTATTATTAATAAGATTTGTTATTTTATAAACTGTATAATACATTTTGAACCTACATTTATTATTATATATTAAAAATGTGGGTTCAAAAATCACATTTTTTTGCTCTCCCACCAGGACTCGAACCTGGAATAACTGATTAACAGTCAGACGTGATAACCATTTCACTACAGGAGAATTTTGCTCTTCCACCAGGGCTCGAACCTGGAATAACTGATTAACAGTCAGACGTGATACCATTTCACTACAGAAGAATATTTGAGGCAAGGGTGGGATTCGAACCCACGATGGAGAATTAACTCACCAGATTAACAGTCTGGACTTTTCGACCTCTAAAGCAACCTAGCCTTATTTTTTTATATTTAATTTTTTGACATGAAAAAACCCAAACTTTTTGAGTTCGGGTCTTTATAAATTGTATATAATATATGAGTTTATACTATACATAATCGCTTACCCGAAGTCGTGCTATTCACACAATTCGTAATCGTAATCACATTAATATTTATAGTATTTGTTTTCATTGTATTATATATTATATTTTTATTGTCCCTTTTTGTTTATCTTTATTTATAGTAGTGTAAAACACTCTCTGTATTATTACAGAGTACAAATATACTATAAGTTTTTTAATCTACCTAATTTTATTAGTATTATTTTATCTTATTATTTAGTACCCCTACTCGGACTCGAACCGAGAACGTATCATTGTTTTCCACTGGGTCTAAGCCAGCAAGCTTTGCCTATTTGCTCATAGGGGCATATTTTTATTCTAATATATGTGAATGTTTCATTTTCATAATCATTTCAGGACATTCTTTTGAACCATATGTCAATCTAAATAGATCTCTATTATAAACCATTACTTCTTTATCATTACACTTTATATTATGAACTACAAACATAATTAAGTTTGTACTTTCATTCAAGTGTTTATCTAAACTTTGTAAAGGTAAGATTGAATTTACCTTAAATACATTACCACTTGATAATAGTGTATATGATGTGTACTGTATATAATCTATTTCTTTCATTTTTTATTTTAACCATTTTCTTATAGAATTATCACTAACTCCATAAGTTCGATGTACCCCTACCCAGACTCGAACTGGGAACGTATCTTTGTTTTCCACTGGTTCTTAGCCAGCAAGCTTTACCATTTGCTCATAAGGGTATATTTTGTATCTGGGACGGGAGTCGAACCCGCAGCTTACAAGGCTTAAACTTGTTGTGTTTTCCAGTTTCACCACCCAGACTTTTTGTGACTCTAATAGGATTCGAACCTATACGATAAATTTAGAAGATTTATATGCTAATCCATTACATCATAGAGCCATTATTTATTTTTTTCCACAAAAAAACCCGAAACTTTTAGATTTCGGGTTTTGTTTGTATATTTAGTTATAATATGTTATCCAATAACAGTATCATTTACTCTAAATAAGGCAAAACCCGGTCTTTGTCTTAGACATAAGACATTCAGCGTTAAGTTAATATTTAGATTAGTTGTTTTCATTATTGTATATATTAAAAGATTATTCTCTCTTTTTGATTATTTGTTATTTTTATAGTACAAAAGTATAAAAAGTTTTCTATTGTACCTAATTTATTTCGGATTATTTTGTTGTAATTTTCTTTTCTTCCAAGCTTCAACATCATTCTCGATATACTTTCTAATTCTTTTAGAAGCATTCATTGAGTTATCATCACAAAATTCTTGAAAATCTTCTAATAGTTTCTCAGATATTCTGATTATAAAGTTTCTGTCTTTGTTTGCCATAATTTATTTTGTTTTATATAAATCTTCAAATGCATGAATTAGAAGTGCCATACCTATACCAAAAATAAGTGACTGTTCAACTAACGTAGAGAAGTCAAACTCTGGTAGATTTATTACTGATAATAAACCGTATGCTAAAAAAAATCCTTTTGAGTAGTACTTTGCTACTGATTTTAAGGGTCTCATCATGCAATTTATATTACTTTTTTTGAAAAGGTTTAAATTTTTTTCTCAACATAAGTAACTATTTCACCAGGAGTGAATTCCTTCTCTAAAAGTAATGGTAGAGATGTTTCTTTACACCAAGCATATATAGTATATCCTTTATATTCCTCATTTACATATTTCCATCTAGTTTCCCATAGAAGTCTATAAATTCCTCTTCTACGATAATCATCATGAACCCAAGCATCTAGGAATTTTATCCTGTTGTCTTTCTCTACATTCATACAAATATGACCTACAGAAAGATTGTTTTTTATATCTATTGCGGACCACATTTCCAAAGTTTGTCCATGTGTCTTGATGTACGTGATAGTGAGGTTTTCCATAAAACTATATATCGTAAAAATATATCGAAAAACCCTACTTTTGAAATTTTTTAATA
>Ga0208133_1000676_pt1 | contig 12880 bp, 31 predicted proteins | sample ColrivemetaGS535_FD_187595 | JGI IMG/M metagenome (GOLD analysis project Ga0208133, IMG submission 187595) | Estuarine microbial communities from the Columbia River estuary, USA - metaG S.535 (SPAdes) (version 2) | ecosystem: Environmental > Aquatic > Marine > Intertidal zone > Estuary | place... | reverse complement strand
GTTTAGGGCTTCTGTTTTCTTTTATAGACTGGCTACTATCTGTCGGTATAGAATTGGTTGCGGCGGAAGGACTCGAACCTTCTAAGCGGAGCTTATGAGACTTGCTTTTACCCTGACTCACCGCGGTTTAATAACAGTTATTAAAAAGTTTGCGCTCACGATAATTCTGCCAAACGGCTTCTAATCGTTGAATATCTTTGTAATCTTTTGGGTCTGAGTCAGCAATAAAGTCTTCTAGCGTATAAGGTTTGAATATATCCTGTAAACGCTGCATTAGATTACTTAACATCTTTAACGAATCCATATAACTTGTTTGCTTCTTTTACTACATCTTCTAGTGAGTGCATTTTAGGAGCATAGTTTTGCCAATCTTCAGCTACTTTTTTACCTTCTTTTACAAGTTGTTCAAAAGTGCGTCCAGCAAAATCTAAGTTAATTTCTTGTTGCTTTGTTAGGTATTCCTGAGCCATCTTTAGCATTTCTGCACGAATTTCAAAAGGATTCATTTTGAGTCCTTTTTAGGGTACATTACTTCTGCTTGTTTGTCAAATAAATATTTTGTAACAGTTGTTGAATTGTTAACTACCATTTTAGCCCAAGCTGACTGAGCATCAATAAAATCATTGGCAGCTTTATTCAAGACTGGATCAGTAATTACTTTATTAGTAAAGTCGTGTTTAAGGCTCTGAAAAGAGTCAATATAAAAACTAGGTGTAAACATAAAATTCCTTGTGTTGTGTGTGAAAAAATCCAGTACAGTTATAGCCATGAACTGGGTTGGGCAGGAAGGTTTTCTTGGGCTTCCTATGCCTGAGGGGTTTGATTTTTAACGCAAGCTGCACACATGCAACTGTCATCATGATGAGTTTTTGTGGGTTGCATATCTTTTCCTTCTTGGATGTGAATAGCTGCAGCAGCGGCTTTACAAGCATTTAAAGTATCAAACTGACAGTTGCCATGCTCGCCGTATTTCCATTTACCATTCGAGCATTTCATACATGGCATATTAGTCTTCCAGCTTGCGGTTTAGTACACCGCGCAATTGTTTGTGAGTCTTGGTATGCGTCCCACATTTACGCTTTATCATATGCACAACTACTAGGTTACGCATTTTTGGTAATTTTTTCTTTTTCATAATAATCCATTGTTGTGCTTATTGTTTACTGCAACCCCCGCTAAGGGGCAAGGTCTAATTTATATAGTTAATTAGGCTATCCTATATAGACGCAGAACTATAGTATATGCGGATCTAGAAAACATATACAATTCGGTTCCCAAAGCTCCAAGACTGAACTGGAATCGAGCAATAAGCACAGCAATACACTATGATATAAGCACTGCTTGTGTTTTAGTATAGTTTCTCAACTCTTCACGTTGAAGATCATGTAAGACAAGCTCATGTTTGCCGTACCACCAGTCTAAGTTAACATCTAGTGCTACTTCATAACATCTGATTGCGGAAACAAACTCTACTCCGCCTTCGTAACCTGATCTGACAACTTGCATTTCAGGGTCGTGTTGTTGTAATTCTTTGATTAGGTCTTTTATTTTCATACTGTTTGTTTATTTTTGTACTCACGAATAGCTTCTGCATCTAAGCAGGCATACACACGAAAAGAATCACGACCAACACGATCATAAAGATCATTAGCCATTTGTTCTAATCGTTCTAGTTTTTCGATACTAATTGAATCGCAATTAACGTAGCGACTAATAAAAGCATCAACTAAAAACTCTTTTGTATACCCAGCCATGTTTTCTCCAAAGTAAGTCTATATTATACCCTAAAAAGCAAACTAAATCAAGTGTAAATTAATAACTGGTTTTGCCACCAACTGCGCGAACCCAGTCGATCTGCTTTTCAAACTCTATAACAAGATCAGAATCGTTGTAATTGTATATATCAGGTATATCAAGTACTAGTGATCGTAGGGTTAGTAAACTGTGTAATCTTTGATGATCTTTAAATAGTTCTAGCGACTCGTGATAGTTCTCTTCATGAACAAACACAATTTTTTGTGCCCACATAATTAAGTTAGCTGAAATAGGGATTAGTGCATAATCTATTGCACTACCACAACTGCGAGCGTTTAATCCTTTACGGATTGCTAGTGCAGCACCTGTTGGGCTACGCAATAGCCCAGCGCTGCACACAAAAAGCCAGCGAGGAGCACTGCCTTGACTATGATTATTATAAGGAGTTGTTGTTTGAAAGATTTCAGCATTTTTAGTTCCAGATTCAAATCTGTTCATATAATTCCTGTGACGCTAAGTTTTTTTGTTTTGATTCACACATAATATCACTATGTGGTAAAAAGCTCAATGCCCACTTGTTTACTTCACGATTCCAGTAGTAGTCTGAGTGGGCACGCAGTTTAGCGCTTGTAAATTTCATTGACTTAAGTTGTTGCAAGTCTGGTCGCACATAAGGGTCATGGTCTACTAATACATCTTCGCGTGACACACTATAGTGAATAGTAGGTCTAACACCGCGCCAGCTATCAACAACACGCTTAAAGCGAGGATCGCAAGGAGTAATGTATTCGCCACTATGAATCCAGTGATGGTGAATGTCAAGTACTAGCGCACAATTGTCAACTAGTTCTAGACTAGCATCAAGACCCCAGGTGAATTCTGCGTTTTCAATAGTTAAACAGTTACGGGCTTCAGGGCTAAGACGCTTCAGTGCACGTTTAATACCATCAGGACCTTGCTTGCCGCCAATGTGTACATTGCATTTAAAGTCTTGAAACTGTTTGCCATAACCCATATAACGAATAAGGTCGCAATGATACTCGAATTCTACAATAGAATTTTCAACAACTTGTTCTTGCTCTGACGCAAGCACACAAAACTGACCTGGGTGGAAACTGAGTTTAATGTCATGTTCACGAGCAAAGTCGCCGCACATGGCTAGATGCGCTTCAACTTTGGCAATTACATCTGGCTGAAAGTAAAAAGGCATATAGTCATCATGAGTGTATGCAGGCAACAAGTCACTAGTAATGCGAAACATACGCTGTTCAGCAGGCTGCTTGGCAACCCACTTGAGTTGGCGATAGAGTGCATTAAGATTATGATCGACCAAACCCCACAGCTTACTACGAGCATCATCCTCCGTTTGACGAGCAAGATAGCTGATCGTGGTGGATTTTGTGTTAAGCGTTGGGTCAGCTTTGTCTGGCTCACTTTGAATTTTGCAAGCAAAGCCGATGCGTTGAATATTTTGATTGAACATAATTGTGTGTATTTTGTGCGTAATTGATTATTATACTGTGTTTTGATTATTTTGTCAAGTCTATAATCCAGTTAGCCTTACGCAAGTAGGGCATACTGGGTTTTCGTCAAGATCTAGTACTAGTTGTTGCGACCAGATATTGCAATGTGAGCATTGATCAATTACTGTTACTAATAAGTGGTCTTCAATATCGTCAACGTCTATTCCTAGTTCGTGACAGGTTTGGGTAAGAGATTTGCGCGTTTTATTTAGTATTTTAGCAAGTCTTTTATAATTAGGGCTTATATCGATCATCTAGCTCTTTATGAGTCTTCTCAAATTCGAGTAAGAACATAATGCAACAAGCTGCGTGAGCCAAATGCGATAGTCCAGACTCAGGGTCTTTGTCTTCACCAGCGTTGAACGCTGTAATATGACGCATTGCTGCGGCTAAGGGTCGGCTCCACACAAAGCCTTTGCGCCAGTTGTGTGCTGCGTATTTATCTGCTCCAAACTGTAGGACTGCAGCAGTTTGATTCATTGCTTCTGTACTAAGCAAGTGTAGTGGCAGTTTGCCATCATCAAACTTTAGTGCAGTACCTGTAGGCATTTCACCTACAATAGTTTTTAGTTCAATCTCTTCTTTAGCGCGTATGTACATTGTGTCGCCAGTGTCGGGATCGGTAAGGGTAATTATTTCGTCTTGTTTAGGCATGATTTTAAATATTAGTTTTGGGCATAAATAATCGGGGAACTGTCTTTTTCTTTTTCAACTGCTTTAACAATTCAGGATTTATTTCACTTTTTAGTGAAGCAATTCCTCGTTGTTTACAATGCTGTTCATACACGGGTAGTAGCACATCTAAGATTAGTGCTTCTAGTTCTGCTGTATAATTGGGTTGAGTTGACATTAAATTTCTCCGAATCTGTTTATTATAACACCGTGGCAAACATTTTTCAAGACTATTTCATTCCGAGGTTATCCCAGACCTTAAAAACACACTTGATCGATGTTTGGTCTTGTGATATAATTGAAAGTTCATTCACACAACTTACAAGCATGAGCTACGATATATTAATTAACAACCTGGTTAATGGCGAGTCAGTTACAATAACCAAATCTGATGGCACTACCTATATAGAGCCACGACCACCAAATCGCACAGCTTTAGCAGCAGCTAAAGCTATACAAAACTTGCAAAACCAATTAAACTTTGGTACTGCTGCTATTGCTCAGCTTACCAAAGAACGTAATGAATTGTGGGAACTTTGTGATAAAGTGCAAGAACAAAACAAAAGGTTACAAGATGAAATTAACATTAAAACAAACAATAATGTCAGTGATAATCGGAACCCTGATAACGCTGCCACTGAGCAAAGCGGAAGTAATACTTAACACTGCTTATCAAACAGTAAAAGCCACTAATGCGGAACTATTATGTTTAGCCAAGAATATCTACTATGAAGCTCGCGGTGAGCCAATGCGTGGAAAAATAGCAGTTGCACAAGTTACATTAAATCGTGTAACACATCGCACCGAATTTCACTCAAGTATATGTCAAGTAGTATATGCAAAACATCAGTTTAGTTGGACTATGGAAAAGCACCGTGAACCTCGTGGACCAGAGTGGCTTGAAGCTCAAGCATTATCTAAGCTAGTAGTGCAAGGTGTTGCACATTTACCAAACTTTAAGGCACTGTACTTTCATAATTTAACAGTACAACCTCGTTGGAATAAAACTAAAGAATTAGTTGCCAGAATAGGTAATCATATCTTCTATGCTTAACCAAAAGGGCAGACAGGCTAAATATTTTTGGCTTGCTGTCCTTTTTGTTTTCTGTTATAATATAGGCTTAACAGAGAAATTTTATGAAAATCAGACTGCTCAGCGACCTACACACAGAATTCCGACTACCTTATAAAACTCACACCTTGAGTGAATATCGTGGCGAAGACGTGCTTGTGTTAGCTGGCGACATTGCTAGCGGTGCTACAAACACAATGGATGTTATTAAGCACTTCTTAGATCAAGGTTTTCCTAAAGTTATTTACGTGCCTGGTAATCATGAATATTATGGTAGCACAATCAAGCACTTTGACGATAAATTGCTAGACTTATGTGAACAAACTCGTGGAGCACACTTTTTACGTCCAGGTACAGTTACTATTAATGGAGTAATGTTTACAGGTGCTACATTGTGGACTAACTTTGCTGATAATTTCTTTAGTCAAAGCCACGCTAAACGTACAATCAACGACTTTCGTCAAATCAGAAACTTTACTACAAGTCATGCTTATGATTTGTACTATAAGCACTTAGATTACATTAAGTCCAGTTACGAAACTCGTGGGGATAAACCAGTTGTTATTGTCACACACTTTTTACCCGCCCGTGAGTGTATTGCGCCTAGGTGGCGTGGCAGTGACTTGCTTAATGACTACTTTGCTAACGATTTAGGGTCATGGATTGCTGATATGAAAAGTACAACTTGGCTATTCGGGCATACTCACGACGCTATGGATTTTATGATTGGAGATACTCGTATGGTATGTAACCCACATGGTTATTACAACGCTATGAACGACGGCGTTGGTTTTGAACCTTTTAAGACAATTACAGTATGAGAAAATTAGAATACTACGAAATCCGTGAAAATTGTAAACTAATTGATTATGATTTAAAACTTGCTGGCAAAGGCAAGCTTTGGGTCGAAGTTTACAGAGATGACCAATACGAATACCGAGCACTGTTTCCAGATGTATCAGACTGGTCAGCAATGCCTATGACAATTTTAACACACAAACTACATGAAACACAAACTGATCTCAGCTAAAGTTATTGCAGACAGCGTATGCCCACAAGGTATACGTATGACTACTATGGAAATTGAGTACCCTAGATTTATTCTAGCAGAACTCAACACACATCGTATGTTGTCAAAGAATAGTGCTTCAAGCCGTGCTATTCCTGTTAAGTCAATGCATGACTTTATTCGTGAAAATCCTGCCATGCCAGTTAGTTGGGGCAAAAACCAACCAGGTATGAAAGCCAGTGAAGAACTTACTGGTCCTGAATCTAAAAATGCTATTCATATTTGGAATCAAGCTAAAGAAGATGCATTACATTGGGCAGATGCACTAGCACATAAAATTGGAATACACAAGCAAATTGCTAATCGCATTACTGAACCTTGGATGACTATGAAAACAGTTATCTCAGGCACGGAATGGACAAACTTTTTTCACTTACGCAATCACGCAGACGCACAGCCTGAGATTAAAGCACTTGCAGAAGCGATGACTGTGGCTTATACAACACACCTGCCAGTAGCTATTAAACCAGGCGAATGGCACTTACCCTACATTACTATCGGAACTTATGTACCCACTGGTGAATTACAGTATTTTGACGAGAATTTTAACAGACTCAGCCTTGAAGATGCTAAGATCATTAGTGCTAGTTGTTGCGCTCAAGTTAGCTATCGTAAAAACGACCCTACGTTTTCCAAAGCATTTAAAATCTGGGAACAATTAATTGAAAACGATCCTGTACACGCCAGTCCAATTGAGCATCAAGCTACCCCTATGGATGTTGATAGTATGTGCAGGTTTGAACCTGACACATGGCAGCTGGGTGTTACTCATGTCTCAGCTAATAGTGATCTATGGTCAGGCAACTTGCGTGGCTGGATTCAGCACCGCAAACTTATTGAAAATGAGGCAGTATGGTAAACAATCAACCACTTAAACGTTGGGTTATTGAACTAATCGAAGATGGCGAAGACTTAATACTGCCACTCAACGAAGAAATCATAGAAAGCACTGGTTGGAAAACTGGTGACGAACTGCTTTGGGAACAAAAAGCAGGCAATGCTTGGACATTAAGGAAAAAACCATGATAGTTATACTCTACACAGAAGACTTTGAACCTATTATTCCCATAGACCTACCACTATGGCTGTTGGATAGATTAGAACAGGAAGGAGCCGTCCGTGTAGCTGTTAATAGACCCAAAGGTTTTACAGATGTAAGAATCCCTGTGGGTAATTTGGATTGTGAAACTCCTACAGTTCGTATCCGCTACGAAAAATTGCGATGGCATGATGGCTCGCTAAAAACACTTTTGGTTACTCCAGACGAAGAACTTGCACTTACATTAAATCCTGAGTGGTTGCCTGGTCAGCGTGCCCCTATTCAGCTATACTTGAACACAGTACGCAAGATGCATGAAGAACTAATCAAACAAATTCGAAAAAATCAAGATTGACTTTGTTTGTTTAATTATTGTATAATATATATATTGATTTGGAGAGCCTATGGCTATTTTAGAAAATGGAAGTAAAGTTTCTGTTGTAATTCAGTACCAAGACTATACAGCAACAGTTGTTAGCTCTGCTGAATATGGCACAGAAGGTTTAAAATATACTGTTGAATTAGACACGCCTATACCATATGGTTGGGATAACTCTCTAAGAAGTGAATTTGTAATTGCTGAAAAATTTGTAAAAGGAATCTAAAATGTTTTATTGTGTTGTTTGTAGCTTAGATGTAAATCCCCAACGCTGGCGTTTGGGCAGGCATACCTGCTTGCCATGCGGTGAGCGTGTAGCCAAACAACACAAACACACTATTGTGCCAATGCCCAAATCAAATTACATTGTAGTCACAGACAAAAGTTTATTACTTAACCTTAACTCCTCACACAAAGGTGGACGCTAATATGAACATTGATCGCGAATTTATCAAATGGTTCTACGAAGAACAGTATCCTGAACAGGGATCAAATCGTCGCCAGTGTTATGGCATGACAGCAGGCACAACCAACATCAACACAATTGATTACTGGATGCGCGAAGCTTTTCGTGCAGGTGCACAAGCCGCTACTCATAACTATGAAGTTAATGCATTAGAACAGTTTGAAGCGTTTGACATAAAAAGGAACTACCCACTATGAAAGTCGTAATCGGACCTTATACCACATGGATTGGTCCATACCAAATTGCTGAAAAGCTTTGTTGGTGGGCTAAGCCTGTACCAGATGAAATTGGCATGAAGCGTAAGCCTGACTGGGTTCATGATTTTGGTACTTGGCTTAGTCAGAATAAAGATGGAACTGACTCATGGCTTACCAAAGTGTGTCAGTGGGTTGAATCAAAGAAAAAACGTCAAATCTATGTTCGTATTGACAAATACGATACTTGGGGCATGGACCATACTCTGGCACATATTATTGTGCCAATGTTGATTCAGTTAAAAGCAACCAAGCACGGTGCTCCAGATGTTGCAGACACAGATGTTCCTAAGCACTTGTGGAGTGCTAATGCAGAGCCTAAAGCCTCAGAATATGACGTAGACTCAAATCACTTCAAGCGTTGGGACTATGTATTAGACGAAATGATCTTTGCTTTTGAGTCTAAGCGTGATGGGACTTGGCAGGACAAGTATTCTAGCGGAAACATTGACTGGACTTCAGAACCTTGTGAGTGGGATGAGAACGGAAAAGCTAAAATGTTTACAATGGGTCATGGTCCAAAACATACTTACAAGTGTGATTTTGAAGGCATGGAAGTTGAACAACGACGTATTTCCAAAGGTTTTAAACTGTTTGGCAAGTATTATGAAAATTTATGGGATTAAACAATGACAATTGAAACTGCAATAATTATTTGTGTAGCAGCAGCATTTTGTTGTTACTTAGTATATCGTTGGCAAAAAGCTGTGGTTGATATGGCAATTCCGCCTTACCAAGAGCCTATTAAGCCTGATATGCAGGAGCAGTGGAAAGCAGCAAGCAAAGCTGATACACTTGGGTACAAACAAGACAATGGAGCACTAACTGAATCTCAACTAAACCAAATTAAAGATACCTTAGAGCCTACACCATTAAACCCCAAGGCAGTTTGGCCTTTTCCCACAAACACAAAACCTTAAACTGACCACCACTAGGGGACTCAGGCTAATATTTATTAGCTTGAGTCCCCTTTTGTTTTGTGTTATAATATTATTTCAAAAAGGAAGATTATGAGAATAACTATTGAAGACAGATTGCTTGCTAGCTATCATGCTCAACAGATGCGACTTAGGGTCAGGGGTGACGAAGAGTATCGTGCTCGAGTAGAAAAACAAGCATTTGAAAAGATTATTGTTGACCGAGTAAGTCGTAACTTACGACTTGGTTTAAACAAAGGCACTAACATTGATATTGAGGTATAACATGATTACACCAGCAAAAGACAGAACAGAAACAATTGAACTAGATTTAACAGATCAAGAACTCTTAGTGCTTTTTAAATTAGCACATGAGCGTGACGTAACATTCAACGACTTTGTCGAGATCGTACTAACAGAATACTTGGAACAAATAGAATATGATAACTTACTCAACAAACTGGATGGGCCCAGTGAGCCTAGGCTGGTACAGAACACGTGGCCTTACCCAGACACAAACAAAGATTGCTACTGAAAACACAATGTTTACTACTGAGGGTGAACCGTTTACTAGTGAATCAATTACCACACATTACAGTTGTGGCAGGATAGATGTACACAATGTTCCTGGTGAGCCTTATGGTGACGAAATCAATGTGCCTCCAATGCTTAGCACAGACTGGGCACTATTTTCAAACTGGCTAGATGACGTACAAACTATGAGTGTATGGTCATTAGAAAATTTAGTTCAAGCATACGAAAATCAAACAAACACACAAATAACTTGGGACACACATGATTAAGCCAAACACACTTTGCATGATTCGCGGCATTTTGCCCAACAAGCCTGGGCACACAGCTAATGGTATGATTGTTACTACTATTAGCCCTGAAACAGTAGCAGGCTTTCGAGCTTGGTACACACAACCAGAATTACACATTGAAAACAGATGCTTTCGAGGCGTTCTAGAAGAAAACTTATTTCCACTTGACAATCCCGCAGATGACGTCATAGATACCAAAGACAACTACTTACAATATGAACATTGATCGACTATTACTAGAGGCAACTCGCCAACCAGGTGAGATTGACATCTTGCACTACACAAACCTAGTGTTACAAGAAGCTTGCCGTTTAATCAAAGACACGCCTACTACAAGTGCATTTACCACTTTTGATCTGGCGGTCGCAGAAACACAGCGAGCAGACTGCTTTAAATCCGTTTACAACCAAATCGTTGAGAATATTACCAATGCAACCACCTAACTACTCAATTCCTGCATACGCAGCACTTAAAAGTGCAACTCAAGAAGTACAAGCAGCTGAAGTCCCTAAGCCTAACTTACCGCCTACTAGCCTTCGCCAAGCACAAGTTAACTTCCTACTCGACAAACTGCAGGAGGAAGCGGCTGAGGTAATTCAAGCAGTTAACAAAATTCGCAGGTTTGGTGAAAGTGCAAAGCATCCTGATAGAACCACAACTAATAAGGAAGACTTAGCAAACGAGCTAGAAGACTTTCTTGCAATTCTCGCTGCCTTAGAATACTGCAAGTATCTTGACTTAGTTCCACACCAACAAAATATCCTCCAAAAGACACATAAGCTAATGCTGTAACTGACCCTAAACTGGATCAATACACCAGTGTTTGGAGGCTGCTGCCCAATACAAAGCTAAATTTGTCAACATTCAACTCTGGGGCAAGATATTGAAAAAACTTGCTAACTCTACTCCAAACTGTTATAATAATTGTAATTTACAAAAAAGTGTTAATTGAACTTACAAAAATACACTGCAAAGTAAATTAACATAATAACACAAACGATCACCAATACAAAAAATCGACTTGTTATTATAGTATCAAATGTGCTATAATTTAGTATAACTTGTAGAGTTAGAGACTAGGTTGATTTTAAGAATTGATCTAAATTATCGAAACCACGTAATGACGAGCCCAGCCGAGGAAATCTAGTGTGGTTTGATACAATTTAGGGTCAAGTCTATAAAATCTAAGACTAGTCTGTTTGCTTATCGACTTGAACTATATCTAAAACAAAATCTGCTAATATAAAATGCTATTTAAAAAACAAGAAATACACTCACTGGACTTCTCTGGAACTGAAGGCATGAATGTGGAAGCCTGGGAAACTTGGGCTGAACAAATGCAATTATCCCACCTCTACACCTGGTTGCTGCCTCAGCTGGTAGCATGGTATGGCTCATGGACTCTAGTCAAGGTTGGTGACACAATAGATTGTTTGGAGACAGTAAAACATAATTGCCCTGACCCTAAGTCTAGGGCATTTTATATGTTGTCACGAATTAAACGCAGTTTATTATTAGCAACTCAAACTAAAACGCCTGATTATGCAAGTTTAACCCCACTTATTTTAATGGGGCAAAAGCGCATTAGAGGTGTAGACTACGAAGCTTGGAAGAGTGCTAGTGGATTACAATATATACTAGAGCCAAGACTTCTGTCAGCAGTGATATTAGAACCCGCAGACTTGGAAGAAGTTAACAGTTTAGGGTCAGATAGACTAATTGAAATACAGACACAAGGTCTGACAACTAAAACTGGTAAGACTGCAGGCTCACGAAAGCCTGCTAAATCTACTTGGAGTTTGTCAGGAATACAGGACACAGAGATTGGGCACTTGCCTAAACTGACTCAAACTATACTAACACAATGTTGGTTAGCACATCCTGAATTACGTACACCTTATATGATTTTAGATCTCAATAACTGGGATTCAATTCCTCAACCACTAATATCAAATAATTTATTTAAAGAAGTAGTATCAACATCAACCAAACAAGATAGTAAGAAGGATATGGCTAACTTAATGCCATGGGATTTATGAAGTATACCAAAGAAATAACAGACAAATTGATCTTAGACTATAGATCAGGAGTTGCTGTAGCAGACATAGCAACCACTCTAGATGTACCAGAACGTAGTGTAATCGCAAAATTAAGCTCTCTGGGCGTCTATACCAAGAAAAGCTATGTTAACAAGCGTGGTGAGGTTCCAGTTAAAAAATCGGAGCACATCGAGCGTATTGCTGAGCTCTTAGACGTGGATGAAGAATTGTTGGAATCGCTGGAGAAGGTAAATAAAACTGTACTTAAGCTAATTGAGAACAAATTAGCCGCTTCTGACCCTAAATTGCACCAAACCAGATCAATTGACCACTTATTTGCAGAAGTTTGACCCTAAACTGCGTTAATTGGCCTGTTCAACACAAAAGCCTACTTAATTTGCGTTAAGTAGGCTTTTTTACGTCTGTTACCGTGGTGGTTCAAACTGTGTGAGATTGTTGCGGTTTAGGGTCAGACGCACAAGAATCCCCACTTGACAAGGATTTGCACTATGTGGTATAATGGCGCAGGTTTAACCACAAAAAATTTGGGCAAAACAAAAGCCCCTATGGCTTGCGACCGTAGGGGCTTCTGAACATCTATTAATATATAGAGCACGCTGATGTTTTTAACTCTAGCAGGATTTTTAAGGGAATCACCACGACCTGACCCTAAACTGTAGCATGTCGCTACACGCAACCTTTGGTGATGAGTCCATCGCGAGGCTGTTTAGGTGAGTGTTGCACGTTTCAGTTTCTAACTGGGAACTCCCTGTCAAAAATATCCGTGACTGACAATGCCATGTCAAACCATATAGGTATGCTCGGCAACCGTTTTTTCAATTGTTTTAACGACCCGCCACGATTTAGGGTC
>Ga0208133_1000674_pt1 | contig 12892 bp, 17 predicted proteins | sample ColrivemetaGS535_FD_187595 | JGI IMG/M metagenome (GOLD analysis project Ga0208133, IMG submission 187595) | Estuarine microbial communities from the Columbia River estuary, USA - metaG S.535 (SPAdes) (version 2) | ecosystem: Environmental > Aquatic > Marine > Intertidal zone > Estuary | place... | reverse complement strand
TATCGAACCAGTACGCGTATGCCCAGGTAAACAACGGCATGGGATCAAAGCGGTCCGCTTGTTTTTGCCAATCATTATTGGACCACTCCATCGAGTTAATCCATAGGTGTTCAAAATCAACTGCTTTTAGCTCAATCTGTATCTTCATATAGCCCTAACTATGCGCACATACTTTGTGGCACGACAGAAGTATTGCATCTGTATATGACTTTGTAGATAGTTTTAGGCAGTATTTGTATAACGATTAGGTAACGATTTACCCGTAATACCTGCCCAGTGCGGTAAATGAGCCATCCTTTGGATCGATAGGCACTAACGTAGGTGTTAGCGTCTTACCTGCGGCTTCTAGTATAACATAGCCATTCTGCCAATTCGCGCTGTTGTAGCGAATATAGCCTGCTTTCTTACGATCCATTAGGTTCCCACTCTCTATGCCATATAAGGCCCTGTGGTGGCCGTTTACGCCCTCTGTGTAGGCACTCATCCCAAGCCTGTGGGAATGTCCTGCTAGAACTGACTTACCAAACTTCTTGGCCAGGTTAATAGCTGTGATACCTGCGTGCTGGCTCATACTTCCTTCATCACCGTGGCAAAGTACCCAGTCAGGATAGAACTCATAAGCCTTGCGGTGGTAGGTCATACCCATATCGGCAAAGCCCATGAACGCAGGGTATTGCAGTTCAGGTAAGTTGATTAAGCCAGGGACTTTTAGAAGAGTATTGTATAAGCGATCAGAATGATTGCTGCGAATAATATGCATTTCTGGACTGTACTCACCGAGATCCCAGAGTATCTGCTTGCATAGCTCACGATCAGCGTGTAAATCCTCGCTATAAGCCAGAGGTGTGCCTTCGCTCCATTTACTAATCGACTGAAAGTCAATCTCATCACCAACCACCAATACAGAGTCAAACTTCTCTCGCCTTGCTAACTTGATTACGTTGCGCACCGCAGAGTCCAACTGATACGGTACCTGTAAATCTGAGATTACAAGCCAACGCTTAATCTTCACCCTCTTCAGTAGGATCGATACTAGGTATGATGCCGCCATCACCTATCACCCAGTCGGGCATGGTTGCCCTATCTGATACAAAGTACAGCGCACAACTTTCGCTGAATCCTGCCTTGCGTGCAGCCTTGTAGATCTCGTTCATAGCAATATAGTGCTGGTCTATTTTAGACAAAGGTTCTGGCGACTTGCGTACTACGCGTTTATTTATCTTCTTACGCCTGCGCCTAGTGTCAGCCATGCAGCTATTGTCGCTTACACATTAGAGAATATAGATCATCAACACGCTGTTCTAGCCGAGTTAATTGATCCTTCATACTGGACCCACTATTGGGCTTCAATTCTTGTAAGTAGGACTTAATAACCCAACGTAGAGCCACTAATAAACTTGTACACACGGCGCATACGCCAACGGCTAATGCTACCCACTCGCCAGGTGTCATGCTTCATCTGCACCGAGGCCATAAGCATCATCGGATTTATCTAAAGCCCTAGCTGCTGGGCCTGCAAGTGCGGCCACTACCACTGATATAACTGGATCTAGTCCTAGCTCATTACTGGCTAAAAATGTTAAGAATGATACAAGCACACCCCTAAAATATGATTTGAGTATTGCTTTTTGCTTATTGCTTATTTTCATATGTTACCCCCCAGTAGTGGTATATCAAACGGCTTGCTATCTTTATCGCCTAACTTTGTAAAGCTGATATGTATGTGCCTTGTATGTTTATTAAATCCAGAATATTTACGCCACTTATAATTAAGTATTTTGCTAGCAATCATGCCATTATGAATTACGTAAAATATGCGCTTATCGGTCTTTGCACAGATTCTGATTTGGTCAGCCAAATATACTGACAGCCCCTCGGATGAATCCAAGCGAGAATCCACATCAAGGGCTCTGACAATTCCTGCATCTGGATTATGATCCGATTTTCTGGCGGAATGACGAGCATCACCCAACCACCCATCAGAGGTAGAGCGACGATCTGGGTACCAGGTATCAATTTGATCTCTTAACTGTGTACCAGCTGCACATAGCCAGGGTTTCATTATGAAAGAAGTAGAACGGCTTCCTCGGCAGTAATACCAAGTTTGCTTAACAATGCAGCCTTAGCAGTTGCCTTTGCTTCGGCTTCGGCTTCTGCTTTTTTATCGACTGGCTTTACTGGCTGGACAAATACATCTTTGTCTGGATCATAAACATCATTAATGGCAGCAAACTTACCGCGTATATTTGCATTAAATGAAGTTTTAATCCAAGTTCCGCCAAGTGAATTCATAAATGCTTCACCTTCATCGGCTTCATTATTATCGCCAACTAAAACTCTAATTACTTTATTATTTTTATCTATTTCTGCCCAATGCGACATTACGATAACCACCTTACTATTATGATACCTGAGCCACCTGCTCCGCCATGCGCTCCGCTTCCACCTGTCGGACCACCACCACCACCTGCTCCACTATTTGCTCCTGCATCTGTACCATTAACACCACCAATTCCCCAAGATGAACCACCAGTTGTTGCAGCACCAGTAATGCTATTTGCTGTATTTTGAATTCCACCTTTTCCACCGCTTGATGATGTTCCATTAAAACTTGAAGATGTTCCGTCATTTCCATTTCCATTAGTTGTTTGTTGTGCGCCACCCGCTCCAATAGTGACTGTTAATGCAGCGGCTGGTGTAACTGTAAATTGTTGATTAATTCTTGCACCAGCATTTCCACCACCAGAAGAATTAGTATTATTTCTTGCACCACCACCACCACCACTAAGAATTTCAACCCATAATTTTGTAACACCTGTTGGAACTGTAAAAGTTCCTGAGGCAATAAATACTTGTTCATTTAATATTGGGGTTGATGCTGCGGCTGCACCTGCGCCTTTGATAAATATGGCGGCTGAGGTACTAGTAAAATCTAATGTGCCACTCTCGTATTGTGCTAAAGCTAATGATGCAGATGTATTAACAGTGGCTGTACCTGCTGTAATTGTGCAAACTCCAGCACCTAAATTAGTAATTTGTACTGTGTCACCTGCTGCAAATAATCCTGTGTTAACAGTTATTGTTGTTGCACCTACATTAGACATAGATACAGCTGTACCAGCATCGGCAGCTACTAATGTGTAATTAGCAGTCTTAGCAGAAGCAGCACCGCCTAGCATCGCTGTTTGTTGCAGTGAAGTCATCTGTGCAGCTGTTAGTACCTGCCCAGTTGTAAACGTCTGTTTTGCCATGATACCCCTTAGTAACTTAGGACATTATAGTCTAAAGTGCCATAAATCGTATCATTTAGGATAAATGCGTCTATGACTGGCTCTAATGTCGTGAACGTGGTTTTCCAACTATTCGGTGTTATGTTCATTCTTACACCAAAAATCTGTAGGGTTTTCTCTAGTAAAGATCCGCCTGGCTGAGTAGTAATCACCTTTATTGGATCAAAGAAATCTAAGTCCAAAGCTGCAATTATGCCTGTATTGTAACTAGGCGTATACAAGTCGAGTACTACTGAATCCACTCGTATGCTTGTCTCGGCTCTACTAGCAACATAAGCCTGTGCATAATCTAAGGCTACTGCATCGGTCTGCATAAGAAGGTTGTCTAAAAAATAGCTGTGTAAGAAGTACTTGTCTATGCTGGCTTGATTTAGGGCAACCTGTGCTGTGCCACCAGTCCTAGTAATAGTGGCTTTGTTAAATATAAGTGTGTCATTTAAGATCCATGATGCATCAAAATAATCTATACCTGTGCCATTATCTGCAAAGACTGTGGCTGTCCCGCCAATAGATCCAGCCGTAACAGATCGGTCTTGGAAAACAAAACTGCCAGACGCATTTACGTACAAAGAACCATACTCGGATAAAGCTACAGTAGTTAAAGCTCCTAAAGCTGTACGGTTCGTGCCAGGGTCTGCTTGCAACGTAGTTAGACCTGCATCTACATCACGCATGCCAGATGGCCAGCCAATTTGATCTAATATCTGATTGACACGTGTACCAGATAAGTTGCCTGCAGAAGCACCTGTAACTGTGCTGATCTGCGCTAACTGCGCAAGTCTAAACGCATCTACTGCTTCAATAGTAGTGATGGCCACATCTTCGCCAGATTCATCGGGGTATGTTGTGACGTAACTTGTAATAAAGCCTTGAAATATAGGATATGTTACCGATGAGTAGGTTGCACTAATCTGCACCTTTTTCATAGGTGTTAATAAATTGTAATACGGGCCAGTGACATTCTGTGGGTTAAAATCGCCATTTTGATCTACTATTCGTAAAGTAAGTGCGCCTGTTTGAAATTGATCGGATAGTGCAGTGCGCCCTCGGTTAGTCTCTATTCGGTTTATCTGACTTGACACATCTACAATTACAGCTGTGGCATCACCTAAAGTATTAGTGTCTAATAAGCCTGTATCTAAAATCATTGTTTGGGCAAAGCCTGGCCCAGTGCTAAAGTTAATTAAAACGGTTACTACTGGTACGGTCATACTATAAATCCAGCAGGTACTGTTGAGTAACCTGATCTAGTCGCCACCTGTATGCTCTCTGCTATAGCCTGACTTAATTTGTCGCCACCTGCATCTACAGTTAATCTAATATCCATCGGGGTTTGTGAAGAAGAACGCTGAGCATTATTTTGGCTTAAAAATTCATTTATGCGTGAGTTCAATTCTCGCGTAGATTCTATTGCTACATCTTTTTGAAATGCAGCTATTTTTTCGTTAGTTGCTTGAGCTGTAGATAGGGCATAAGAGTATGTAGGTGCTGCAGTTGACGTCGGTGTTTTAACGCCACCTAATGAAGCTATGAATGCAGCTATCTGTGCGTTTAAGGCCCGCACCATTTCTAGGGCTGTATTTTGTAGGTAATCATCTATCTTAGTGTTTAATGTTTTTACCTTAAATAATGCAAAGTCTTCTAAAGACATACCCGCCAATTTTGCTTGCTCTGCTAGTTTTCTCAATGCCTCCGTTGCTTCTAATTCCGCCAAATACTTTTTAGCCAAAGCCTCGTTATTGTCTAGGATTGCTAGCTGTGATTTAAGGCGTAACTTAGTCTCTTCATCGGTAGCATTATTTAAGGCTGCGTTTATGCCTATGCGCTCTAGATCAAACTTCTTTTTTAATTCTTCTACGTTCTTATTTTCTATAGCGTTCTTCTTTTGCAGTAATAATAATTCTGCTGCCTTGGCCTTTGCTAATTTATCCTCAGTTTGGAATCGTTTTGCATCAATACGGCCTGCGCTGCGCTGCTTGTTGGCTGGTAGAACTGCTGGCGGCGCACTCATTCTGCCGAGACGTTGTAATAATCCAACAGCGCTCATTTCGTAAGAGAACTTTAGTAATTGCTTTAAGCCAGGCAGGTTTGCCACTGTTTTGATTCCAGCAGCTAACTCTCCAAAACCCCTGATTACATCGGCCAAGCCTGTGGCAAGGTCGGTCATACTATTTGTAAGGGTATCTATACTGTTATCATCGCCTAAAGCAGTTAAAGCATCTATTAAGCCTTTGCCTATAATTTCTGTTGCATCGGCAGACGCCACCGATATAAGACTCATTTTGCCTGCAAAGGTTCCCAGTCTAGCTGTTGCTTGGCCTGAAAACTTAGCATTTAACTCCGTCATGATCTTATCCATGTCGCCAGTCTTTAGCGTGGCTTTACTTATACCTGCGCCTAGTCTGCTAAGGCCTGTGGTATTGCCTGAGAAGCCGCGTGTTAATGCTGCGCTGACCTCGGAAAGTGATCTACCTGTGGCGGCGCTTACGTTTAGTGCAGTCTCTAATGCATCTTGGCTTTTAGTAATTGAGCCTGTTGCAGTTAAGAGTTGCTGGAACGCTGGCCTTAACTCGTCGTCAAGTACGCCATATAATTTTTGCAAGCTGGATATATATGCCTCTACGCCTGGCGCTGAGAATGCAAAGCCTGTATTGCGTAGTTGTATTTCTAAAGACTTAGCGGCAGCTTCATCGGCTGCAAATGCTTTAACTGCTTTCTTGCTAAATGCTAATAATTGGTATGCGCCAAAGGTAGCAGCAAAGGTTTTGCCTAGTTTTTTAACTTGCTTATCAAAGGCTGATATATCTTTCTGACCTTTTTTAAGTGCCTTGCCATTAAAGGTAGCAATAGCCGAGACGACTACATTGGCCATTAGGCTGCCTTCTTAATCTCTGTGGCTTTGTTAAATTGTATAGCTGTAGAATTTATAGCCTTAAGAATTGCATCATAAACTTCTTGACTATCCTGAGCCCATGCCTTAAATATAAGTCTGCCTTTTGTCTTTTTGCCAGTGCCACCTCGTACGCCTTTAATTCTAGGCTGTGATGTAAGTCCAGGCATAGACGTTACAAACTGATAGCCTGCAAATGGATTATTAGATGCGTACTCTCTTGTAGATTTATTATATGTATATTCTTTAGCTCTTTTAGTACCCTCAAATCCCTGTACTGCACCGACTGGTGAGTTAGGTGTACTTGGATCTATTTGCTGGAATGGCGCACGACCTTGTGGGTTATTACGGCCTGCAGTCTCATATATGCGGCCAGCTGCGCTTACGTTATAGACGTAATTGCTAACCTTAAATCCATTTCTAAATGTTTTGTTTTCGCCTGCGTTATATCCGATACCTGCTTTTACAGTGCTAGCATCATATTTAGGGAATGGCCGATAGTTAATTGCTGGGTTAGGTGTTTTACTCCAGCCTGATAACACGCCACTATTATTAGGCACGAATGATTTTGCTTTATTTGCTACGCCACGCATTAAAGGATCTATAGCAACTCTTATGCGTTGACGCATATCTTCATCCATAAACTCTAAGCCCTTAAGGACATCTTTAACGCCTACGACCTCTACTGGCATTTCTGATCTCCTTTGCTCTATCGCTTAGCACCTGCATTATTGCTGTGAGCATGTCCGAATCCATATTGGTAAACTCACTAGGCGCAATTCCAGTCTCTACACTTAAAGCAGCCACCGTATAGAGAATGGAATCACGCTGTACTATTTTTTTTCTTCGTCTAATACCTCGACAGTTTCTAAGCTGTCAATAAACTCTGCACCCCATAAAGGTACTTGTGCGCCTGATCTGCGTAGACATTCCCAAGCGAGCCAATAGATATTCGACTGCATTTCTGTTTCTCTCAGCGCCTTGGATATGCCCATGCCTTTACTAATTTCGAAAGCGTACTCGACTCCTGGTGTTATCTTGTGTTCAGATACTTCGCCATTAGCCCTTGTAATCTTTAGCTTTGCCATTATTACTCCTTAGTTAGAATGCCACCGATGGGGACACTGTTACTACTGAGTTTACTGTAAAGGACAGACTGCTAGTCGCAATTTCAGCGACGCCACCTTGCCCAATTGGGGTTAGGTTGTTGACCAAAATTGAAAATTGGTAACTTGGGTTAGCAGCTGAGACTACAGTGCCTTTAACTGTGATTACTGACACTGCTAAAGTTGTTCCAAATGCAGCGTTAAGTGTCTGCATAACCTGAGAAGATGCCCAGTCATTGATAAAGTCGATAGAAAATGTGGCAGATTGCAAACCCTGAGCGAAGCGGTGAGAAAGATCGCCCATTGTTGTGACCTCAAGCTCATCTACGATTTGGTTAATTACTGCGTTAGATACATAAGAACTAATATCTACTGAAGGTACTGTAGGCGCAGCGGCAGTAGCCAATTTAACGCCTACATTGTTATTTAAGTATATGGCCATTGTTATTCCTCTTCTTTTTTAGTTTGTGCGGTTTGTTTTGGTGCTTCTTTGATTTGGCCTATCTTTATTAAGAAGGCTAAGTCGTCTGCTTGTGAACTCATTTTAACTCCAGCTCGTTAGGATTGATACGGTGATTTCTGACGTTAATAAATCTCCACTAGCTGCATTAGTTATAGCTGGAGCGGAGACACTTGATATATTTAGGACTAGGGATGATGCCGCTAGTTTGTTTACTACTGCCACTATAAAATCTTCCATGCCTGCTAGATTGCCTTGATTGTCAAATGCAGGTGCTGTTATTAAAACCTTAAAATTAGCCAAAGGTGCTATGCCTACCTGATCGTTATTGCTTGGTACAAAATATGGATCAGATGGTGTAATTACCACGCTGTTTACAAGTAATGTAGCTGGTGGGTAAGCAAAGGTGGACCACACGCCTGCATTGGCTAGGTCTGTTGCTAGTGTGCCACGTAACGTGGTTATTGCTGCTGGCATTAGCCCACCAGTGAATTAGGGCTTGAGTACGGTTGGATGAGACCACGCACTCTGTTAATGAGCTGGTAACCCATTCGATACGGGCTCGCAGTGATCCCATCCATACCTACCCCACCTGTTTGACTGACTTGCCTGGATTGCCAGACGTCAACGGCCACTATCATGGCGGCCTCTCGTATGGCAGGGGTCGCAGTGTAAGCCTGTGCTTTATGCTCTGGGCCAAGGGCTCGGCCGTATGGTTTAACAAAATGAAATGGGTCATCGTTAGCTGTTTTTGCGTATTGAATAATGCTGTAGCCGTTAGGGTATGAACTAAATGCGTATGTACTCCAGAATGCTGTGCCAATTGATGCTGGCACGGTAGTACCAGGGAACGAGCCTGTTAAAGTGTATGTGCCGTTATAAGTTGCGCCACAATTACTTACCACTATTGATTGACCAGTCACAAAGATGCCTGGGTTTGCTAATACTAAGGTCGCCACGTTGTTATTTATAGATGAGCCAACTACTGGTGCGTCGTTATGCCAAAGATATGCACCGACTAAATCTTCTGCTGTTTGGCAGCACTCCTCAACTGTAGCGTCTGTATATAAAGTGCCAATTCCTAAATTTGTGCGCAACTCTTGCATTGTCACCATAACAGCGGCCATAGGTTCCTCTCTTGTAAAACTCCCCTGGGGCTAGGGCTACTAAACCCCAGAGGATTATTAAATTAACTAACTTATTAGGTTAGGTTGAAGCGGCGAACGCCACCTTGTACTAACACACCAACAGCCATGTAACCATATAGCGCTGTCTCGATCTCGCCTGAGGTTGGGATGTTTGTGCTTAGGCGTAGGATTGGTGACTCGTAAATTGATACTGCTGATGGCACCACAATGAATGCGGATTCATCAATAACTGTTGACACAGCGTTTGGATCCACATACAAATCAAGTCCAAGCACATTACCGCGTAGTGATCGTGGTGATGCTTGTCCTGCTGCGTTCATTGGTTGTGATGCTGTGTAAATTGGGCGGTCAGTTGTGTCCTTAGCGCCGATCAGCAAGTTCCATTGTCCAGTACCAGCGATGTATGCAGTTGCTAGTTCACCTGTTGCTAAATATGCAGCTGGTGCTTGCTCTGCTACGTAAGCAATGATTCCGTTAGATGTTGCAGCCTGTGGGTTAGCTTGTGCGCCACCTGCTGTAAGTGCTGCAATAACAGCGGCATCTGTAGCCTTGTTGTAGGCTCGTGTCATGTTATCGAGCATAGCTGCAAAGAAGTCAGGACTTGATCTTTCAAGGACCTCTAAACTGTAGCGTTGTAATCCAGCGTATTTCTTAACTGTTAGATTTACATAACTTGAAACAATACCTGTCTCAGATGGTGCTGCAGCTTCTGCTGTTTCAGCAACTGTACCTGATGTAGTGATCTTAGGTACTGAAATTGTCATACCTGCTGCTGGAAGCGCTCTTGTACCGATCGCATCTATTGCTGGGCGTGATCCGATAAGCGTATCAACTACTGTTGGCACAAACTGTGTCGGATTAAATGCTGGGTTAGTTGTGAAACTGTCATCTGCGGCAGTTAGGTACCTTGCCACGTCGGCTTCTGCTTTCATTACCCATTGTGCAGACTCGTTATTGCCCAATCTTGCTTTAATGCTGTGTTCTAGCATGTGGGCTTGTGTTCTAATTGGTGAGCGAGGCTCTGTATAGAAGGATGCACTAATTGTTGGGCGTGCGGCCTCTACTGGAGCAACCTCTACCACTGGTGTTACTGTTGGCTCGGTGGTATTTTCCACTTGTGCCTCACTTTCCGTAGTTGGTTGATTTGTTGCATCCGCTTCGCCTTCGCTAGCGGCAACTTTAGTTACCTGTGCTTCTGTGAATGCTGGTGACTCGACCAGGCTGACTTCCTTAAGCGTGGCACTGGTTACATATATGTAATCCTTCTTCTGTTGGGACTTAATTACGTCTACTCCTACAGACAGGCCATCAATTAGCTGCTCTTGCGCCAGGACCAAAGCATCTGCGCCTTGCATACTTGCGCTGATCTTAAAGCTAGCGTAAATGCCGTCTTCCTCTTCGTTAAATTTCTGCATGCGGCCAATCGGTTTATCATTGCGGTGCTGCATAAGCATTTTAACTTTGCCAGGGTCGCCTATTGCGATGCTGCCTTTAGCAAATACGACTTTACCGACACTGGTATTACCAGGAGTTTCGAATGGCACAATTTTGCCAGCGATGATTCTACGCTCACCGTCTGCGCTTTCTATCTGGCTATTGAACGTAAGTAACATCGCCACTCTCATTTCCGTTAGGTGTTAGGTCTTCCATTTCTTTAGCTTGATCTAGGTCTATAAGTCCCAGGGTCAGCATTTTCTCTATTGTTTCTAGTCTTGCCTTGTCATCTGATCGTAAGAAGGTCTCTGAAATATTAAAACGCACAATATGTCCAGCCGCCGTAATATCATTCATGCTCAGCCTGTCCTCTATTGCGCAAATGTAAGGTTGTAGGCTATAAGCAACAAATTCTTTACGACCGTCAATGATGTTTTGATAGGTCATACTATTATTCATGTCGGCTGAAATATAATAAGCTGGCACGTTCATAGCGCGTGCAATTTGTGTGGCCAAGTACTGCGATGCCTCGTTGTACATCATGTCCTTCGGGCTAAATCCGACAGTCTCGTAACTTAAAGTGCTAGTAAGGTATGCGGTAGATCTTGATTGCCGTGCTGCCTTCCAGGCTGCAAGTAATCCTTGTACTTGTGACTCTGGCATGTCCGCACCTGTATTTTTAATAAAGCCAGTTGCCATTGGAGTTTGTGCAGCTACTGCTGCGGCCTTCTCTAAATCAAGTGCGCTTTGTATTGTGCGCCCTGCGGTTTGTAATACACCCTGTGTGAGTCCCTGGAATGTGACAAGACTGCCCACACCAACCATCGGTACTTTTTGACCGTCTATTGTGTAGTAAATAACTTCTGTTCCTTGTTGATTTAGTTGTGCAACTACTCGTGTGTTAGCAATCCACTCAAATCTTGATGGTCTTAAGTCATCCGCATACACTTCTGTAATACGCCAGAAGGCTTGTCCGTAAAAGATTAATGAATCGACAGTCCACGAGATAGTGACGGATCGTGGCTGTCTTATATCTGGCTGGTCGCACCAGATAGGCTTCGGTAATTCTGCGCCTGTAGATTTCTTATATAGCTCTAAGGGTAGATAGCCTATAACACCTTTAATTAAATTAGCGCATCTGTTAACTGCTGGTACCTGCGTGGCCAAAGTGCGATCCATCGGACCTGCACCAAACGTGTTATATCCAAAGCCAATAATGCTGTCGCCCATAACGGCAGGGGCATATTGCGCTTGTAGATTAGTTTTTTTATTGGTTATACCCAAAGCAGACAATAGACCCATATTGCCATAATATACTATAAAACGGACTATTGGTGCAAGTTAGACAATTATCTGCGCGGTTCTTTGTGGCTTAGTAAGTTCGGTAGCAATCATGGCCAGACTAATGGCAGCGGTGACATCGCCAGCGGATTTACGTCTAATTATTCTCCAGCCTGCGTCATTTGTTTTAGCTGCGCAGTTATTTAGATGCTGTACAAGATCTGCCTGGCCCGAATGTACCAAACGGTTATTAGCCAGTGCATCTGATAGGTCGCTGCATGCCTGGTAGAACGCCTGACCCGATATCTCTTGCATACGCCAGCCGCTTTGCTCTAATTTAGTAGCCAGCGTCTGCGTTGCGTATTTGTCGTAGCAGATAATGCTTGGATGGTATTTTCTAGCCCATTCGTTTATATCGCTGGCCATTCTGGTTTCGTCTACAGCTACCTCGCTAGACCATAGTTGCGCAAGACCTACCGCTATCTTGCCGTCTTTGATCTGCCCCATCACTAAGGCGCCAGATCTACGTGTTGGGGCAATATCGAAAGCCATGATTGTTGCTGGCCCGACAGGCAACTCTAGTGTGCTATCACTGCACGCCTCGATAGAACCATAGACCCAGGGACTAACCGCGCTATCTATCCACTGGCAAAGCATCTCGGTTCTTGTAGCTTCTACGCTGTTAGTGTTTACCGACTCCTCTAAGGTTTGCTCGGTGATTAGGTGGCCAAGGGCTGGGTTAGCCATTGCCCAGGCTTTACGGTCATGTATTTTACAATGCTGCGGTGCGCTGTACTCGTAATACCCTAAATTGGTCGGAGCGTAAGACATACAACGTTCTCTTAGATCATTTAACACTTCACTAAACCCATCGCCAGCGTTACTTGTCATTAAGGTCATCGCGTTTGGCCTAGCTCGTGTTACAGGCAACGCTGCGGTAAAGGCTTCCTGGGACCATTCTCTAAGTTCATCAAGATAAAGGAAGTCGGCGGTTTTACCACGGGGCGCATCTCTTGTAGCTGCTGCAATTTCATACCTGGCGCCATTCTTTAAGCTAATAGACTCCTGGCCGTTAGCCAATCGGATCTGCCGCACGTCTTTTCTTAAGAAATCATTGTCTTCTATTGTGTATGCAACTTGCCTGAAAGTATCCAGGGCCATATTACGGTTAGAGGACATGCCTAGTACGTTCTTACTGCCCCAAAGGTAGAGATGGCTTAGAATTAACATACGAGCTAGGTGCGTCTTTCCATTCTGACGTGCTACAAGACAAAGTGCCGATT
>Ga0208133_1000671_pt1 | contig 12912 bp, 15 predicted proteins | sample ColrivemetaGS535_FD_187595 | JGI IMG/M metagenome (GOLD analysis project Ga0208133, IMG submission 187595) | Estuarine microbial communities from the Columbia River estuary, USA - metaG S.535 (SPAdes) (version 2) | ecosystem: Environmental > Aquatic > Marine > Intertidal zone > Estuary | place... | reverse complement strand
CTTCTGAGAAGGATTGAGTTATTTTCTTGTCAATCATATTAATGATTTGTTCTTTCTTCATTTTACAAATTTATAAATAAAATATTAAATATCAAAATTATCTAATAAGATTTATATGACCATATATTTCTTTAGCACCATCGTTCTCAAGAACTCCGTATCTTATTCTATAAACATAAATTCCTTGGTCACACAATCTATTTTTATAAGTACCATCCCATCCTTGGTTAGAATTATTAGATTCAAAGATAGTTTCACCCCATCTATTTATCACTGTAAGATTATAATCAAATGGATCAAAACCAGAAGTCATTACAGGTAACCAAGTATTATTGTGTTCATCACCATCTGGTGTAAAAGAGTTTGGTATATAAATTAAACTTTGAGGACATCTTTCTATTATGATTGAAGTTTGTTCAGGATTCGAAATACAACCATCTATCGAAGTCTCAATTACGCCAATTATAAAAGTACCAATTTGATTCCAAGAATAAGAAAGACTATTAGTTGTTATGGTATCACCCATAACAGTCCAAGTAAAAGAACCTGGTATATTTGAATTAGCAATATAAACTTGTGGAATACTATCACCTTCACATAATTCAAAGAATTCATTCTCTGGACTAATGTTTATTATAACTGGTTGAATATTTACAACAACATTAATAGTCGTATCAAAAGTACATCCACTTTGAGTATATGTATAATTAATATTATTGGATAAAACTGCTTGGTCTGGACAAAATTGAGAACCTAAAACACCTGTTCCAGAAAATACACCACCTAATGGAAGACCATCTAAAGTAATACAAGGATCATTAGAACACAAAGGTCCAATAGGTGTTATAGTAGGTAAAATATTAAGAACATAACTTGTATAGTAAGTAGTATCTGATAAACAACCTAATGGACTAACTGCATAAACACCAACAGTATTAGTAAATAATCCAGATCCAACTAATGAATAATCAACTGTTATTGAGTCAGTTCCTTGTCCAGTAGTTATTGTTGGTGTTGAAGACCAAACATAATTATAACCGGGTCCAATTGGATTTGTTTGATAACTCTCAAGTGAAGATTGATAACAAACTGTATCTGGTCCAATTATAGGGTTGATAAATATTTGAGGTGGATTAGTTATAGTAGCTGTTCCAGATCCGTTACAACCATTAGCATCTGTAAATAGAAGATTGTAAGTACCAGCACATAAGCCAGTTGGATTTTGATTGGTAACACCATTACTCCAAGTATAAGTATAAGGAGCCAATCCATTTACTGGATTGGCTAAAATTGAACCATTACAATCTCCAAAACAAGTAGGATTTATAACATTCATTAGAGGTGGTAATAAATTTGGAGGACCAGGTACAACTAAAACAGTATCGGGACCGGGCCCGGCAATACCTGCATTACAAGAAGTCCATCCCGCATTACAAATAGGATAAACAAAATGACAAGTATATTGTGTTGGTACTAATGGATTTACAGTTATGGTAGGACCTGTTCCAATAGCAATTGGATTACCAACTTGATACCAAGTTAATACAGGAGTAACTACTGGTCCACTAGGTGTCCATCTCCAAGCATCATTATTAGCAATCCAAGCTGTAGAGTTTCTACCAGGTACTGCAATTCCTATTGTTCCTGCTAAATTATGTATACCTTGAACAGATGTACCGCCCTGCCATTGAATACAAGGTGGTTTACTTTGTATGTAGTTTTCAATTTTATTACTTGACTCATAAATAACTATATGAAATGTTCCTTGATTACCTGTACAAGAAAACATTGGAACTCCAATCCAACTAACTGTTAGTTTTCTACAAGGAGCAACACCAGAAGTTTGATATCTAATTTGACCACCTAAACCTGGATGCCAATCTTGCCAAGGACCCATTATACAGTTTTTCGGAACTAAAGCACTAACAGTTGGTATTAGTTGAGAACTAAATGTTGTTGGTTGACCCGCTGAGAAAGATATCCATCCATTTGATCCAATATAAAATTGAGTGTATGTTGTTCCAAAGAAACAAAAATTAAAACCTATATTAAAAGGCCCTTGTTGAGTATCATCACCCATAAATATCTGTGTTCCGGTATTCGTTTGGGCAACATAAGGAATATTAGAAACAGAGTAATTTGTTGTTTGATTTGGATTTGTACCAACACCACAAGCAGTTAAGTCAGCTGTTAATACAGCAGTATTTACACCACAAGGTAAAATCTGATTGGGTCCTAAGTCAGGACAAAATTGAGCAATAGAGATAAACCCTAATAGCGAAAACATAATAGTTAGCAAATTTCTCATAATAAGTAATAATTTTTTAAAAGTTAAAAATTCAAAAAGTTGTTTTAAAATTGAGTGACTAACAAAAAATATGTTAGAATATTAGCTCAAACAACTACAATCTTATTTATATATCAATTTGAAAAGTTTTATTTAATCAAAATGATAGTTTATTATTTTTAAATGAGCAATGACTACTTTCGGTTGAGTAAATAGAATAAAGCTCCGGTTAATGCACCAGCAACGTGAGCAACATGACTAACACCGTCATTACTACCCATAATAGATAAATACAATTCAATAGTGAAAAAAGTACCTATGATAAATTTAGCCCTAACTGGTATTATAAAATAAATATACAATAAATCATTTGGGTTAAATAAAGCAAATAACATCATAATACCCCAAATTGCACCTGATGCTCCCACAACTGGACTGTTAATGAATATTATACTTGCTAGTCCAGAAATCAAACCCATTATTAAATAAATCTTAATAAATTTAGAAGTACCAAATTTGTTTTCTATGTTGGGACCAAAGACCAAAAGACCAATCATATTAAATATGATATGTGTTATAGAACTATGCAGAAACATATAACTTAATAACTGATGGGGTTGAAAATATCCAGACTGAATTGGAAATAAAACAAAGTTCTCAATAAAAGGAACTCTTAAATAAGTTAATATAAAAATAACAACATTAATAATTAGTAGTTGCTTTACTCCTTTAGTTAGTTCTATCATTTTATAATTTCTTCTAGTTTAATATCTCTTATTTTTGATGGATCAAATACCAAAGTTTCAGTATCTGACCATTGAAATCTTTTACCATCATATGACCAAAGTTTGTTAAAAAATTCTTCACCACCTGGTTCATAAATGTTTTTTGACTTTAATAAAGAATAGTCTAAGTTTTTAATTTCTTTTGTCGTTTGAGATAATAAGCCATTCGATGAATTATCATCAGCATAAATTACTTGAAATGCGTAAATTCCTTTATTAACTTGGTCTTGAATATACTCACGGTGAATAGTATGGAAGTAAATACCATGTATCTTTTGATGCATGTCAATAATTGATTCTATATAAGAAACTACTTTCACTTTCTATTATCCATTACAATTCTCATACAACCCTTACATATAACAACGGGACCGGTCTTAGTCATAAGAACATCACGATCACAAATACCTTGACAATCTTTTGTACCTACTGGTGCAAGATTTTGTAAAGGATCTTTTTCTTCTCTTCGTGGTCTTAAATTTTTCATGAAACAAAGATAAGGAATTAAATTATCTTTTTAATAAGTAAATGTCTTTTTATTGATTTTAAATTTGAGATTATTTCTTCAATCTCTTTATCAGGTGGGTATTTCATTTCAGACTTATCGGTATAAACTGTGATATGTTTATCTATAACTTTTTGATTAAGTTCTTTCTTGTTATAGTTAATCCAATCCTCTTTAATATAATGAGGCATTGAACTAACATCTATAACTTTTTCAATATCATCTTCGATTATAAAGTAATCCTCATCATTTCCTATAATGATAGTTGCTACATCAATTAAAGTATGATGTTGTAATTCAGTCGATATTGAGATTTCTTTCCAGGGAGAAAGATTAATCGTTCTTTGATTCATTATTTAAACTTCTTCTTCAGTTCAGTTAAATCTAATAAGTACATATCTTTAGGATCTGTTGCTTCTAAAGTTTTTATTTCTTCTTTCTTAATAGTGAAGTCTTCTTTTAGTTTATCATACATCTCTTTTGTTAAAGAGTAGATAGGCATTCTCAATAAGTAATCATATGAATCATCAATCTTATCTAAACCCATTGCTTCAATTCCTTCAATGATAATAGCTTTAGAAACATTGTTTACTTTTAACTTACCATCAATAATTGCTTTGATGAATCGACCACGATTAGAAAGTATTTTCAACTCTCTGTTCATTTTATCTAATAAGAACTGTTTTCTTTTGTGATAGTATTTTAACCTGAAGTTAACAAAGTATTTAATAATATCTGATGTGTTTTCAAATATCATTAACTTACCAAACTCATCCAATGTTGAAAATATTTCAGTAGATGATTCTTCCAGTTTTAATAACTTAACTAATTTCTCTTCATCTAATTTTTCTAAATCAGATCTAGTAAATTTAATTGTGTAATCAATATTGTCCTTACAATTATCATCATAAGTAACAATTACTTTATCATCTACTAACTTATCTAATATATCTTCATATTTTTCATAAGTCATTGAAGGAGGTAACTCAGTTATTTTAACAGTAGTTGTATTAACTTTATCATACTTACCTCTAATAACCCATCTTTTATTATTTTCTTTATCTTGAATGAATTCTCCATTAAACCCATTTAGAGATGGTTTAACCTCACCTGGTTCTTTACCAGCAAGAACTTTAACACAAGCATCAATAATACTTTTAATATCTCTGTTAAGAACATTAGAAGCAAAACCTACGGCAATACCTGAAGAACCATTTAATAAAACAGCTGGTACAATTGGTAAGAAATACTTTGGTTCAATTGATTCACCTTCTTCTTCTTTATATTCAAGAAGTTCAAAGTCTTTATAAATTAATTTGAAGTTTTCTGATAGTTTAGTTCCAATATAACGAGGAGCACCAGCTTGTGGTGACCTCAAAGAACCAAATTGACCATCTTCTTCTAAAAGAGGAGCGTTATTCTTAAATCTTTGAGCCATTGTAATAATAGCATTAGATAACGAAGCATCTCCGTGGTGATAGTAACAATCTGAAGCTACTTTACCACTTAATTGGAATACTTTAAGAGTTTTTTCACTTCCTGTTCTCCAAGTTTGATTTGATATATGTATAATCTTTCTTTGGGTTGGTTTAAATCCATCAATAACAGATGGAATTGCTCTACCCTCTATAACATACATTGCGAACTCTTTATACTCACTTGATAAGAATTCTGATATTGTTTTTTCTACCATCATAATTTTATATATAGTAAAAAGTATATTTTGTTTTCTAGATGAATAATATAAAGAATTATAATCAGTTTTTAATTTTAGAGAAGTTTGATAGTAATATTAAAGCTGAATTATTGAGACTGGGTGTGACTGATGAGGTAGAAATTAACAAACACTTATATCACGCACATAGGGGTAATTTAGCAAAATATTTAACTGAAAATGGCAAAGCATTTACATTCGGTATGTTAAATGCTTTATTTAAAGATGCTAGAGAGGCTAAATTAAAAACAGAGATTAAAGTAGGTGTTATTAAGGCAGTACACAGATTCGTTCCTATGTTAATGGCTCCTTTCTTTCCAATATTAGCAATTTTTGGTTATGTATTAGGAACATCAAGAGCATTTAACAAAGTTGTTGCTCCTATCTTAGCTGACCCAGGACATGATTATCCAGACTTCTTAAAGAAAGTTATTAACGCAACAATGAGAGTTGCTGAAGGAGATTTAACCACAGAAAAAGATAGATTCACAAGAGCATTCGTTGTATCTGATAGATTAGTGGAAGCGATTAAGCCAGAAGTTCTACAAAGATTTTCTTTAGAGTTATCAAATAAAATGGCTAATATGGATTCTAATATGGAAGTTCCTGAACACTATATTGAGAATGAGTTAAAAGATTACTTAAATAGAAACTTTGAAATTAACCCAGAGATTCCACTAAAAAATTAAAAATAAAATATTAATATGAAAAATATCACTTCAGTTAGAGCAGTTTACTTTTTAATGTCATTAGTTCTTTTAACAGGACTTTTACTACAAAATTGGAACGTAATTATCTTTGTATCTGTTATGTTACAAGTAGGAGTTTGGACTAAATTTTGTCCTTCAAAATGGTTGTTTGAAAAAATAGGATTCAAGAAGTCAAAACTATAATTATTTAAACAAACCGGGAAAATTACCATATATACTAAAAATTTGATTACTAAAGTATGTCGGTAGAAAAGAAATTCAAAAAGTTAGATGATATAGACCACGTTATTCTAAGACCTGGTATGTATATCGGTTCTATCAAGCCTCACAAAGCCACTAAGTGGATTGTTGAAGATGATAAAATGATTCAGAAAGAATTAACTTATAATCCCGGTCTACTCAAAATCTTTGATGAAATTGTTACTAACTCAGTTGACGAAAGTAAAAGAGCAGGTTCTAAACTAAATATCGTTAAGATAGACATTGATAGAACTACAAACTACATAAACATCTGGGATAATGGTGGAATTCCTGTAGTTAAACACACACAACATAAAGAATGGATTCCTGAAATGATATTCTCGAATCTTAAAGCTGGTTCTAACTTCAATGATGAAGAACAAAGAACTGGAGCAGGTACAAACGGTGTAGGTTCTACACTTACTAATATTTATTCAAAAGAATTTACTGTAACTACTTGTGATGGTGCTAATCACTTCACTCAAACTTTCTCTAATAATATGAGAAAAAGAACAGTGGCCAAAGTTAAAAAATCAACAAAAGGTTTTACTGAAATTAAATACTTAGTTGATTTTGAAAAGTTTGCATTAACTGGAATCAATGATGACCACTTTAAGATGATTGAAAAAAGAGTTTATGATATTGCGGCTTGTAATACTAATCTTAAAGTTTATTTCAATGGTAAGTTAATCAATATCAAAACATTTGAAGATTACATTAAATACTATACTAAGGATTATTTTTATGAAGCTAAGAAAGATAAAACTTGGTCTTTAGCTATTGGTCTTTCTGAAAATGGATTTCAACAAGTTTCATTTGCTAACTCTACTGATACTTATGATGGTGGAACTCACGTTGATTATGTAATGAATCAAATCATTTCTCAGTTAAGAGATTTCTTTATGAAGAAACATAAAGTAGATATAAGACCAGGTGAGTTAAAGAATCATATGTTTTTATTCTTAGATTCTACTATAATCAATCCATCTTTCTCTTCTCAAACAAAAGAGAAGTTAATCACAGAAGTTAAAGACTTTGGATCTACATTTGAAGTCACAAATAAGTTAATACAATCTATTATTAAATCTGAAATAGTTAATTCTATCTTAGATTGGATTCAACAAAAGAAAAGCGCTGAAGAATCTAAATTACAAAGAGACCTAAATAAGAAACTGGATAAAATCAAGGTTGAAAAGCTTATTGATGCTAAAGGTAAAGACAGATGGAAGTATTCAATTGGTTTATTTGAAGGTGACTCAGCTATCTCTGCCTTTAGAAAGTATAGAGACCCTCAAACAATGGGAGCCTTTGCTCTTAAAGGTAAATTTGTCAATGTATCTGAGATGACTAATCAAAAGTTAGTTCAGAATGATGAGGTGGTTAATTTGATGGCCGCTGTTGGATTAAAATTAGGACAAGCTATTGATTTGAGAAATCTGAGATATGGTAGAATACTTTTCTATGTAGATGCTGATGTCGATGGTAATTCAATTGCGGCTCTTTTGTTAAACTTCTTTTATAAGTACTGGCCAGATATGTTCGATAGACGAATGGTTTATAAAGTTGAAACTCCAATTGTAGTTGCTATTCCAAAAGTAAAAAGTAAAAAGAAAATTCTTTTTTATACACAAACAGAATATAATGTTTGGTCTGAGAAAAATGATTTAAAACAGTTCGAGATTAAGTATAAGAAAGGTTTAGCGGCTCTGGTTGATGATGAGTACCAAGATATTATTAATAGTCCCAGAATGACTCTAATAACTAGAGACGATATGTCTGAAGGATCCTTAGATATCTGGTTTGGTAAAAACTCTGATTTAAGAAAAACAGAGTTGTTAAAGTAATATCTTTTCACTATCTTTGTAGGTATGAGAGACCGTGCTTGGCGCAGATATATGGAAGAACGCGTAGTTATTCGTAGAATGACTCGTTCTATCTATACTAATAGGTGGTGGCGCGGATTTGAAGATGTTAATGGCATTGACCACCAAAGACCTACTATAGCAATTTACATTGGAACTGAAATACACTTTAGAGCTAAAACACACACTACTACAAAGTGGGACACTAAACACAAAGTTAAATACTCTCCAAATAAAGACCAAGGTTATTATCGTGATGATGGTAATGGACAAACTAGAGAAATTAATAAAAAAATCTTCTTGAGGATATTAAAAGACAATGGACTTAAATAATTTAATACCTGATAAATTCAGATCTTTAACAAATCCCACCTGGATTGTTAAAGGTCAATTTGTTATGTTCAAGAAATATGAACATATTCCGGTGTGTTTTGTTGAGGATGATATTGTTTATATTTTTCTAGAGAATAGAGTTCCAAACGCAATAATAAAATTAGTTAAACACTTAATAAATATAGGTGTTGAGTTTTATTTTACAACACCAGAATTATCAAATCCTAAAGGAGTTATAGAAGAAAATTATCACGACAAAGTTATTAAACACTATCTATACTCACATGCTCAAGTTGAGTTCTTTAATGGGTTCAGAAAGATTGATTTTGATTTAATTGACAATATGGTTAAATGGACCGAAAAAGAAAATTGTTTTGATAAGGTTAAAGCCAATTATGAATCAATTAGTAAGAGAGTAGAAAGAAAAGAATATGACTTTTATTCAAATAATTATTCATATGAATATAAAGATGAAATAAGAGAAGAGTTTCAAAGTCTTTATCGTCATATTCAAATTAGTAAAATTTTATAATTTCAGTTAAAGTATTTAATATATACTTTTATGAATTATCTTCAAAGATATAACGAGTGGGAAAATATTTCAGAGGCTACTTTAGATAGCTCTAAGGATTTAGTTGATTATGACTTGTCCAGAAGGGGTAGGATTAAAATGAATCTACTTGGTGTTAGTGAGAATATAAAACTAACTCCAACAACAACAACACCAGACATTAAAGAGTTTGTAATTCAGATAAGACCTAGTTCTTTTAGATTAATTGAATTTTCAAAATTCATAGAATTGTACCAAATAGAAGATATGAATGATATATTTATCTATGATACAACTTCTACTAAATATCCATATGCTGTTGCTATAAAAGGAACTAAAACAACTATGGTGAGACAGTCTGATAGAAAAGGAGCATCAGCTAGAGGAAACTATTTCAGAGAAACTGCTTTTATAATCACACTTGCTATTAGACTTTGGGAAACTAAAGGAGTAAAAATTGATATTTATTCTAATAGAGGTAATATAAAAATGAACTTTGGCAAAGGATTTGCAACAATGTCACCAAAAGAAAGACTAGAGTTCAGAAATCAATATGATTCTTTTATGTCTAATAAAAAGATAGTCCAAGGAATGACTATTCAAATAGACTCTTTAATTAAATATCTTGGTGATTCTATTTTTAATATTAAATCAGTGGTTAAAAATTCAGCAGACTTATTAATTAATAGAGTAGCTTATGAGTTTTTAGAGGAAGAAGAAGATTTACACAGCAATATTACTAATGACCAACCACAAGAGATATCTAAATTTAATACATTTGAAATACCAAAGGGTGTATCAATGCCAAAATGGAATCCAAGTGATATTTGGATTGTATATAGTGATTCTGATTGGGTTTTTAATGAATACAGTAAATATGATGAAAACGATATAGATGGACTAGAAGAATTAAATGTTTATTTACACAATTGTATCGTAAACAAAGAAGGTGTTATTGGTGTTTCACTTAAACAACAACTAGAGAATGTTGGTGGTATATATGAAGTTAATTTAGATGAAGACAGAAAGTTCAAACATGATTACAAAGGTTATTATGTTAAAGACACTATAAAGTCTTCTAAACTTAAATTTTCATATGAGAAACTTGGTGGTGTAATAGGATCCGGTGAAATTGATGTTAGAACATTTGATACTAGTAAAAACACTCCAATATCTATGGAGGTTAAAGGATCTCTTACTTCTCAACATATGAGTGGTAAAGCTGGATCTTATATAAAGTTTATAATGCCTACTAATAAATATGCAGTACTTGAATTCATTAGAAAGAATAACACAGATGATATTAAAACATTTGTAGAAGGTAACTATGAATTTATAAAACCAGATTTGAAAACTATCTTTGAAAAAGATTTAGAAAGTCCAAAAACAGGACAAAGTAATTCTAGAATGCAAGCTATTATATTCACTGACTGGTTAGAAAGCTTATCCAAAGAAAAAAGAAATGAAATCGTTTCTAGTGTAATTAAATACGCAAAGTCTGAATCTAGTTGGTCAGCTCCTCACTTACTTTTAAAATAAACTTCTAATTATTATTGAATATAAACTCCTATGGGATTTGTAAACATAGGCAGTCAATCAATACACACCAGCTCAATCGCGCCAATATTTGGAACACCTTCATTTACATCTGGCTCTCTAATCGTACCAGGAACTAATTCAAATAATATTTTAATCACATCAGGAACTAATTCAAATACTACAATTACAAATGGAACTGCTGGTTCTTACATAGTATATGGAAGTGGTAATACTTTATCATTCGCAAAAACAACTTATCATGTTTTAGGAGAAGATATTGAGGTTGGTAGTTATGCAAATGCTGAACTTGGAATAGCCATATCAACATTAAATATGTTAGGTAAACCATTCTATGACCAATTAAAAAAGAATAATGTTTCCTTTCCCACAGAAATAGAAGAGTATTTAGAAAAAAAGTTCAAAATTTTAGAAAGAGATAGAAAAATAAAAGATATTCTTAAATCCTAATTAGAAAAACAAATCGTCTTTATTTTAGTATAAAAATAAAATTAATAAAATCTAATGATATGTGATTTAATAATAGATGGTAACTATATTCTAAGTAAGAATACATTCACACTACATAAGAACAATTTATTGTTCGGTGCTTTGCACAAATCTCTAGAGAATACTGTAAATAATTACAGAAAATGGTATCCATTCGCTAATGTTTATCTTGTCTCTGACTCTAAAGAGAAATCTTGGAGAAAACAATTAACCACTAACTATAAAGCTACTCGTAAAAAAGACTCTGATATAGACTGGACATTCGTGTATGGTGCTTATGGTGAGTTCAAAGATTCAATGAAGGGACTTGTAAAAGTTCTAGAAGCGCCTCATGTTGAAGGTGATGACTGGATTTCATTCTTAGTAAACAAAGCTAATAATGAAGGAAGGTCAACAATCATAGTTTCAAATGACTATGATATTAAACAGATAGTAAGCTATGGCTTAGATCCTTTATACATTAATATTATGACTAATGAAATGTATAATAAAGAGAAACTATTCTTACCAAAAAACTATCAAATCTTTTTGAATAAAGTTTCTAAACTACCAAGTGATGATATCTTTAGTCTAAATGATAACACAGACTTCTTATTATTACTTGATAGATTTATCAACAAGTATGAGATTAATGAGATAAATCCAGTTGAGTCTTTAATGGTTAAGATTATATCTGGTGATACTTCTGATAATATTGGATCTGTTTGGTCTGTTGTTAAAAATGGTAAGAAAAGAGGAATTGGTGCTAAAGGAGCTCAAAGTATTTATGATGAGTATATTTTAGAGTTTGGAGAACTAAACTTATCTGACCCAGATTTATATGAAAACATAGCAGACTTAATCTGTGAGAAAAAGAAGTTAAGTAAAACTCAAATAGAGTCTATTGTTGAGAACATAAAAGACAATATGAAACTAATTGATTTGAGGATGCACAACTTACCAGAAGAGATAGTTGAAAAAATGGAAACAGGATACTCAAGTATAATTTTAAGATAATGGCTGAATTGATTGATGTGGCAAATGCAATGTTTACCAATAAAAGAAATTGGGTAAATATATCTGATGAAGATAAAGAAAAGTTCTTTTTTATCTTTAATCGATACTTTGCTAAAAAATATCCAGAAAAGTCTCAACTTTTGAACCTAAAAGTGATAGATAAAGTATCAGCTCTTAATTTATGGTATAATTTTATGTTAGACAAACCATTTCCAAAGTGGTTCTGGTCTAAAAGTGAAAAATCAGAAAAGTCAGAAGTAAATGATAAAGATTATAAATTACTTTTGAAGAAGTTAAAAGTAAAACCAAATGATTTAGATTATCTAATTGATAAACATATGGATTTTATAAAAGAAGAACTAAAGTATTTTAAGGAAATAGAAAAAGGAAACTAAGAATAATAAATAAAATAATAAAATAAAAATGAATAATACAGCAGAAAAAACATCAACTATGAAGTGGTACATTGTTAGAGCTCAATCTACCCGTGAGAAATCAGTGTCTGAGAAACTAATTAAAGAATCTGAAAAAGGAGACTTGATGGGTAAATTAGGTAGAGTTCTTGTTCCAAGTGAGAAAAGTTTTTACCTAAAAGATGGTAAGAAAATATCTAGAGATAAAGTATTATACCCTGGTTATATTTTTGTTGAATGTAACGCAATCGGTGAGTTGAAATATTTTGTAAAAGGATGTAACGGAGCTCAAGGTTTCTTAACAAATAGAGCTGGTGATATCCAATCACTTAGTAATCTTGAAATTGATAGAATGTTAGGTTTACAAAAAGAAGTTGAAGAGAAACAAGAATCAGAATCAACTTACGTCATTGGAGAAGAAGTTCGAATTTTAGATGGTCCTTTTAGCTCATTTACTGGACATATTGAAAG
>Ga0208133_1000666_pt1 | contig 12980 bp, 6 predicted proteins | sample ColrivemetaGS535_FD_187595 | JGI IMG/M metagenome (GOLD analysis project Ga0208133, IMG submission 187595) | Estuarine microbial communities from the Columbia River estuary, USA - metaG S.535 (SPAdes) (version 2) | ecosystem: Environmental > Aquatic > Marine > Intertidal zone > Estuary | place... | reverse complement strand
AATGCACCTCCGGTAGTCAAATTGCCACCAGATACATTACCAGTTGCAGTAATCAACCCACCTGTGCCCAAATTACCTACATTAGCGTTGCCAGAAACATTAGCTGTACCGGTAATATTTGCACCTGTATCAGTAACAATCATAGTATTATTGCTATTAGCAGTTAATGTGATGTTAGCATTAGCTGTTATTGCAATATTACTATTGCCATTCTGCACCAATCCACTGTTGATTGTAGTGATATTACCTGTGGTAGCAACAAGAGTAGCTGTACCCAAGTTACCAACGTTAGCATTACCAGAAGCATTAACTGTACCTGTAATATTCGCACCTGTATCAGTAACAACCATTGTTGTATTACCGGCAGATGTAAGATTAATATTGCCATTTACAGTTGGGATAGTTACGCTTGATGTACCATTAGAAACACCTGATGTACTAATAGTTGCAAATGATAATCCACCTGAACCGTTTGTTTGAATAATTTGACCACTAGTACCACCAATAATAGTTACATTAGCAATAGCACCTAAATTACTTGTACCAGAAACATTTAGTGATCCTGCACTTACTACTCCGACTGTACCTAAGTTACCAACGTTAGCGTTACCGGAAACGGATAAAGTTCCTAATGTACCAACGGTAGTAACTTGTGATTGATTTGCATCAACACTAAAGGTAGTACCGGTTAATGTTAATCCAGTACCTGCATTATAAACTTGCGATGTACTGAATTGTGCAAATGTAATATTTGATGTACCAAATATAATATTTCCTGCCGGAGCACTAACTACAAACGCAACACCTTCATTGACTGTTCCGCCCAAAGTAAAGAAGTAATCATTGATACTTAATTGTTCTGTGCTATCCGGACCATATTCGTCTGCGTCAGTAGCACGAACAATTGTTGTTGTGTTTGCATATGTGTAAATACCATTAAAAGCGGCGTTTGCTTCGTCTTTAACTAAAATACGATCACCAATTGTTTGAACATTAGCACCGTCAATCAATAAGAAAGTACCAGTTGTAACCAAATTAGCACCTACACCAGAAGCTCCATTATTATATGTTATAACACCACCTGTAGCAGTTGCTAGTGTCGTTGTGGTTGCAACATTAACTGGTTGGTGATAAGCAATACCAGTTGATACCATTGTATCAACATATGATTTTGTTGCGGCATCAGTAGACAAATTTGGATAACCAACATTGTTTATCCAGTATGTGGCTAGATTAACGTTAGCACCAAATGATCCGCCACCTGTTGCTACTAAACTAGTTGTACCTAAGTTACCAACGTTAGCATTACCTGTAACACTTAATGTTGTAGTGAATGTGCCGGAGCTGGCGCCAATGTTACCAACGTTAGCATTACCTGTTACACTTAATGCGCCTCCAGTAGTCAAATTGCCACCGGATACATTACCAGTAGCAGTAATCAACCCACCTGTTCCCAAATTACCTACGTTAGCATTACCTGTTACAGATAGAACACCTCCTGTTGATAGATTACCTGCACTTACATTAGCAGTAAATACACCGGTGACCGCACCTATGTTACCTACATTAGCATTACCGGTTACACTTAATGCGCCCCCAGTAGTCAAATTGCCACCGGATACATTACCGGTCGCAGCAACGACACCTCCAGTTATTAAATTGCCACCGGATACATTACCGGTCGCAGTAATCAATCCACCTGTATCTAAGTTACCAACGTTAGCATTACCTGTTACTATCAATGATGTTAATGAACCTACGCTTGTAATATTTGGTTGAGCATTTGTTGTTACGGTACCTGCTGTAGTTGCACTTGTTGCATTTGGTACTGTACCAACAATGTTAGCTCCTTGAATGTTAAATAATGCGTTTGCATTACCTGCAATAAAGTTAGCAGTAGCTAAGTTACCTAAGTTTGCGTTAGTTGTAACTAAATTACCAGTGGCAGCGTCAAGTGTAATATTACCTGTTGTAATACCATTCTTAACAACGAAATTTTTTATAGTCATTTTATATCCTTAGTTTTCTCATCAATCCGGAACGTAAGTACCCATCAAGTTCAAATCAGTGCCAGGACCTACTGCCGTTGCGTAAACATTGACATTTCCTGCACTAATATCTGTAGTAAATATAACAAGATCAGAGTTTGATGTTGATAAACTTCCATAAACAGTTATAATACTATTTATGTTATTATGGACTAAAAGCACTTCTAGTGCCTGATAATCAGTTCCATCTCCTGCTCTCATTGTGTATTTTGCCGATCTAAACTCACCAGTTGGGAATGTATCAATTACTGTATTAGAACTAATACCTATAGAGGTGCGTTTAGAGAATAAATCTGTTACTTTGATATTTACAGCGTCAACCGTGTTGGTTACTGTGATGTTTCCTGTGTTTATATTACCAGTAACACTTAAATTAGCTAGTGTACCAACACTAGTAATATTTGGTTGTGCAGTTGTAGTTAATGTCCCGGTTAGTGTAGTTCCGGTGACCCCACCGTTTGATGTTAAGTTACCCTGAACCGTTACATTCCCGATTGATGACCCCATAACAATATTCGCAAGCAAACCAATATTTAAATCAGTAAGCGTTGATGAAAATATACCACCTGTATTGCCGCTCACCGCGATCACACCGTTTGCCAATGTTAATGTTCCGGCGGTAGCAAATAGATAATTAGCAGTGGCCGCATTGCCTAAATTAGCATTAGTTGCGACTATATTTCCAGTAATAGTTAATAAGTTGGTACTAGAATTAAATGTTAAGTTGGCACTAGCACCAAACTCGCTGTCATTATTAAACTGAATCTGTGTATTTGAGCCAGCAGGGTTGCCACCAACGTCTAACGGCTGACCATTGGCATAATAATAATTGTCTGTTTTGACACCGGTAGCAGAAAGATTGCCGGTTACATTAGCGCCAATGTTGCTAACAACAACTACATTAGATACTGCATTTGCACTAATAGTTACTGTAGTTGAATTAACAACAATATTTGAATTACCATTTGTAATTGAATTTGTAGTTGCTACTGAATTGCCAGTAACTATAAGTTGTCCACCAAAAGAATTAGTTAATGTTATGTTACCATTGGCACCTGAAATTGTACTAGCACCTAAATAAATTGTATTACCAGATAAATATAAATCTTTCCAGCGTTGAGTTGAACTACCTAAATTATATGTAATATTTGCTGACGGTAATAAGTTACCAGTGAACAAGCCACTTCCAGGAACACTTAAATTACCAGATGTTTGGTCAAATGAAAACCCAGAATTACCGGTTAATTCACCGTTGGCATCAAATATGATTTGTCCGGAATCAGAATTGATGGCTGTGCCAACTTCAGCAAGTATACCATCTACTTCAAGTTCACCATCAATTTCAATTGGTACTGTGAATAATCCCTGAAAATTTGATGGTATAAGATATGATTCTCCTATCGCAACATAGTAGGGCATGGGTGCCGCACTATTACTGCCGGCCGAATCAGCAAATGTTAAATTTCCTAATCCGTCTGTTTGTATTAATTGTCCGCTAGAACCACCGGTAATAATAACATTACCTATATTACCTAAATTACTGACACCACTAACTGTAATGTTAGTAGTGGTAATGTCACCGTTGGCAAGGATAACTGTTGTTTGTGGATCATTCCCGACAGTTATACCTGCTACTGAGTTAAAAGGTCTTAGCGCCATAATATGCTAATTCCTTATCTTAAATTACTCTATATTGGGTCGTCCAAACAGTTGAATTACTACTTGCCGGTGTCACCTGTAACCTTATAAACGATCCAGCAATATTAACCGCTAGACTTCCTGTGTAACCGCCCAATTGTGTTGTACCATATACTGTATAGTCTGCGTTAGTTCCATCTGTCACCGCTAGCACAGTTGCAACACTGTACTTTCCACCAGAAGCATCTATTGCTTTAACTAAGTACTCAACCCCAGTAACTCCTGTTACACTAAAACTAGCAATCGTTTGATTTGCTGTTACTGCGGTAGTTGTTACGTTACCATGTGTTATTGTAGTATCACCAACTAGTACAGAAGTGTTTGCACTAACAGTAGGTGCAACAATGTTACCACTGAAGTTAGCTGTATTACCATTAATAAGATTTGTAACACTGATATTGTTTGCATTAGCAATGTTACCTTGTACAACCAAGTCATTTGCAAAGTTACCATAATTAGCAGTAGCTAAGTTACCTAAATTAGCATTTAGTGTTACTATATTACCACTAAAGTTTGCTGTATTACCTGCTAATGCTAAATTGACTGTTAGATTACTGGTTGTTGTATTACTTGATACATTAACAAAATTAGCAGTAGCCAGGTTACCTAAACTAGCATTTAATGTTGTAATATTACCACTGAAGTTTGCTGTATTACCTGCTAATGCTAAATTGACTGTTAGATTACTAGTTGTTGTATTACTTGATACATTGACAAAATTAGCAGTAGCTAAGTTACCTAAACTAGCATTTAATGTTGTAATATTACCACTAAAGTTTGCTGTATTACCGGCTAATTGTAAATTGACTGTTAAGTTTGGTACTATAACATTGCCACTGAAGTTAGCTGTATTACCAGAAAACTCTAAATTAACTGTAGCATTACTTGTTACTAAGTTTGAAGTAACATTGGCAGTGTTTGTGCTAAAAGCATTATTACTTGTAATATTATTTGCTAATAAGTTTCCACCAACATTTGCATAGTTTGCGAACGATGCATTATTACCATTGATATATGCATTACTTGTTACATTACCATTAGATTGAATAATACCATCTACACGCAGATTTCCAGTAATATTAGCGATATTACCAATACTTAAATTGTTAGCGGTAACATTACCATTACTTAATGTATTCCATGACAAACTACTGAATGTTGCATCGCCAATATTTGGTGTTGTTAGATTTGCACTTGTTTTAACAACGATGTTGCCACTAACAATAGCAGTTGTTATATTGTCAGTATTTGCAGAAATAAGTGTACCGGTAATAGCAATACCATTACCTGCAGTATAAGAACCTGCTTGACTAAACTGACTGAATACAATATTTGAAGTACCAAAATGTATCTCTCCGGGAGGGGCTGTTAATACGTAAGATGATCCTGCATATTGCGAACCCTGCATGATAAAGAAGTATGACCCTGCGCCCAATTCTGTATCACTCTTAGGGGCATATGAATTACCGTCACTTGCACGGGTAAGTACCCAGTTTGTTGCACCTGTACCAACTGTTGTTACACTATAGATACCGTTTTCTGTTTGATTGGTTTGACCTTGGACAAGTACTCTTGCCCCGACTGTCATTAAAATGCCATCGATGGTCAATGCTGCCTGTGCACCTGCGTTTGTAAGAGTAGCACCTACACCACCTTCAGCTAGTGCAGGTTCCGTTAGTCCGGCACCATTTACTAGTGTTGTGACTTCAGCACCAAAGTAACCATCTTTAATAGTAATCTGATTTGCAGCCGGTACGCTGAATACATAGTATAACTCACCAGCAATAATACCATTAAATGTATTTGTAAATTCAATGTCATTATCTACTGACAATCCATGATTTGTACTGAATGTAATAGTTTTGCCACCAGTAATCGTAGTTGCAGATAGTACGTTACCACCGTTTAAATAACTTGCATTTAGATTAGATGTTGATATAACATTAGCCGCTGGGTGAATATACAAACCTTGACTAACGTTATCAACATATTCTTTTGTTGCCGCATCATTGGGATTTATTGGCAATGCAACTTGTGTGATATTGTGTAAACCAACATCAACATTACCTACACCAGTTGGTGAAAGAATAATATTATTGTTTGCACCTGCCGCACTAATTGTAATAGCACCGGTTGGTGCAGTAATATTTGCTGTTTTTACACTTCCTAATACTGCTTCACCTGTTACATTGGCATTTGCACTATTTAAGAAAAGATTTGCAGTAATGTTACCATTTGATAACATATTACCTGTTGTTGTATTAATTTCTCCTGCAACATACAGTCCAGTAGAAGATATTGTTGCAACGTTCGCAGTTCCATTAATAGTAAATTCTATGTTAGCATTATTATATACTTTTACATTACTTGTACCGTTTGATAATGATCCAATGAAGTTTGCGGCTACAACATTACCACTGAAGTTAGCTGTATTACCAGCTAATTCTAAATTGACTGTTAAGTTTGGAACTATAACATTACCACTGAAGTTAGCTGTATTACCACTTAATTCTAAATTGACAGATAAATTGCCTGTAGTTGTATTACTTGATACATTGACAAAATTAGCAGTAGCTAAGTTACCTAAGTCTGCATTTAATGAAGTAATATTACCACTTACACCCAATGTTCCAGTAACATTTGCACCAAGAGTACTTACGGTAAATATATCTGCATACCCGTCCACTGATACTGTGACGTTGCTATTGTAATCGATTCTAACATTACTACTATTGTTGTATATTTCAGCACTCTTTACAAAGTTTGCAGTTACTAAATTACCTAAATTAGCATTTAATGCTGAATTAATGTTGCCAGTAAAGTTTGCTGTATTACCTGATATTTCTGAGTTAACTGTTAAGTTGTTTGTGGTTACATTGCTTGCAACATCGACAAAATTTGCAGTTACTAAATTACCTAAATTAGCATTTAATGCTGAATTAATGTTGCCAGTAAAGTTTGCTGTATTACCTGAAAGTTCTAAACTACTTGTTAAGTTAGTAGCATTTATACTATAGTTTACATCAAGGTTGCCGTCAATTAGAACATGATTGTTAGACTTGTTATAAGTAAATCCAGTATTACCGGATGCAACACCGTCGTCTGAGAAGAGGACAGTTGTATTAGCAGCAGAAATAGTAATATTACCTTGGAGGTTACCTACGAAAGTACCTGTAGCAATAATATTACCAACAACAGTTAAATTGCTATTAACATAATCATATGTAAGATTAGCACTTGCCCCAAAGTTATTGCTGCCATCGTTGTATTGAATTTCTGTGTTTGCGCCTGCTGCCTCTTGGAGATCCCAAGGATTACCATTAGCATATAACAGATTGTCTGTACGTACATTACCAGCCTGCATTGTATCTGTAACATTGATGTTACTTGATACATTAACAAAATTAGCAGTTGCTAAGTTACCTAAGTTTGCATTGGCAGCAGTTAAGTTACCACTGAAATTAGCAACGTTACCATTAATTTGCTGACTTACGTTTACATAGTTAGCAGTTGCTAAGTTACCTAAGTTTGCATTGGCAGCAGTTAAGTTACCACTGAAATTAGCAACGTTACCATTAATTTGCTGACTTACGTTTACATAGTTAGCAGTTGCTAAGTTACCCAAATTAGCATTTAATGAAGTAATGTTACCACTAAAGTTTGCTGTATTACCACTTAATGCTAAGTTAACTGTTAAATTACTTGTAGTTGTATTACTTGATACGTTTACAAAATTAGCTGTTGCTAAGTTACCCAAATTAGCATTTAATGATGTTATGTTACCTGAGAAGTTTGCTGTATTACCTGCTAGTGCTAAATTAACTGTTAGATTATTTGTGATTGTATTACTTGCAACGTTAACAAAGTTAGCTGTTGCTATATTGCCAAGATTTGCATTGTTAAATTGTGCGTTTCCGTTAACTGTTAATAAGTTAGTAGCATAATCAAATGTGAAATTAGCACTAGCACCAAAATTATTGCTACCGTCATTGTATTGAATTTCTTTGTTTGCGCCGGCTGCTTCTTGTAAATCCCATGGTTGGCCGTTTGCATATAATAGATTATTGGTTAGTACATTACCAGCTGATACATTTCCTACAATATTAGCTGTGTTAGCATATACATTATCCCAACGTGCTAAAGTATTGCCCAAACTATACCCACCAGAGAATGGATTTGCATTAGAATAGAATCGTGTAATTTGAGTATCAGGTGCAACAATTAAGTCTACCGTTGCTGGTGTTACAATATAGTTGTTGACACTAACATTACCGTTAGCAGTTATATTTCCACCGGATATGTAACCGGCAACATTCATTCCTGTGTTAGTTATTACAACCACGTTTGCAGTTCCAGCACTAGTAAATGTTATGTTACCATTAGCAAGAACTTGTATATTACTATTGCCATTAGCTATTAGTGATGTATTGATAGTGACAAAACTTAAGTTACCTGATCCGTCTGTCTGAATAACTTGAGTGTTACTACCGCCAGTAATAATTACATTACCAATTGCGTTTAGATTTGCTCTACCGGTAGTCGTGATATTATTAGTAGTGATATCACCGTTTGCTAATATAATATTAGCTGGTGTTTCGCCTACTGAGAAACCTGCTACCGAGTTTAGTGGTTTTAGTGCCATGATTTTATCCTATATCTATATTTATCTAAAATTCTTATACCGCATACACTGTAATCAACATTTTGTATGTGATTGGATTAGCAGAACTTGGGGTTACCTTTAGTTCTAATGCTGCTGGTGTTATTATATTACCTGCATTGTAATCTACTTCAAAGTTACCTACCCCACCATTTACAAACAAACTTGCGTATTCAGTAAACTGTACTGTTCCGTTGTAATATAATGAACTAATTTTACATGATTGTCTACTTGGGCCGGCCGGTTCAGTAGCAACAATTTCAAATTCAACTCCTGATAAATCTGCTACTGGAATTGAATATAATACTTGTGCAGGGGACGTACTCGCAGTTGAAGCAAAATAGACTAGACTCGTAGACCATTTGTATACGCCGGCTCCCATTTGAAAATTGTTTGCAATTAAGTTTCCTCCAACTTGCATTGTTTTTGTATAATCGTTATAAGTGAAGTATGCACTGCCACCAAATAATCCTGAATCGTTATATTGAACTTGGGTGTTTGCACCACCGGGAGTACCATTGCCACCGCCACCGCCACCGACTGCCCAACTTAAATTTCCTGTACCGTCAGTTGATAATACATAACCGTTAACACCACCTGCAATATGAATATTTGAAATAGTTCCCAAGTTGATATTAGAACTGCCCGCTGCATTCATAGTGCCGGCTAGTCTGAATGCTGCTGCTGAATTTACAGTTAAATTAGCACCAACTGTAATCTTATTTGTAATTGATGCATTTCCGGTAGTTACATTTGATGCTGCATTAAGATTGCCACCACTGATATTTCCTGAAGAATCTATATTACCTAAACTTATAGTGTCTCCGTCAATGTTTAGAAAAACAAGATTTCCTAAACTAGTGATATTTGCTTGTGCATTCTGTACTACATAGTTTGCAAGATCAGTGGTAATATTGGTTAACAGTGCTCCGTTACCAATAAAATAGTTACTAGTTATATTACCTAAGCTAGTGATATTACCAACATTGATATTACCAACAGTGATATTACCTGTTACTGCTACGCTGCCGGCTACAGTGATAGTATCGTCAATCGTATTACCTGATGAAATATTTTCTACTTGTAACGTGTTAGTTATATTATTATATGTAAATCCAGCATCACCACCAAATGATCCTGAATCATTAAATTGAACTTGAGAATTGGCGCCACCAGGTGAACCATTGCCACCGTTACCACCACCCGCCGACCAAGTTAAGCTGCCGGCACCATCGGTTTGTAAGAAATAACCATTAACACCGCCACCAATTGATAAATTTGCAATGCTACCTAATGTTAATATATTACCATTCCAAGTAACATTGGGTATTCCACCTAATGCCCCGTTGTTATTGAATTGTAGTTGAGTATTGCTGCCACCTGGATTTGCATTAAAAGGAGTACCGTTAGCATAAAAGAAACTATTGGCATAAACTTTGTTAGCTGAAACATTACCGGAAAGGTTTAAGAAATTTGAAATAACGTTACCGTTACCATCAATTACATCAACGGCGGGTATACCTACAGTATACCCGGTAATCGTATTGAATTTATCTGCTGCCATAAAGTATCCTATGCATTCTATTATATATTTATCTATAATCGCAAACTAATATCGCAGAAAAAAGCACTTAATAAATCTTTTTTATAAATAACAGATGCTGACACAACAACCACATAGGCCTTTTTGCAAACACTGTAAAACATCACTTGCTAAATTAAATGGTATTAGTAAGCATGGGTTTAAAAAATGGCACAAGTATTGTGTGCAATGTAGTAAAGCTATGTACAATACTAAGTATGGATACTTGTTGTACAAAAAAGCTAAATGTGACAAGTGTAATTTTGTACCAGAAGATAATTGTCAGCTTGATTTGGTGTATAAAGACGGTGACATGAAAAACAAAAGTGTTAAGAATATGTTAACACTATGTGCCAATTGCAATAGAGTGCATCAAAAGAAGTTGAAAGAAAAAAATAAGAGTATACTAGATATAACAGTTGACGCCGATGTAACTATATAGCCAACAAAAAAGGGTACCGAAGTACCCTTTTGATTTTGAATCACATTCAAAAATATCACTGAAAAGTGAGATTTTATTGGAATGTTAAATTCTGAACAGCTATCTCTCCCACGTAATCAGCCGCATTACCGAATGATGACGCTGTATTGGTCAACTCAATGTAGCCATAACGTGTCATAAATGATACGACTGGTTCGAATGTTGATGGATCAAGAACAACACCAGAACTCATCAACGGGATGTAAGGGCAATAGAATGCCGCTGCATCTGTTTCTGAAGAACCTTTATAACCAACCAATACAGGTTGTGTATCAGGTGCATAGCTGTTTACAAATACACGCATAGCGCCATTTAATGTACCAACAAACTTAGTGTTTGTAGGAGCCTCAAATGTACCTTCTGTTGTACGAGCGAACGCTGAAGTAGTTGCAGATTGCAATACTGTCAATGAAGCTGGAGAAACAACAGCCCAGTTACCAGCACCACGACGGGTACGTTGAGCGATCAAGTTAGCAACACGATTGATAAGAACAGCTAGAGCAGCGTGTTCGTCACCAACGTATGTAGCTGTACCAGATACGGTAGCTTGGTTGAATGTGTACTCAGTTGTAGCTAGAGTAGCAAGAGACAATAGAATTTCCTGATCAATTTCAGCAGTAATTTCTTGTGCTAGTGCTGCCATGATTTCTGCTTCAACGTCAATCCCGTGTTGAGATTGTGCGTCTTGAGCAGCTTCAAATGTCCAACGTGCTTGCAATTTACGTGACTTAGCTTCAACAGCTTGACGTAGAATTTGAACACTGATTTGCTTACCGCCATTACCTTCAAGAGCAGCAGTATCGTTACCAGTATAGTAACTTGTGCTTGTATCAGCTTGAGGGGTACGTGAATAAGCCTGAGCGATCAAGAATGGACTTAATGCTTCTTGACCAGCGACTACGCTAGTTGCAGCAGCACTATTGTCTGTTAATGACTGAGCATAACGAACACGTAGAGTGTGGATTTGACCAACTGGTCCTGTCATTGGCTGAACGCCTACCAATTCGTTAGCGATAACGGTTGGCATAACACGACGGATAACTGGAAGAATCACACGGTTTAATGTAGCGATGTTACCAGCTGTTGTTGTACCGGCTGAAGATTCAGCAAGTAGTTGCTTTTTGGTGTTTTCTAAGATAACACCCATTGTTGAACGGCGAGTTCCTTTTAGACCTTCTAACAGGGCATCTTTGGTCTCGTTCCAACGGCCTTCTAATAATACTTTTGACATTTTATGTTCTCCTAAATTATGTCTTTTTTATAGCCCTGCCAGGCGTTTGATATCAATAACGTTATCACGTTGATCCATATCTACTTCTTGTGTTTTGGCAGATTTATCACCAGTAACTTCTTTAACACTTTCACGTAGAGTAGTCTTAGTAGATTTTCTCTCTGATCCGCTGTTTAAAACTGCTGGTAGATACTTGTCGAAAGTGGCTTGCAATTTTGGTGTTTGCACACTTTCTAGTAAGTCCTTCATTACAGTAGCCTTTTCTTCGTTTAATGGAGCAAGTAAATCGCTCATCATTTTTTCACGTTGATTAGACTCTTTAATAATACGAACTTCACGTTCCTTACTTTCAATCAATTTTTTAGATTGACCGATTACTTTGATAGATTCAGCTAATTGTTGGTCTTTCAATTGTAGAGAATTCATTAGTTTACGTGTTTCAGCTTTATCATTTAAATGAGTAACTGAGAACTCGCTTGCAAAACTTTCAAATATTCTACGTCCAAAATTGTTCTCACGAGCAACTTTGATATCTTCCTTCAACTGACCTAATTCACCCTTAAGATGTGATGTTACAACAGTATTCAATCTTTTAGCAGATTCAGACACAAAACGTGCCTTTAATTTTTCTAATTGTTGACGACCTTCAGCAACCAACTTAACCTTAGCTTCAACTACAGCTTTTTTGTCTTGTGTAAATTCTTTAATTTCACGTGCCAATGCATGAACAATAAATTGCTCAAGTTTAGATTGACTTTCCATTTGTAGTTTGCGTTCGCTGCGTAATTCTTTGATTTCTTCGGCTAGTTTAGTAACCATGAAATTATTGAATTTAACTGCATTTTCACGCAATTGTTGTTTAGCTTTTACGCGGTCTTCGTTCATTGCTTGTCTTTCAGTCTGAAATTCAGAAATTTCTTCTGATAAACTTTCTGTAACCATTTTATCTAGGGCTTCTACCATCACGATTCTGTCATGTTCATAACGTTGTGCGAATTCTTCACGTAATTCAACACGTACTTGCTCACGTGCCTCATTCAACTTAGATTCCCAGGCTTCGTTTAGTTCACGGCCCACGTCCTCGTTGATAAGTCCACTTTCAAGTAATGGCTTGATAGCATCAAACATTTCTGTTTCCCCTTTTATTTAATTTTGAGATCATTGATGAGGCGCATTACTTCCCCTTTCAAATATTTCTCCACTTTCTTGTTGCCCTGAGCATCTTTTGCTATATCCAACATTCTATGACCATGACGTAAGTTCATCATGCCCTCATATAT
>Ga0208133_1000665_pt1 | contig 12985 bp, 8 predicted proteins | sample ColrivemetaGS535_FD_187595 | JGI IMG/M metagenome (GOLD analysis project Ga0208133, IMG submission 187595) | Estuarine microbial communities from the Columbia River estuary, USA - metaG S.535 (SPAdes) (version 2) | ecosystem: Environmental > Aquatic > Marine > Intertidal zone > Estuary | place... | reverse complement strand
GTGTTGGCCATTAACATTTACAAAACAGCTGAGCCAGCTGTTTTGTAAATGTTAATGGCCAACACATCTGGACCGTTTGGATATGTGCCTCGGCCACCAATAGTGGTGTTGGTCAATTCTTTCAACTGACTCAGGTCCAAATTACTCAGTGCTCCAGATGTTGCAATGAATGAAAACACAGTTTCACCCGGCAGTGCATATGGTGGCTGTCCAAAGCCAAATGTAACTTGTGTTGTGCCGGGAATAATAGTTACACCGTTGTTTAAATTCTGTGTAAATGTTACTCTGTAATAATTGGTACCAAAGTATGTGGGATTGGTCACGCCGTTCACGTTGGTACCAGCTGGGTAGTTGACATCAGTTGAATACACTTGCGTACCAATTGTGGCAGTTGTGGCAGACCACTCTGCTGCACTGAAGAACAACACAGATGTATTGGTGACATTGTAGCGTCTAGTAACTGTCAGTGTGGTGTCTCCAGCTGTGTTGCCAAGGAATCTGCTGCTGATTTGTATATAATAGTAACTGCCGCTTACACCGATGAATTGAATCTGATTGCCTGAAGTGGGCACGTTTGAGCCTGTCAAAAAATCGCCCACAGCTAGCCCGCTTGTTTGATAACTTGCATAATCTGTATTTGTTACAAATATGTAATTGACATCGCTTCTGACTGAATTGGCTCCAAACGGAGCTGCACGAGCTGTGATAGAACCAGTTGGAAACGCTTGAGTTGTGATGGCAGTGCCTGTAACAGTTGCACCAGTGCTCCATGTCACACTACCACCCGGAGCAATTTGACTAAAACTGGGCTGGCCGCCAGCCGCTTGAGTACTTAAACCAGTCCACTGAATGTTGCTGGGGTTGGTTGGATAGTTACTGGGATTCAAAATACCCTGAATAACAATACCACCCGTTGCTCCACTGTCCACAGCACAGTCAATATTTTGTAGCAACAATTGCGCACGATTTAACAACTCTCTGTCGCCTAAATCACCCACTGTGGCATTACTGACACTGGGAGACAAACGTAACAAGAATGCTGTTTGAATTGTGCTGGATACACTGATGTTGGTACCAACATAGTTGAACAAATATCCTCGGTCTTGGTCAAATCCACCGTCAGTCATAAATGCTGAGCCCCAATGACTGATGTTTGGTGTGGCTGTTTGTGTTAACAAATACAGTCCAGTATTGGTTGGTTGGGCACCACCTGTTGTGCCCTGGAATGTTCTGTTGATGCCCGATGCAAATACTGAATAGCTGGTGCCTCGAACGCACCCTGTGAATGATGTTGATGTTTTTCCAGTGTACTGAATAATTTCACCTTCTTGATTAAGCACACCAGCCGGTGGAAATAAACTGGTGTCACCTACTGATAACACAGTGTCGTTGGTGGTACACGGAGCACTCAACAAAGTTCTAGGACCTTCGTTGATGACTTCATAACGCACTGGCATGTTGCCTGAACGCATGTATGCTTCAGTATTCACGTTGCTGTGTTTTACACGATGCACTGTGATGTAATTACCGTCGGGTCCACGCAACATCCAGTCAATAAATCCAGCGCCGTACCAAGTCCACTGTATCCCCACCATTTGCATTTTGTTTGGATTGAACAAAAATCCACTGGGATTGAACACGCTGTTGGTGCCATCACAACGATCCAAGTTCCATGTGTTCTGAGGATTTAAAAAGTCAATTGTTTTGGCTGCTTTAACACCACTTTGCGATGAGACACCGCGGTAGTCTGGTGTAACATACATCAGCGTGTCACTTACCACGTTTGATATTTTGTGTGTCATGCCCTTGATAACAATACGGTCGCCTGCAGCCACTTGGGTTGAAAATCTAGTGTTGGTTCCAGTCACAGTATTGCTGTCAGGTGTCACTGATAATGTGCCTGCCAGTTGGAATGTGCTTGATCTGTAACCCACTCCAATAGTTGTGCCGTCATATTGCCAATATTGTCCGTTTTGTTCATCAAATGTGCCAGCACGAACTGTGGATCCGTACCAAGAAATTAAACTAACTTGGCAAGGATCGCCAAACAAAGCTGTGGTATGGGCCAGTACACCAGTTGCTGCAATGGTAAATGTTCGCTCATCAGTCACACTGGCCACATTGTAAAATCCGTTGTACCCACTTGATGTCACACCACTAATTTGAACATAAGCTCCTGATTGGAAACCATGATCTGTATCGTCTGTGGAAACGGTAATTGTTGCACTGTATGTGACAGTGGCATTGACCAATGTTGTTGTTGGTGCAGCAGAAACGGTAATAGTGCCTGCACTGATTCCAGTAATGGTTGTGCCTCTTGCAAATGCTCCAACACCAGATGTTACCACAACCGATTGCCCTGTCACTAGACCAGTTGTGCTGCCCACAGTGATAGTGGTTGTACTGCCAGCACAACCAGTTATCACTCCGTAAGTCAATGCAGGAGATGCAACTAAACTTCTTATGTCATAACTGGGTGCCAATAGTAAACCAGTGTTGTAGTTGATGGCTTTGCCTGACTGATAACGTATGTATTTTTTACTCATACGTATTGCTTGCAAACCATATTGCGGACCACCTGTGCCCAGCATGACTCCTCCGTCAAAAGGTCTATGTATGTAAAATGCATCAGGTCTAGCATATACTGCGCCATTCATTGCGGTACCAGTGTCAATAGTTCCAGCTGATCTAGCTGTGTAGGTAATTGTGTTCAAGGACACAACTGTTTCCACAAAGAACGGACCCTGTGCAAATCCGTGATTTGAACCTGTACTGGTAATTGTTGTTAATATAGTTTGTCCTGCTACCAGTCCGTGAAAGGTAGCAAATGTCACAGTGATGGTTGACGGGCTGCTGGCATTGCTCACTGAGAAAGTGGGAACACCAATACTGGAACCAGTATACAAGCCACCTTTGCGCACAATGGTGTAGGCAGCACTGATAACATCGCCACTATTTACGCCGGTCTTTGATTTGGCATAGTAAGTGAAACTGTTAGGTGTGGGCACTGTGTTGACAAAAAACGAACCTTCTGCTCGACTGAATCCCAAAATGGTGTTTAGATAACCCTTGACTGTTACTGGTTGACCTGCTACCAAGCCATGCACTGCCAGTGTGTTCACTGTGATCAAACTTGCACCCACTCCACCGGCTCCCACAGATGCATCTGTGGTCACTGTGGTGATGGCCATGTCGCTGCCTGAAATTTCATATATTGATGGATAATTGTTCAGCAAAGACAACTGTTGCCACTTGGTGGGTTGTAATCCGTACTCAAAGTCAGCATCCAGCATGCTTTGTGGAGCTGCCACACGAGTACGTTCCCATGCGTCAGTGCCTGCACCGGACATTTTTACCAGTTGGTGCGGAGTATCAACAAATATTTGCAAATTATCATTTGCACTCATTGCTGTGGTTGCCACAGCCAGTGTGATTGTTGTGTATCCATCACTGTTTCCCAACTGTCCCGGGAATGATGGGTGCGCAGATCTAGTAAATGTTGCTGTTGTGCCAGTGTTGCCAACGTTGGCAAAATTATATATGATAACATTGCTAGTGGTGTTGGTTATCAATAACAGTTGATTTGATGTGTAGTTGCCTGGCAATATAATTGTGCCTGCGCCTGCACCACCTGGTGTAAAAACATATGTTCGTAAAAGCTGTTTTGCCATTTTATTTCGTTTCCATTTTTATTGTTAACTTAGTCCCACAGACAACGCAATTGCCTGTGCATCCACATACTGTTTGTTGGTCAAATGTCCTGCGGCTGTGGGAGCGGCGGTTGCTGTGACATTTCCTGAAAATGTTGCAGTGGTTGCTGTGTAGTTTGCACTGAATGATCCTCCAACAAAACTACTGGAGCCATTAACTGACAATGAGGTCAATGCTCCCACACTGGTTAGGCTGGATGCAAGCACGTTGCTGGCCAATGTGGCTCCGGTCAAATTGCCTGCTGTAATGACTGAGCCGCCACCCACGTTGAGTGTGGTCCAGGATAAATTACCAGCGCCATCGCCAACCAGCACTTGTCCATTGGTTCCGCGAGCTGCTGGAAAAGTATAATTAGGAAAACGTGTTGAACCGTCAGCCCTGAAACTCCAAGACTGTGAATTATTGCTGACAATACCTATGTTGTTAGCGCCGTCAATTGTCACTGTGCTGTTTTGTGCAAATAAACTAGCTGAATATCCAGAAACGTTACCCACAATTGGATTAATAACTGTCAAGCTGTTGAGTGTTCCAAGGCTGGTCAAACTACTGCCTGTGATACCCGAACCCAATGTGGTTGGACTCAACAGTACCGTGGATCCGTTGGTAATATTGCCGCTGTTTATTACTAGATTACCGTTCATACTGATATTTCCGGTGGCATCTACAGCAAAATTAGGGCTGGAAAACCCCGTTGCAGACGACAGCGGATCTATTGTAAACGGACTAGTTAAATTTGCCATTTTGAATTCCTTGTAGTATATTTATCACATGCGGTGATTTGTGGTTTTTATCAGTTAGTGAGCAGACAAGAAATACATCAAGGCTGAAATTACCAAACCTGGTTGCAACCCTGGATTTGTAGTTATCGCACCACTGGCACTTGTTAATACCAGTTGTTGCGAATTAACAGTGTTTATGATATCGCTTGGCTGTAAATTACCAGCTGTTCCTGTTATAACTGAAGTTCCATTGTTCAACCCCAAAACTCCAGTGTTGAGCAACTGTATGTAATCGCCGTGTGTGGCGTCTTGAGACACCATGACAGTGCTGATGCCGGCCTGCCTGCCTGCTGTTCCCGAGTAACTGGCGCCTGTGCCTAATATTTTAAACGTGCTGGCAATACTTGTGGCAGATGAAAAACCAGCAACTGGGTTGGTATCACCATATAATTTGTTATAAACACTGACATTGTTGAGAATTGTCAATGTGTTGGTGCCTGTTTGACTTGTTGTGATTCCGTTTGCGCCAGCTATGATGTTGGTTGTTTGTGTCTTTGTGACTGCATCGTCAGTGGTAAGTGTTTGACCGTCAGCTGTGATAGTCAATTGATTAGTTGTTGACTTAGTTGTGATTGTTATGTGATCACCTTGCACCACATTCAGTGTGGTTGACCCAGATGAAATACTGGTTGGAGCAACTCCATTACCTATTGTGTTTGTGCTTGGAACACCGTAAAATGTGTTTCCAACAATATACGGGTATGTTGGTTTTAAATTAGTGTCAACTGTTGCAAAATAAGCATAAGTTCCGGTTGGATAATCAGGAGTTACACAATATCTTCCGTTGTGGTCATCCAAGTCTCCTCCTCCAACATATGCATAATCTTGTACAAATGTTCCAAGAGGATATTTGCCTTCCAGCGCAGTTCCAACTGGCGGTAACACTGGTACTGGTAATCCGTCAACAGTTTTGATTATTGCTGTTCTTGTGGTTTTGAGCGCATAACTGCTGGTAATTATTTTCACCGTACTGGTGTTATCTGTGGCCGTGGCATATCCATACGGCCCATACACAGGATATCCATCCAGCGCAAATCCCAAAATTTTGCTGTGGCCGTCTTCATGTTGCAGCGTTCCGTTGAGGTAAGGAATCAGTGTAGCGTCACCAACACCAGTTGGGTATCCTCCTGTTGTTCCACCGTTGGCATATCCTGTGCCGTTAGTCCATGCTGAGCCAAATTTAAAATCTCTATAATTATATATACCGGTAATAGCAGGATCAGTTACGCCGCCTGCGAGGTCGTTTCCAAATACATAACTGTTGTCGATGCCAGATTGATAAGAACTATTATATTCCCATTGGGGATAATATATATTTGGATTGTTCGATGTTGGGCCAGCGGCTGTTTTAGGACTATACATGGCCACACCGTTGAGCCAGTATCCTATTGTGCCAAACCCTAGACTGGTAAAGCCCCCAGGTGCTGGCTGATTTGTGCCAGCCCGCAATGTCCAAGATAAATTGTAATTTTGATTGACTGGAATAAATGTGGAAGTTGGATAATTGCCATAGCTGTGATAAGGCAAACCAGATGACTGTAATGTGATCCGACCGTTGGTCAAGGTCCAAGAGGTTGACTGAGCAGGTCTTGGTAATCCCAATTGACTGGGTGTTGCACTGCTGTTTAGGTTAACAGCAACTGATGTAACTAGTTTTATGGCAGGATTTATATCACTTTGTCCAGGCACTGAAATTTGCGTGATGCCTTGGTTTTTAATAACAATACTTCTGTCACGCTGATTTGACGTTATTTTAATACCGTTTTCGGCTTTTAAATTTAAATAATCGTCAGCTACTGTGGCATCAACAGTTCTTTGGCCTGGTATAATTATTGAACTGAAACTTCTCACTGGTTGAATAACATTTAACAAGTTGTTTAATTGTGTAGGACTTGTGGTAAATGTTAATTGCTGATTAACTCCGGCTAAGACAGTTGTTGATAAAAATCCTGTAATAATCAATGTGCCAACATTGGGGGTGTCGGACACTGGCGTCCAAGATTTTACAAGTGCATTTACTGGAAGTAATGAGTTTGATACCCTCTGGCCAACTAATATTGTTCCGGTGATTGTTGATAACGGAACATTAATGGTCAGTTGTGTTGCATTGTATGCATGATTCCAATAGCATGCTCCAGTAATAGCTGGTGCATTCATTGGTTTTACAGGCAAACTGGTTTTGGCATAGTTTGCAAACAGTGTTATGATACTGCCTTGCACATTAGAACTGGCTGGCTCAACTATCAAACCAGCATGCGAATTCGTTGCTGAAGATCTTACATTTATTAATGGACGAGTAAGGCTAGTTCTACCATACACAGTGATGCTGCTTTGTCCGGGCATCGCCACCAGTGTAGCATGGATAGTTTCACGTTCGTTCAATCCGTATTCAGCATTGATAATGTATTCTGCTGACACAAAGTCACCAATGTACCATGTGTCAATTTCTGTACTAGTATAGATGGCTAAACCGGTACTTTGATACGATAAATTAGTGCCGCGGGCCAGCTGAATCGTTGAATTACTGCCGCGGGTAAAAAACGTATTAGCTATTTGAGTCATTGATCAATCCCAGTTTAAGTATTTATTCAAATATCTATTCAAAAATCTAGTAATAACCCTGTATTTTAGCTAATTAAGTTTGCCATAGAGATTTACTCTCATTACAAAGGATGCTATAATAAGGTATGAATCTACGAAACCTACTAGACGAAGATGTTGATATTACATCTTTGCAAAAAATACCAAACTTTTCATCTCAGTTTACAAAACCAGTTATTGGAATTTCACGAGATGGTATTATTAATTATGCAAAAACCAGTCATGTGACCAAACCGGACGAGTTTGAAATCATACCCGGAGCTGCAGAAGCCGTGGCAGTGATGCGTAAAAAAGGCTATCGCATTGTGATCTTGTCCAACCAATATGGTATCAGTGAAGGCAGATTAACCACAGCTGAAGTTGATGCTGTGAATCAACACATGCTGGAACTGTTTGGTTCAGCAGGTTGCCCCAGCATAGACGCCATGTATTATTCCACTAGTAAAATGAAAGAAGACATGTTTGCGTTGCCTAATATCGGTATGTTTCATCGTGCAGAACGTGAACACAATGTCAAGTTCAAAGAAGGCTGGTTTGTGGGAGATAAAATCAGCGATTTAAAAGCCGCTGAAAACATCAAAACAAAACCGGTGCTGATCAAAACTGGTAATTGGGTCGAAACCAGTAAGAAATTAGAAACATTTGCCAACAGAGATTTGCGTAAACGCACACAAGTATTTGATAGTTTGCTGGCGTTTGCTGAAAGTTTAAACTGATGGGCGGTTGGGCATGCTGATTGCTATGTCCTCAACATTAAAATCATAATAAAAATATTGGGTGCCGCATCTTGGCACATTAGTCATCCATTTTCCACGTATTAGTACACCACTTTGACTTGAAGTATTTCCATGATATTCAGTACCATCTGTCATGTAGCAGTTGTCCACAGTTATAATTGGAATATTATGAATGAAGGAATTTCGTTTAAAGCATGCGTCGTGCCATAAATCTTGTATACTTTCTCCAAATTCTTCTTTTAAAGGATTGTTAATCCATGCTCCTCGTGTGCCATTTGTTGAATGCACAAATAGTTTTGCGCCGTAGAATGCTAATTTGGCAGGAATATTTGGAACACTGTCCACAGTACCTACAGACCCGTACATGTCTACACAAATCAAGCCGCCAGTTGGTATAACTTTATCTCCAATTGGTAAAAACAGCCCCTTGGTTACTGGATCACGGAGAACATTTGCAGCCTTGTCCTCTTCAATTGTGATATTTTTATTGACTGATCCTATCCAATGATTATCGCAATCGTAAAATCTAATTTGATTACGCACTTGTTTTCCATTAAATTCTTCCTCCATCCAAAGTGTTCCCAAACATAATCCTACTTTTTTTTCTGCAGCATAGGATTCTATATGTTCAAGTGCGTAGATTAAATTTTCAGGAATACTATTAAATGAAGGACTGTAACCACTCAAAGATGCTTCGGGTGTGACCAAGTAATCCACATTGTTTTCAGCAGCCCAATCGATGGCTTTTTTGATAGTTGTTATATTTTTAGATATGTCAGCGGTTACTGGAATCTGTGCTCCGCCAAATCTTATTTTATCGTTATTTTGCATTGATTGCATGCCCTGGTATATTTTCTTCGCTAACTGAAAAATAGTCAGCATTAAAGTCGTGGTAAAAATATTGAGTTCCTCGTCGTGGAACTTTAATTACCCATTTTCCGCCCATACAAACTCCACTTTGAGTAATAGTTTTACCCTTATAAGGCTCGCCGGCCATTGTATAACAATTATCTACAGAAATCACTGGAAATAACAAATAAGAAACTCGGCGGATATTTGCTTCAAGCCACTCCATTTCAAGGTTGTCTTTGAAATCATCTAAACCACGTTCTGCATTAGTTGAGTGTATTGCTAGTTTTGCACCTATGTTAAACAATTTTTGAGGTAAGCCGCCTTCGGCGCTGCAGTGCCCGTACAAATCTGCACAAATCAATCCAACTGTTGGAATAAATTTATCGTTAGCTGGTATAAGAGCGCCTTCTAGGCCGTCACCTTTAATTATGCCAATTTCTAAATCAAGAGGAGTTAGTACTTGTTTGTCTACAGCACCCAAATACCGTCCCTCTGGTGTATAAAATCTAATCTGATTTCTTTTTACAAGAGTTTTTTTATCTTTGGTTACATTCAGCTCTACCCATAGTGTGCCTAAACATAATCCTACTTTTTTTTCCGCTGCATATGATTCAATTTCTTTTAACCCTGTTTCCAAAAATGTTAAATCTTCATAACAACTGAGAGAATAACCACTCAAAGATGCTTCGGGTGTGACCAAGTAATCCACATTGTTTTCAGCAGCCCAATCGATGGCTTTTTTAATAGTTTTGACATTTTTTTGTTGAAACTGAGTTACTGGGATTTGTGCCCCGCCAAATCTTATGTTAGTTTTCATGATTATGCTTGATTGAGAATTCTGATTAATTTTCCATTTTCAGGAAGATACAAGTATTCTATTTCACTTCTTGCAAGAGTGTCCAGTGCATCGTGCAGTGTTTCAACCAACGGATCTCCACCTAGATTAAAACTTGTGTTGAATAAAATAGGAGTTCCAGTTGCTTTGTAAAATTCAGAAATTAAATCATAAAAATGCTTGTTCTGTTTCTCAGTCACTGTTTGAATACGACATGTACCGTCTACGTGAATAACGCTGGGTATTTTTTCAGCAACACCTGGTTTGCAATTCACCGCATACATCATGCTGGGACTTTCTTCCATGCCACGCAAATCAAACCATTCGTGTGCATGTTCTTTCAAAATAGTTCTGCCACAATGTTTTTGTTTCTCAATAGATCAACTATTTCTGTGTTATCTGAATCTTTCAATTCAGCATCAAACATTGCACATGTTATTTCAATCTCATCGTTGGAGTATATTTTTTCAAATCCCAAATACAAATTATCAGTAAATTCAATGATGCTAGACTCGTTATTAACGGATCTGTGAATCATCATGGCAGCACCTATGGCTGTACCTGCATCATTACTGATAGGTTCCACATATAATTTAATTCCTTTTTCATTCAGCTTATCAAGATAGAAATAATTAGCCACGCAATTGAGACCATATCCACCACTTAACACCACATGGGTCTTTCCCGAAATTTCCACAGCTTTTAATATTAACTGAAGCACTTGCTCCTGAGTCTGTGTTTGACAGGCATATGCTAGGTCTCGTCGATTTTGTAATTCGGTTAAATCTTGAGAATTAGCATCAGTTAGATATTCAAATAAATTATAATTTACAATAGCACCGTTTGGATAACGGGGAATTATCAAATTTCTATTGGAGCTATCATATGTGCCTGTGTTGTCAAAAAGTTTGGGAATTTTGTCATTGGGTTTTCCGTATGGGAACAAGCCCATGGTTTTGCCGGCTTCGATTGCTGTGAACCCGCAATATTCTGTTATAGCTTCATACACTTTGACAATGCCTGCATGATCTCCGATTCTGCATTCATGAGTTGTTTTTTCATCGTATCGGTCTCCGGAAAAATTCTTGATAATTTCTCCCGGTCTAGGTTCTTTGATGCCAATGTGTTTGTACAAGGTTGTGAAAGAAGCAGGATATGCACAATCAAAAATGCTTTCAACTTCCCAACCGGTGAGAGCTTCTCCTTGATAACTCAATTCTAGGAAAGTGCCTGCACCATCCACTACAACTGCAACTGCATCTTCAAATCCTGATCGATAAAATGCGCAAGCAGCATGCAATTTGTGATGCACGTGACTCAAATCAATCACTTGAGGATGTGTGAATCTGTTTTGTTTTCTATCAATTAATCCCAGTTTACGGGCAAATCCTGTGTACATATCTTCTCCAGAAAAATCAATTTTTCCTGCTGTTTCTTTTGGAGTAGTATGTGCAATAACAAGATAATCCAATTTAGGCGTATAGTCTAATATTCTCATCATGGTAGCAAGCGGGCCGCCGTCATATTTCTGACGTGTGATACGTTCTTCTTCTATGCTAAAAACAATTTCACCATCTTTCAAAAGACATACACCACCGTTGTGGCCCCGGGTTATTGCTGCAATCCACATGTTTTTTTTGTTTTCTGACATTTTCAAGTTTTCCTTATTGTTTTACACAATTATTGTACAGCTCGTGAACAGCATCCACAATAACGTTTTCAATTTTTTCATTCATTGCCATGATCCCATCGTTGTTCATATCAGCATACTCGTCTGCTGTTATACGAATAGGACTGTAAATTCTAGCACCTTCTCCCATATCTAATACTCGAATATTTTCACAAGTGGGGTATGATACATTAACAGGGAAAGTAGATCCCAATACACTTACTGCAGGTTTGTTTAAAGCGTATGCAATATGCTGAGACACACTGTCACATGTCAATATCATGTCTACATTTTTAATAATGCCGGCCCATTGTCGTATTGGCAAATTTGAAGGTGTTGCCACTTGCTCTTTGCAACCCAGTGTTTGAAAATTCAATGGCAGTTCAGTCATCACAATAACTGAAAATTCTTTTTGTAATTTGTTAATGATGCTGATCACATTGCCCAATTCAAAACTACGGCCGGAGGGATCTGTTACAACATCTCCTTTCATCTGCACACCACGACCAAACGGTTGAAACACTATTGTTTTGGCTTTACCAGTTTTTGCGATTACATCTTTCACACCGACTTTTCCATTGGTTATTTCATCTTGTGTTAATTTCAGTGTGGGGCGTCCTAGATCTCTAACGCCCTTGTTGTTGATTTCAATATCAAATGCTTGACTGAGTGAGCATTTTTGATTGAAATATTCCCAAACCCTATAAGGCTCAGGTGTTACCAAATCCATGTCAACTAATTTGTCGTGAAATAAGTTTTTGTGCCAATTGTCGTACACACGATTGTGTAATTTTGGATGGCCTTTGAAAAAATCAGTGCCGCCTTCGCAAACTATTAAAAACTTTTCATCTGGATGTTCTTCTGCATATTTCTCCAATGCAGGAACTGCGCAAATAACTCGGCCAGCGCCGCCGTTGATAAAAAATGCTTTGGGTCTTGAACTCATTAAAATGCCTCAACTGTTAGTAGCATTATATATGCATTTATCTAACAAGTCAAGGCAATTATGAGTCAGAGACTCAATGAGTCAGAGACTCAAAAATCAATTATTTAGATGATTTTAATTTTTCCCATTCTTCTGTGTGAAGAACGTGAATTTGTTCGAATGTTATTTCCACATCAGGTCCAGCATCATTGCACAAGTGGTCGTCGCATTCAAGATAATGATTACATTTTTCACTGTGAGTAGGATGGTCTGCTGTCAAGAATGAATCCACCCAAGGCACTGTTGCGGCCACTTCTGCATCAGTCATTGGATTAACACTGGCCAGTAGGCCGCTGCCCACTGGACGGTCCGCATGTTCATGATGAACTATACCCCATCTAGGAGTATGCCAAGTTGTTGGATCTTCCTCAAACGTTACCCAATCCACATCTGGTGTTGAACCTCCGCCTAATCCAATTGGCACTGAATTATCCAAAGTCACTGTGTTAATACCGGGCCATGCTATTTTCCAAGGGTGTTTCATGCTGATTTCGTTTTCTATAACATAGTTAACAATTTCAATGCAATATTCAGCTTTTGCTCGATCAGCATTGGTCATATAGCCCTGCATTCTTTCTCGTAGAATACCTATGTGTGACAGGCCCTGCTTGACAACAGTTTCCCAAGTTATTATCATCTGCCACCATGCATACTTGACCACGCCTCGACTGTCGATTGTTATCTTTTGAAGGTCAAACGTGTGAAATAAATCCATAGGCTCGTGGCGCTGATACACCATGTTGTACTTTGCACAAACAGTTTCTACCACATTGGGTGCTTCGTGTTCTTCATGATTGGTTATCAAGGCCATTAAAC
>Ga0208133_1000664_pt1 | contig 13001 bp, 5 predicted proteins | sample ColrivemetaGS535_FD_187595 | JGI IMG/M metagenome (GOLD analysis project Ga0208133, IMG submission 187595) | Estuarine microbial communities from the Columbia River estuary, USA - metaG S.535 (SPAdes) (version 2) | ecosystem: Environmental > Aquatic > Marine > Intertidal zone > Estuary | place... | reverse complement strand
TAGATTACCCGTTGAACCTACTAATACTTGTCTAGTTAATGCTCCTGCAGTATTTTGAGTATACAATGAAATTTGTGATTCGTTATTTGTACCTCCTCCGCCATTTTCTAAACCTATAGCAGCATTAACACCTGTCCCATTTGATTGATATTGTATTCTCAAACCAAATCCAGGAGTTTGAACTCCTGTTACATTATCAGATAATGTAAGTACATTTGTATTAGAACCATTTGTTCTTGTTGTACTAATATTTTGATTTGTCGTAAATGTATTTGAACCGGTAGTTGCTAATCTTGAAATATTTGTAGTAGACATTACATCAACTTGTGATGAACCACTAACAATACCTCTACCTCTAGTTTCATATGATGAAGTTGCAGTAATTAAACTTGAAAGTTGTGAATTAACCGAACCTGTGTATGTTGCAAGAGTAGAATTTTTAGTCTCTAATGAACCGGTATATGTTGCAAGAGTAGAATTTTTAGTTTCTAATGATGCAGTATAAGTACCTAATGTTGTAAATTTAGTATCAACCGAGCCAGTATAAGTTGCAAGGGTAGAATTCTTATTATCTTGTGAAGATGTATAAGTATTTACTGAATTTAATATACCAACTACTTGTTCCGAAGATGAAACCAATGTAGTTCCCGTTGCTAATAACGTACCAGTTACAACTGAATTAGAACCCAAAGTAATCAAAGTACCAGTATCACTAATATTCGAATCATTTAAATGCTCTTTACCTGTTCCCTTTGGTACTCTATTGTTTGTAAGATAAATTTCGTTACCTAAATTATCAATAGTTTCGGGTCCCATTAAAAAATGAGATGATGTTATGTTAATTCCATTCCCTCTATGAAGAAATACAAATTCATCTTCTACTGAATCATATAATATTGAACCAGAACCGCCTGCAGAACCACTATCTATTACTGCTAAACCGCCGAATCTAACCGATGGTTGATTTGTGGCGACAGTTATGATATTAGTTCCAATGTTTAATGTAGATGAACTAACATTTTGTATTGAGGAAGAACCTAATATAATTAAATCTTGTGTCACAAATAACGAACCACTAATAGTTTGCGTTCCATTAAATGTATTTGTTGAGTTTATTCTAGCGTATGAAGATGTTGCACTATTTTGATTTGAAAACGTAGATGCAACTGAAGAACTAAATGTTGATAAATTTATACCATTTACGTTTCCACTTGTATTAATTGAACCAGTTATTCCTAAATCATTTCCAAATTGAATAGTTGTTCCACCTGATGATGTTATCTTATTACCATCTTGTATTTGCAAAGTTCCTCTAACATCAAGTAAACCACTCGTTGGGTCGAATAATAAGTTACCACCACCGGATGATTTTAATTGAATATCACCATCTACTGATTGTAAAATAATACTATCACTACCTTCTTCTAAAATCTTAATAGATTGGCCAGTATCGGTTGTGATTTGTAATTCTTGATTCGTAGAACTTAAAACTTTTGTTCCATCTATATAAAGTGAACCAGACGATACATAGATGTCTCTCCATTGGTATGTAGGAGAACCTAAGTCGTATGTATTATCCGTTGCCGGTACAATTGAACCACTATGAGTTTGAGTTCCTCTAAAGAGATTAGAACCAGTTGTTGCATAACTTGCTGTTACTGATGTTAGATTTTCAATTGATGTTACTAAACTTGCAGATGAAACTGAAGCAGTATATGTATTCAATGAATCTAATATATCAATAATTTGGGATGAACCACTTACGATTCCAGATGGAATTGAAGAGATTGAATTATAAATTATTTGAGATGAACCCGAAATAATATTAGTTCCACCTAATACTTGTATTGAACCACTAACGATACCATTTGGTTTTGAAGCAATATTATCCCAAGTTGTTTGAGTAATACTTCCACTTAAAACATATCTTTCATCATATGATGATGTTAATTGTGATGAACCACTAACAGTTCCTGCAGGTACTGATGCTGAACCACTTATAATACCTGATGGTATATCAGTTAAATTGTTATATGAAATTGTACCAGTTGCAGTTACTAAATGACCACCTTTTGCAACAACTACATATCCACTTTGAGGTGATGATAATATAATTGTCGTGGTATCTAAATCAGTTAAAGTTACCGATGATGGAATAATTTGAGAATCATTCGAATCGTAAACTGAAACTATTATGTTTTTAGAATTAAAATTATGTGTTACTGAAATTGTTGATTGAGTATCAAATGATGCACTGATAGTAGCAACTTCGGTTACTTCTTGTACCAATGTTCCACTTACAATATGTCCACCTTTTGCAACTACAGCAAATCCACTTTGAGCAGCCGATAATGTAATATCAACTGAATTGTTATTTGTAAGAGTGACAGATGATGGTATTATTTGTGAATACGCAGTATCATATACCGAAACTAAAATATTTCTAGTATCAAAATTGTGTACTACATTTATATTTGATTGATTATCAAATGATGCCGTTACAGTTGCTACTTGAGAAACATCTGCGTTTGGTAAATTTGTTAATGCAGAACCATCACCTTTGAAATATGAAGCACTTACGGCACCGATTAAATTAATTGAACCAGTTGTGGTAGAGTCAGTAACTAATATTGTTTCTACTGATGGTGTTCCATTATCTTTTTCAAAATAAATTTTACCATCGAACGTGTTTATTGCCAACTCACCCAACTCTAACGAGCTGGTGTTAGGTACTTTACCCTGAACTGCAGTTCTTTTTAACTTTAATACTTGTGCCATATGTATGACTTATCAATTTCATTATATAATTACTTAAATTAGAAACTCCTTATATAAGGAGTCTGGAATTATAATCCGTTTTCTAATTTATTAATTCTGTTTGTTAATTCTTCTATTTTCGATTGTTGTTCTTTAATACCCTCAATCAATAAAGCAACTAACTTATCATATTTAACTGCTTTGTACCCATTTTCACGAGTTTGAACTAACTGTGGAAGAACTTCTTCTATCTCTTGAGCAATAACACCAACATCGTTTCCTTCGTATCCATGCTCAATCTGATTTTCTTGTTTCCAATCGTATGTATTACCACTAATCTTAGAAATCTTTTCTAAAGGGTTTTCGATTGGTTTGATATTTTCTTTAAAACGAATATCTGAAGATGAATAAGCTACGATATCATTTGTTGCATCAATTCTACCAGCGGTAGCAGATGCAGCCATTCCTATACCCAATGAGTTAAATTGTACGTTTGCAGAAGTACCACCGCCTGTTGTAGATGATAGAGTTACTTGTGATGAACCGGAAACTGTCCCTGTTGGTAAAATAGCAGTTACACTTCCTGCAGTTATGGTGCCAATTGTAGTAATTGAATCATCACCACTATATGTTCCACCCGCAACAGCTGCCAATGTAGAGTTATATGCTTGAACGTTTGTTCCAATTGCTAAACCTAAATTAGTTCGTGCAGAAGAAGTATCGGTTAAATCTGATAAATTAGATGATTTTGCTAACTTACCATCTACTAAAGTATTTAATGTAGAATCTCCAGATGCAAGAGATGCAGAAATTTCTAATAAAGTATCAAATGCTGCGGAAGCACCACCGATTAAATCAGTTAATTCTTGTTGAACGTATGCAGTTGTGGCAATTTGAGTTGAATTTGTATTTACAGCTGCAGTTGGTGCAACTGGAGTTCCAGTGAAAGTAGGAGATGTGAACATCGTTGCCTTACTTTCATTGGTTACGTTTCCTAAACCAACATGAGTAGCAGTTACACCACTAACGGTACCTGTAAAGGTAGGTGATGAGAACATTGTAGCTTTTGATTCATTAGTTACGTTTCCTAATGATAAGAAAGTTTTAACTGATGATGCAGAACCACTTACTACTGACAATGAATTGTTGTAATCTAATACATTTGCATCAAAATTAGTAATCGAATCTGCATTTACTTGAGATGAACCACTAATTGTACCTGTTGGTAATAAAGGAGTTACTTGTGATGAACCACTAACAATCCCTCTGCCAATTGTTTCATATGATGATGTTGCACCATTTAAATTGGAAAGTTGTGTATTAACTGAACCGGTATATGTTGCTAAAGTTGAAAATTTAGTATCAACCGAGCCAGTATAAGTTGCAAGGGTAGAATTCTTAGTATCTTGAGATGAAGTATATGATTCCAATAAATCCAATCTGGCATCTTGTGAACCAGTATCAACATTTAATTGGGATATTTTATTTTCTAACGATGCAGAAAATGTTGCAGGGTCACCTATTCCCGTGATTGAACCACTAAATGAACCACTATAAACACCACCAGCAGGTAATACAAATGTTGCACCTGATGCGAAGGTTAATGAACCTGAAACTATTGGACTATGTATTATCATCTCTTTTTCCTTAATTATTTAACTTATAATAAATATATATATTTTTTAAATAGAACCCCCGTCTATCTGTGTTATCGTTGTTGCTGCTGCAGTACCTGTGACATCTCCACTCAAAGTAATTTGTGCAGAACCACTAAACAATCCTAACACATTTACTTGACTTGTTATTGAATCACCTAATCCACTAATATTATTAGCATCAATTGAACCACTAACAATGTGACCACCTTTTGCTACAACTACATATCCACTTTGAGCAGATGATAAAGTTATAGTAATAGTGTTGTTATTGGTGTGTCTTAATGTTGCTGGGATAATTTGGTATCCATCGGTATCATATACCTGTGCGATTGCATTTGGAGTATCTAAATTATGGTTTACAACCCATGTAGATGAGTTTGTAAATGAACGTTGAACTGTTGCATTTTGAGATACAGTGATATTTTCTAACCTACTACCATCTCCCACAAAATAAGATGCAGTAATTGCACCATTAATATTTATAGAACCAGTAATTGGGGTATCAGTATTAGTTGCTACTAATTCTTGTATAGTATCATTTCCTTTTTTAAAGAAAACTTTACCATCGGTAACGTTCATAGCAACTTCACCATATTCTAACGAACCAGTACCGGGAACTGCCCCACTGGTGGTGGAACGTTTAAATTTAATGATTTGTGCCATAATTTATCTTTTCTTTACTATAAGTATTTATTTGGTTTCCAATTCGTTCACTTTAGCAGAAAGTTCTTTTACAGCCTGTATCAATACTGAAACTAACTTATCATATTTAACTGCTTTGTACCCATTTTCACGAGTTTGAACTAATTCAGGTGCTATGGCTTCAATCTCTTGTGCAATAACTCCTAAATCATGCCCTTCGTATCCATGTTCGGTTTTATTTTCTTCTTTCCAATCAAATTCATATCCACCAATTTGGTTAATTTTATCCAATGCGTTTTCAATTGGAGTAATATTTTCTTTAAATCTTCTATCGGATGAAGAATACGCTACAATATCGTTTGTAGCATCAATTCTACCAGTTGTACCAGATGCATCCATACCAATTCCTAATGAACCGAAACGGACATTATCATTTGTACCACCACCGGTTGTAGATGATAGAGTTACTTGAGATGAACCTGAAACTAATGTTGTTCCACTTGCGTAGATTGTACCATTTATAGATGTATTTGAACCTAATGTGATTAATGTACCGGTATCAGTAATATTTGAATCAACTAAGTGTTCTCTACCTGTTCCTTTTGGTAAACGATTATTAGTTAGATATATTTCGTTTCCTAAGTCATCATATGTTTCAGGTCCTAATACAAAGTGTGAAGATGTTACATTTGTACCATTTCCTTTGTGTACAAAGATAAACTCATCTTGTACGGCATCATATAAGAATGAACCAGAACCACCTACTGAACCCGAATCAAATATTGAAATTCCACCAAATCTAATCGATGGTTGATTTACGTTTAACTGAACAATGTTATCACCAATATCTAAAATAGAAGAACTAATGGTTTGAATAGATGCAGAACCTAATACAATTAAATCTTGAGTTATAGTCAATGAACCACTTACAATTTGAGAACCATCAAATGTATTTGTTGAGTTTATTCTTGCAAATGAACCACTTAATGAACCTAATGTAGACCATTTTGTATCATTTGAACCAGTATATGTTGCTAAAGTAGAATCTTTTGACTCTTGAGATGCAGTAAATGTATTTAATGGCCCTAAAATTGTAACAATTTGAGATGAACCACTAACTACACCTTCAACATCTAATTTTGTCTTAATAGTTGTGTTAATTGAAGAACTAAACGATTCTGCGATATCTAATCTACTATCTACCGATGTTGAGAAAGCGTTAAATGTTTCATTTGATGATGATAATAATCCACTTCCACCAAATACTTGTGATGAACCACTAATTACACCCTCAACATTCAATTTAGTTTTAATTGTTGTATCAATTGAAGAACTAAATGAGTTTAAATTTGTAAGATTGATATCTACTGAACCTGTATATGTAGCTAGAGTAGAATTTTTTGTATCTATTGAACCGGTATATGTAGCAAGAGTAGAGTTTTTTGTATCTAATGAACCAGTATATATAGCAAGAGTAGAGTTTTTAGTTTCTTCAGACCCACTAAATGTTTCTAATGAATCTAATCTACTATCTACCGATGTTGAGAAAGCGTTAAATGTTTCATTTGATGATGATAATAATCCACTTCCACCAAATACTTGTGATGAACCACTAAATACACCATCTAAGTTTAATTTAGTTTTTACACCATCTGTAAAGTGGGTAGAACCGGTGTTTAGAGATAATGTTACATCTCCAGATACACCACCACCACTTAAACCACTGCCGGCATTAACTGCAGTTATATCTGCTGCTCCGATTGCATCTAATATTGCTTCAGTACGGAAGTTTACATATTCTTTAACAGCACCTGCAGTAAAAATGATACTATCATTTAAAGAACTTGTAAAATTAGCAGAACCAGTATCCAATTGTGCAGAAGATGTTACACTATAAAATGCTGCATCTCTAAGTGAACCTTGCGTACCAAAATTCCACTCACCAATTAATTCTTTAAATGATGCAGAATTTGCATATCTTAAATCATATGATGCAGTAAGTTGTGATGAACCAGAAACTATATTATTACCTCTTGTTTCATATGAGGCAGTAGCGTTAATTAAAGATGAAGTTACATTTTCTAATGTACTCCATTTCGTATCGATTGAACCTGTATATGTTGCAAGTGTAGAATTTTTACTTTCTTCAGATGAAGAGAATAATTCTAAATTATCTAATCTACTATCTTGTGATGCACTATCATTTGCTAACTGAATTAATTTAGAGTCAACTGAACTTGAGTATGTTGTAAAGTTTGTTGTGTTAAGAACATCCACTTGTATAGATGACGATATTACACTCTCTATATTCAATCTATGTTTGATTGATGATACATAATCAGCAGACTCCGATATAATTACTTGAGATGAACCACTAAATACACCTTCGGTATTTAATCTATCTTTGATACCACTAACATAGTTAGTAGTTTGTGTTAAGTTTATTTGAGATGAACCCGAAACTACGTTATCACCATTTATTTCTAAGAAAGTAGATTTAAGTGATTCTACAACTTGTGCAGAACCAGATACTACATTATCGCCACCTGCTAATAAAAGTTTAGATTCTACTCCTTCAGCTCCACCTTTCCAATAGTCATTAGTTGAATCCCATAATAATGAACCACTTATAGAATTAGGAGAAGTTGGGTCTTTAACTAATAACCCCCCATTTGCTGCTCCCGTACCATTTAATTCAATAATATTATCACCTAATTGAAGTGTTGTGGATTCTACCGATGTAGTAGTTCCTTTAACAGTCAAATCACCCAATACAATAACATTTGAACCTGTTAATTCTAATGCTGTTTTTAATGATGATGTATAATTTTGTATACCATCAATTCTAATTTCGTGGTCAGATGCAGTTGTATATAATTCAGTAATATCCGCATCTACTGATGCAGTATATGATGCAAGTGTAGAATTCTTAGTTTCTTCAGATGAACTGAATGTATTTAAAAGTGATATTGAGTTATTTACACTAGCACTATTTATTTCTAATTGGTCTAATCTGTCATCAACTGATTGTGAAAAACTACCACTTAAATAAACAATTCTACTTTCATGATTCGAAGCAGTAGAGTATAATTCAGTAATATCTAAATCTACCGAAGCAGTGTATGATGCAAGAGTAGAATTTTTATCTTCCTCCGATGCACTAAATGTGTTAAGTAATTGTAATGAGTTATCTACTGATTGAGTATATGTACTCAATGTGATAAATTTATTGTTTATAGATTCAGTATGTTCTAATATTGAAGAAGTTACATTTTCAATAGTACTCCATTTCGTATCATTTGAACCAGTATAAGTTCCTAATGTAGAAAATTTTGTATCAATTGAACTGGTATAAGTTCCTAATGTATTATTTTTAGTAGCTAAGTTACTTAGTGTAGTATCTACCGAACCGGTATACGTTGCAAGTGTAGAATTTTTATTTTCTTCAGATGCTGTAAATTGTAATATATTGATGTCGGTAATACTACCATTTATATTAGTAGCATATAGATTGCGATATCTTTTATCAGATGCACCCAAATCAAATGAGTTATCATTGTTTGGTATTATAGAACTACTTAATTCACCTGAAATTACAATATTATCGGTATTTTCATTTCCGATTGTTATCAACGAACCACTAAATGTAATATTTCCATAAATAGTTGCGTTACCAGATAAGAGTAAATTAGATGCAGTAATATCACCCGTTAAATTTAACGAACCTGTATTTATTTCGGATAATTTTACTAATGTAATATTATCATTATTTGCACTACTTTTACCAACTTGTAATGTACCCAACGTACTATTATAGAATAGTTCAGATTGTTCCAATGAAGTTGGGGTGGTAGACCCTCTTCTTAATTTTAATATTGCAGCCATTTATTATGATTTCCTATTTTATTTTATATAAATATAAATAATTGGTAAATTTACCCTATGCATGATGCCATTTACACTTATATAAGTATTGTAAAACTAAAAGTTAAAAAAAAATCCCCCACTATTGTGAGGGATTCTTATTTTTTTATGTTTTACTCTTAGAAAGTTCCACCATCAATTTCGTTTGAAGCAACGAATGATGAACCATTCCATTGAATTAAATCACCAGCGTTTGAAGGTGCTACTGAAATTAACTTCTTACTTCCGTTTGATACAACGAATGTATTTGCAGTTAAACCATTGATGATTAAATCTGAACCAACTGTTACTTTAACACCATCATCAGAAATATCAGAATCAACTAATAATCCGTTTGCACCGATTACTTGAACTGAACCAGATGTTGGAGTAGCGTTTAATCTAGCAAATTCTTTTTCAGAATTTAATGCTCCACCTTTCCAATAGTCATTTGTAGAATCCCATAGTAAAGAACCAGAAGCTGTGTTAGGGTTGGTAGCATCTTTTACTAATAAACCACCATTTGCACCTGCATTACCATTTAATTCAATAATATTATCACCTAATTGGATAGTTGTTGAATCAATTGTAGTTGTTGTACCATTAACGTATAAGTTACCATCAACCGTTAAATTTCTACCAACTGTCAAATCACCATCGATAGATGCAGTTGCCATAGTTACTGAATCAGGTAAACCAATTGTAACTGTCCCACCACTACCTAATGTAATAGAACCACCACTTACGGAAATTTCATTTGTTGTTCCTTGTACCGTCAATGAAGTATTACCTTCAACCGCAGTACCTGCAGTAGAACCATAATCAACTTCTAATGAGTTATCAACACCATCCAATGAAAGACCAGTTCCTGCAACATCTGCATTTAAAGTTGCTGCGGTTACACCATTTGCTTTAATTGTTACGTTACCGGATGTTACACCAAAATTAGTAGCTGAGAATGAAGCAACACCCTTTGCAGATGTACTAGCATTATCAGCTGTAATTGTGATTGTATTGTTACTTACTGCTGCAGATATTGAATTTGAACCTGTTACTAATAAAGCTTCAGTTTTTAAATTAAGTGTATCGTTACCAGTAGAACCACTAAATGCCAATGTAGATGCAATACCTGTTAATTGAGAACCATCACCTTGAAATGAACCACTAAATGAACCACTAATTTCACCACCGGTTACTTTTAATCCACTTATGGTTGTATTATTTAATTGAGATGAACCACTAATTACACCGTCTGTATTTAATTTATCTTTTACATTAGTATCAAAATTAGTAATTGAATCTGCATTAACTTGAGATGAACCACTAATTACACCTTCGACATCTAATTTAGTCTTAATCGTTGTATTGATTGATGAACTAAATGAATTTAAAGTTGTAAGATTTGTATCTACCGAACCAGTGTATGTAGCTAAAGTATTGAAACGTGTAGTTACAGAACCTGTATATGTTGCTAACGTAGAATCTTTAGATTCTTGTGAACCACTAAATGTTTCTAATGCAGTAACTCTTTGACCGATACCACTTGCTCCACCAATTGAAGCCTCAATTGAGTCGATTCTTGTTTCATGGTCAGATGATGTTCCAAATAATTCAGTATCTTTAGATGCTAAAGAAGAACTGAATGTAGAATAACCTTGAGTTTGGTCAAGAAGAATTTGTGAAGAAGCAGTAACAAGATTGTCACCACCCATCAATGCTATTTTTGATTCTGCAGATAATGCTCCTGCTTTCCAATAGTCATTAGTTGAATCCCATAATAACGAACCACTAGCTGTGTTCGGTGAGGTTGGGTCTTTAACTAATAAACCACCATTTGCTGCTCCCGTACCATTTAATTCGATGATATTATCACCCAATTGGATAGTTGTAGAGTTTACTGCGGTTGTCGTACCTGTTACTATTAAGTTACCAGGAATAGTTACATTATTACTAAATATTACATCCGTTCCACTTGCGGTGAATGCAGTTCTTAGTGATGATGTGTAACTTTGTATTCCATTAAGAATTGTTTTATCACTAGATGCAGAAGCAAACAATTCTGTCAAATCTTCACTAACTGAAGCAGTATAAGTTCCTATTGCAGATAACTTAGTATCAATTGAACCAGTATAAGTTCCTAATGTTGAATTTTTAGTATCAACTGAACCTGTATAAGTTCCTAATGTAGAATCTTTAGATTCTTGAGATGCAGTAAAGGTACGGATTGCTGATAAATCATTTGTTACCGATGCTGTGTAAGTTGCTAATGTTGAATTTTTAGTTTCTTGTGAACCAGTAAAAGCTTCTAGCGAAGTAACTCTTAATCCAATACCACTCGCACCACCGATAGATGATTCAATCGAATCGATTCTTGTTTCGTGGTCAGATGCAGTTGTATATAATTCAGTTATGTTAGTTGAAGCAGTTACTAATCTACTATTTAGAGAAGAACTAAAATCAGTATATCCCGTTGTAGAAGAAATTGTTACTTGAGATGAACCACTAACAACACCCGTTGGTAACAATGAAGTTACTTGTCCAGAACCAGAAACGATTCCAGTCCCACCTGTGTTAGCAGTTGCTTTAATTTCAACGTTTCCACCTTTATTTAAGATGTACATTTTTTGTGCAGAGGTATCGTAATACGGAATACCATCTATCGATGTATCATATGAAGCTCCTGATAAGTTCGGAACTGAAGTACCTTGTAATATTTTGTTTGCTGGTGTTACTGTTGAACCATCAATACCTACGAATAGAATAGTGTTACCATTAGTTGCCGTAATTCCTGCCGAACCCGTTACAACTAACAATTCACCGGCTCTTTTAGTAGCACTCGATACGGATTCTAACGAACCGCGTCTATGTTTGATTATTTGTGCCATTTATTTTTTCCTTTTTTAGTTTTTGTTAATTTGTATAACTTTTTTTTGAGTTTTAAGGACATATGCCTAATGAAAGAACACTATTTAGCGTTGATTATGTATAAATATAAAAATATTTGTCTTTGATTAAATTGTACCAGCATCTATCATATAAGAACCAGATGAAATTATGTATTCTACCGCGGTACTGAAATGTACCGAGCCTGTATTTAATGATAATGTGGTTATTCCCTCTGAAACAGATTTAGATAATCCATTACCTGCATTTACTGAAGAATCACCTATTGCAAACGCGTAAGTATTCCAAACTATGGTATCAGTAAATGTAGTTGTAAAATTAGCATAGGTTATATCTGATTGATAAAGAGTATTTGTATCTTTTACATATACAATTTGGCCATCAGTAAAATAATTAACTGATGATGAGGTTAAACTTGCATAATTCTCATATATTCTAAATAAACCACCAACTTCATATGGTGATTTAATTTCAATTGAAGCAGTATTTGAGTTTGTTATAGTTAATGGTGCACCACTTCCGGTTATTCTTAATTCGGTTACAACTGCATCAACCGAACCACTTATAATGTTAATACCCGTACCTTCTGCTACAACACCAGTTAATCGACTACCATCTCCAACAAATTGAGAAGCTTGAACTACATTAGATGCAGTAATATCACCATCAACAAATAATGAACCTGTTAATATTTGAGAACCGGATACTATAAAAACCCCATCGACTACCGATGCGGTTACAATACCTTCTATTTGTTTACTTTGAATAAGTGTAGCCATATCTTAAATACTCACTATTTTACCTTTTACTAAAAAATCACTAGTTGTTAATTCATTTTGAAACAGAACTATTTTTTGACCAAATGTTATTACAATATTATCACCATTAATACCAATATCATAAATATTACCACTTTGCTTGATACCTTGTAAATAAATATCAGTATAATCTTTTGGATTATCTACTTTCATTTCTTCAAATACAAAACGTTTATTCCATAACACTAATGTAATTAATTCATCTAATAATATTACTTGGTCAATATTATGTGGATATAATGCATTATCATCAATTATTTCATTAACTAATTCTTTAAATCTAGCCCTATCGTTTGTAGGCATTTTTGGTATATTAGGT
>Ga0208133_1000663_pt1 | contig 13036 bp, 32 predicted proteins | sample ColrivemetaGS535_FD_187595 | JGI IMG/M metagenome (GOLD analysis project Ga0208133, IMG submission 187595) | Estuarine microbial communities from the Columbia River estuary, USA - metaG S.535 (SPAdes) (version 2) | ecosystem: Environmental > Aquatic > Marine > Intertidal zone > Estuary | place... | reverse complement strand
CTGCAATGTTTGCACCACTTATTGCAAAATAATCAATGATGTGTATTTCGTTGCGGATGACTTGATACCACCAAATAGCCGTGTCATCACGATAGCCCAAATCCCAAGCCGTGTAAGTCGGTAGGTGCGGATCGTAATCAACACGCCTAACCTGACCGGCATTTGTGATCTTGCGTATGTCCTCGCCATAGAAAGCGCCCAAGATAGCCGCCTCAAATGAACACTCGTACTCTTGCAAGAACTGGTCATCGCTAATCTGTGCGGCAGCTGCTCGTAGCTCTGTGTCGGGTAGCAACCCAGACTCACTAGCTTTTAGGACAAGGTGAAACCACTCGTTAGGTGTTTTCTTAGCTGTTTCAAATATCTGCCAAAACTGGTTCTTACCCTTTGGCGTACCAGCGAACACAGCCCAACCTTGCTTGTCTGACAATGTTGGTCGAATGACGTTACCCCAAACGCTAGGTCTGAAGTCCCCATATTCGTCCATAAACACACCATCAAAGCCTAATCCACGCATTGCGTCAGCGTTGTCAGCACCAAACAAGCGTATTTTGCCGCCAGTTATAAGCTCAATGGTCAGCTCGGCCTCGTTGCTCGATGCGAGAACTGGTTGGGCAAAGTGTTTAAGGTAATCCCACGCCACAGACTTAGCCTGGCTGCGGAATGGCGCAATATAAGCAAATAGGGGGTTTGTGCTTTTGCACATGAGTGCAGCCCGAACAATGTCGTTAATGGCTGCAACTGTTTTACCCGCTCGTCGGTGTGCAACTAAACAAGCCCAGCGCTCGGTGCGGTTATGGAATGGTTTGAAAGCGCCCCGTGGAGAGTAGGGTAGCGTTACTTCCCGTCTTGCCACTTGACCACCAGTTCAATTGGGCCATCATTAGCGCCAGTATGTTCGGTTCGTGCAAGTTTAGGAACGTGGTATTCAGCAACAGCCATAAAACAATCAAAGGCTGTCTTTGGGCCATATCTGTCATCTACAGCAATCTGCTCAAGCCACGTTTGCAATAGGTGTGCATTACCATCAACAAAGGCTGCAATCGCTTCACGAGCTTTCGTTGTGCTTTTATTAGGAATACCAACAGGTCTACCTGCGCCTTCCCTTTTGCCGCCTTTGATAGCTTTGGATTGTTTTTCTACTGCCATATCTTTCTCAATTGTCTTAGATTTAGATACTTTAAGTTTAGCTTACTTATTACGTTCGCTGATATTCTTAGCTTTTGACCTTGCATCTTCTTTGCTTGATGCACCCCATGCTTTTAAGGCTAGGGCAAGTCTGGTCGGTTTCCCGTCTTTCTCCATCGGCCCTGCCGTATTGCCCATTCGTGCGAGAAAACTCGCTCGTCTTGGGTTATCGCCTGATTTGACTGGTGGCTTGAGGTTCATGCCCTCAGCTTTGGCACTCGCTCGACCCTTGGCATTTAGACCGCCAGCAGGGTTTTGCCCTTCTTTGCGTTGCCAAGCCGCTGTCATTTTTTCTCGTCTTTAGCTGTCTTAGCTGATTCTTTAAAGTCTTTAGCCGTAGGTGCGCCTGGATCGCCAGGCTTTCTCATCTTCTCGCCGCTGCCTGCTTTGATGCGTTCTTGTTTTGCAAGAATATTGGCATAGAGTCCCGCTTTCATTTAAACGCCCTCAATTTATATAGTGTTGAGTTCAGCAACCCTGCAATTTCGTCAATGATGTTCTGTAATTCTGTGTCTTTAGGCAATTCGTCACGAATGTCCTTTACAAAGGCTTTGACGCTTGTGATGTACTTAACTGGGTCTGTAGCTAGATGAAAGTCTTTTGGGTAGCTTTTGATCTGCTCATAAGCCCCTTGGTACGTTTCTGCCCAAGTATCAACTAAGTCGATGATGCCTTCGTAGTATTTTTGCAACGCTTTATGCTTGGCATAAGAGTCTGTTTGCAAGTGCATAAAGTGTGCGTTTGTCCCGCTATGGAACAAGGTTGCAACGAAAACGGCAGGATAGTCCATAATGACCTCACAAGATAGCTATCACAATTGTACAACCGCCGCCTGATTTAATCGACCCCCTGGCTATTTCTATCTTATCAAACTGTCCGTCATCGTCAAACACGCCTGCATCTTGCAATGCGTCGAATAAGCCTTTTAGCCTATTGTCTAAGTCAATGTTGCGCCTATCTTTTGGGAAGATAGTAATGATTGCCATTAGCCTGTTTGCGCCAAAACTGGGCACTTTGTTGATTGTCACATACTCTCGTACCGCCAGTTTGTAATCCCTGCCGCCCTGACTAAGTATTGTTCTGCCCCTAAAGTTGCGCCAATAGGTATTCATCGATGGTGGCAACGGCAGCTGGAGGGTGGCAATCACAATAGCGCCTCTGTTTGGGCTAATAAATCTTCTTCTGTAACTCCATACCTTTCAGCAAACGCCTTTTTGCCCAATCCATGTACCCCGTCATTGCCCACATGATGAGTCGGACATAACGGTATAACCGGCGAATTTTCACGTTTCATTCCTAATCGTCGTATATGGTGAATATGTGGCATTGTTTCCCCATAACCCAAGTGTCGGCACAATGAACAACCTAGCTCTGCAAGTTTCTCATAATGCTTACGCTGCGCTTTGGTCAACTTGAGCCTCTGTCCATTGTTGCAAGTCGACCAAGACAATTTGCATATCCACAGCAACGTCAGCTGCTGCGTCATATTTGCCTTGCAGTACAAGTTTTTGGTATTGGTGCATCATTGCGGTTAGTTTAATTAGGCTTTCAGAATAGTCGATCATTTGGTTATTTTCTCAATTTGTCGGTTACTGGCCTGCTCTGTGCGCCAGGCATCAAATCGCATCTGTGCGCTTGTCATGCGCCATTTAAGCAACTCGACCTGTGCTGTAGCCGCCCCAATTGCATCACAATGAATTCGATAATCTATGTGAGCGTATGCCTCACGTTCTTGTGCCCCTATGCTAGTTTCGCCTGATTTCTTCATCAAAATGCTTTTTAGGCTAGATTTGTACGCCTCCAATTGCGCCAGTTCGCCCTTTGCTTTGGCATAAGCCGGTGCATTTTCCCAAATGTATTCAATTGCTGGATGTGGGCTGTATTCACTCATTCCGTTCCCCAATATCGTAGAACCAATCATCACCCGCTGACCACTTGCGTGAACCGTCTACAGTCCAAATATGCCGTGATGCTTGAAAATCAGGAAAGTCCGTCTTTGCCGGTATTAGCGACTGGTCGTACCAAAGGCATCGGTTGTTCGGTTGCGCTGCAAACTGCCCATTATCTAGCCGGATAAAGTTAAATGACTTGTGTTCTTCAGCAACCTCAGTAAACCCTGTGTCGACATCCATACCGTCGGCACAAAAGTCAACGGTAAACAGGTATTTGCCAAAATGCCATTCTTTATCTTTACCTAAGAATTTAACCCCAAGGTTACGCAATCCAATCTTTTCATGCACCGTGAATCTGTACCCCATGCAATCCCACAGCTGCAATATGTCGTAATCCAAATCACCATGCTTGGTGTTCCAAACGTAAGCCTGAATAGGTAGTTTGTCGTACAAAGCACCGTACCGTGGCAACAGGCTTTCAATGCGAAACACTTGCCCACGGATTGCTTTGATGCTCACCCAAATGGCAGGCTCAAGCTCACCTTGGCCTTTCTCAAAGTTGTACAAATACTCTCGCCGCACAAAACACTTGATTGGCGGTAAGTTTCCAATGATGTAGCTCATATCAACTCCATCTGCCGCGGCATAACTTTCCATTCCCTCTCGGCCCGACCACTTTTGCTTTGCACGTTGCGCCCCGTCAGCAGGATCTCGTGGTTGCGCTCTAACTCACTTAAACGCCTGGCAACCTGATTACCATCGAGTCCCGTAATCGAGGCTATACCGTCTTTTCCTTGCGGGCCATATCTAAGTAAGGCAGAAAGCACTAACTCACCGTGCAGACCCGCTAAGACCTTAGCACGGTCAGCTGCGTCCCAACTGGTTGACGGATCGGTGTTACGAGCAACTTGGTTCATGTGTTCTTCTCCTTCAGTTTGGCTTCAATGGCGTGGGCAAAAAGTTTAAAACCAATGGGCAAACGTACTGTTTTGCAATCAATCTCTATAAGAGTATTTAGCATTTCATCATCCGTCAGTCCAACCCACGGCTTGCGTTCCAACTCCTTAGTGATCCGTTTGATTTCTCGTTGCAGATCATCAATAACTTTTTGATGATCTGGATCAACGCTGCAATAATCCTCAGACCAAATTGTTAACACTAGGTAGGCACGTTCATACAAGTCGAGTTGTTTAACTAATTGTTGGTCAGTCATAGCATCACCAAACTTAAAAGTGGAAAGAACCCAAACACGAGCGCCAACATCAACAAGCCTACAACCCAAGCAATAGGCGGTATGCGTTCGTCAGCCCTTGTGTAGCGTGTTTGGCAACGCATTTTGCGAGTGGTGCGACCTGTCCAGTTTGAATCACCAAGGTCTGTCAGAAAAGGCCAGTTACGCTTATTCATTACCATCCTCCTCATTAGCCGTTACGGTTTCAATGTGGTTAACGTCAATAAAGTGTGTGTACATTGGGCAGACGCAATTTTCAACGTCATCTGCATCAATCTTGATATAAGGCTCGCCGTTTGCGTCTAGTTTTACGCCGTCTGCAAATTGATCCATCAATTCAGCAATCTTTTTGTCGGTCAACTCACGGCTAAGTTCACGCATCAACTGGCGTTTGCCTTCGTCTGTTAATTGAATGTATGAGTATTTCATTTATGTACCTTTTTTCGTGGTTAATGGCGTGTTGCCATGACTAGATATTAAGCTATCTAAACAATAAAAGCATAGGTGTTTACCCTAGTTTTGCAATTATTTTTAATTTATTTGGGTTTTTACAACAAAACGCCCCATTTACGGGGCGGTCGATGGAACAAGGAGTGAACAACACCGACAGTTAATTATATGTTGTTCTTGCGTTTGTAGAACGCTAGTAAATACTGAAAGCAATCCCATGCAGAGGCAAGATCATCCTCTGAATGTTCGATCAGTTTCACATCACCTTCGGCAGTAAAGAACACGTTGGCGCATCTGGCTGTGGGTTTGCCAAGGCCGACACGGTAAGCCGCCAGTTGCATTAATTGCTCGTGATACGGCACAACCTTGTCGAGCTTATCCTTGCTCTTAAAGTCGATCACGATGTTTTCAGCAATCAAATCGACCTTACCGCCAAACCCTTCGTACGCAAACGAGCGTTCTGCCTCCCACGTTTGGTCATGCCCAAAGTGGATTCTGATCGACGCATCAACCTGGTCAACGTAAACAGGGTAATCGTCTTGTTCGCCACGATAAAACCGTTCTAATACTCCGTGCATCTGTGTGCCACGATCCATAGCGTCACGGCCTGTTGACTTGGAATCTGACATAACCCGCTCTAGCCAGTTTTCTTCGGTTTCGCCAGCAATGCGTGGCAACGTAAGAGCCGCCAGTAATACTTGTTGTTGCAGCCAAGTGTTTAAACCAGGTTTACCAATAATTCCAAGGATAGTTGTTACGCTAGGCTTTAGCCCAAGTTCTCTTGCGTCACGAACCGTTGTATTGCGTTCTTTGCCGTTCTTACCAATGATTTTGTACGCTGGTGAACCGTCAGCTGCGTACCAATGGCCTGATTCTGAATCTGCTGATTTGATAATCATTTCCGTGCCTCCAAAACTGGATGATCTTGTTGAACCAACGCCCAACCTTTTTCGCTTGAAATTATGCGTTGCGTAGTAATTGCCAATGCTTTCATTCGTGTATCGGCTTGTTGAACCTCAATAATTCTAGTTGCAGCAGTTAAAGCAACTTTAGCGTTTTCCAATTCAATTGAATTGTTAACTGCCGCCGCCATAATTTGCGACAACATCACAATTACATCTTCATTGCATTTCGGCGCAATAACTTTGTTGTCCCCGAATCCTAAGTTGTTTTTCTTTGAAATTTTGTCTAAATTGTTCATTTTCTTTTACCTTTATTAGTTTAAATAACTCAAGTTGTAAAACCCATTGCACAAGCAATACACCAGTTGGTTGACGTTTGCGTTCTATCATTTTTTCAATTTCACGCATACGATATAAAGCAATATCTGGAGCATATTTGTTATTAAAAGAATCAACGGTTGCTCTAATTTGATTTTTTTGTTGAGCAAGTAACCACCCAGCCGAGCAATTATGTTTGGGCAAATTTAAATTAACTCGATGATTTACCCTATATCTATAATGCAAACAATTTTCTAACAAATATGAAAACGCAGCTAAAACTTTGTACCTACGCACAAACCGATAAGCTAATTGTTGATAAATTTCGCTTTGTGTTGTTTTATCAAAAACATTAATTAAAGTTCTGTGTTCTGTTTCAGTTGCAACGCCAGATTTAAGATAAAAATGAGTTAATATTTTGCTACCGTTTTGACGTTTTAAAACTTTTAAAACATGAAATAATGGAACATAGTTATCATGCTTTTTTTTGCCAAATTCAATTTTTTTTAAATCTAACAACGTAAAGTTTTCAGGTAAAAATAATTTCATTTTTGCACCTGTTTAGCTAATGTTTTAAGCATCTCGATTGCATCCTGTAAGTCTTGCATGGCTCTAGCGTCAAGAACCATGCCTTCGTACCATTGCTGCAATCGCCAAGATATTAATATTGCCTCCTCTGATTGCGTCATCAAAAAGGCGGGTCGTTAAAGTCAGATTCCATTGGTATAAACGTGCCTTCCTTCATAGCTCGATAACCACCGTCTGGTTTTGCAGCAGGCGCAGCTGGCGGTGCATCTTCAGCAAGCCGACCACCAAGCATCTGCATTTGGTCAGCAACCACCTCAGTTGTATATTGATCCACGCCATCTTTGTTCTGCCACTTACGGGTAGTCATACGACCCGCTATAAAGACCTGTGAGCCTTTCTTAAGGTAGTCGGCACATATTCCTGCCAACTTGCCAAACGCCGTGATTCTGACCCATTCTGTCGTTTCTTTGGTTGCGGTCTTGTAACCGACAGCAATAGAGAAATTGCAAATTGCGTTAGAGTCAGCGGTGTAACGTACTTCAGGGTCTTTGCCCAAGCGCCCAATGAACTCGCAGCGGTTAAGATCGTTTGCCATTATTGTTGTTCCCAGTTTGCTTTAAATTGATCGTATGCAGCTTTCAATGGAATTTGTTGCTCTTTCAAGCAAACAGGCCATGCAGTTCTAAATATGTCTTTCAAACCTTCATAACTTACCGCTGATGCCATTTGAGCAATCGTGTGGTCAAGCTCAATGCCTTTTGGTTTCTCAATTGGCTTTTCAATTAGTTTAGGCGGTGCTTTTACGGCAGCTGTGCCATCGTCATCTTCTGACGCAATACCAAGTGCTGCTTGCAAGCCGTAACGTTTTGCGTAAGTAATTGCAGAACCGTAACCTTGTGCATCTTGTTTAGTTGCGGGAATAAACAACGTGCCGCAGCTAAGTTGCTCGCCAGATTCATGGATAAGGACTGTTTCGACTGCTACGCCACCGTCTGCTGTATGCAACATCTGCACAAAGGCTAAACCGTTCGCTGACAGAGCAGGACGCACAGCATCAATGACTGATGCCAGGCTGCTATATGCAGATTTAAAGTGTGGGTTTTTACTATCTTTGGCTGCGTGTGACATTGCTGCCTGAGCCGTGACTAATGCTTTTGCTAGTTCTTTCATTTATGCACCTGTATAAAATCCTGACGGGTATGTCAGTAAATAGATATTAAGGTATCTAAACAGATAAGTCAACACATACAAAACCTCATCTGTTAAGCTATCTAACATGAATACAACAGAAATCATACAAACATTAGGTGGCACGTTTGCCGTAGCCAAGCTCTGCCGTGTCAGTCCACCAGCTGTATCGCAATGGCGCAACAATGGTTTGCCTGGTGATAAATTAGTGTTGCTGGCTGCCGAGCTTGAAAAGAAATCAAACGGTAAGTGGTCAAGAAAAGAAATCCCTAACTGGCAACAAATCTGGCCTGAGTTGCATTAGACTGATTAAGCCTTTAGCAAGCAGAAACTCATCAATGATAAGGGTCGTGTTTCATCAGGTTAGCTTTAGACCTTGACACATCGGAAAGACGGTGGCAGAATTGAGTTGTTGTCGTGAGAGATAACGAAGCCGTTTTAGTCTGTAGCCTGATCCACTTGCGCCTTGAAAACGATAGTGGTTTCTCTCACCAGGATACAGATTAAAACGGCTTTTTTGTTTTTTAAAACAGCTGTCAGGGCGCATTAGCTAATAGAGTGGCCGCTCGTACCCGTTTAGGTCAGTTATACATTTGTTATATAGCTTTATCCCGTGTGACCCGCACGCCCTAGTAGAGAAATCGAACAGGATATAGACAGAGTAGAGAAATCTACTAAAACCATTTACTGTAGGTGTTGATCTTTATTACTTGCAAGGACTGCTAGTAATTTAGGAAATCTACGGGTGGGGTGAGCCGCCTGCCACAGAGCTAACAAGCTACAGGTCTGTCGTAAAGGATTTATCCTCAACTACTACGGTGGGTGGGTATAAGGGTAGGGGAACTATATTTAAATAAAACAGAGTAAGGGTTATCACTTAGTTAATACTTCTTGATTGATCTGTTTAGATAGCTTAATGTATCCTTTTAAAGGGAATATATGTCAACAGAACAAAAGATATTGCGGTATTGCATTGAGCCTAAAACAACAGTTGATATTGCTGATTACTGTGGCCTTGAAAAGATCAGCATCTACACTCAACTTGCCAAACTTCAGCGCAACAACAAGATCGAGAAACGTGGGGATGGTAGGCGTGGCTCACCTTGTGTTTATGTCACGATTAGACAAGCACCAACTGCTACAGAATCTTCAGATAATTACGAAAACCTAGTTGTTAAACACGCTCATAACCCGTTTGGATTGCGCTTATGAACAAGGCCGACTATATCCATCTGTTTAAAGAGGCTTGCGGTGGCAAATGCAACGCTGAATACAACCCTTGTGCGTATCGCCAGGCTGCTGACAATCTAGCTAAATTAAAGCCCACGGGATACATTGGGGACAAAGGTGTACTGCTTAACGACACAACGCATCCGCATCTGTATACAGCCCTCTACGCATTGGACAAAACACACAAATGAACCCACTTAGCCCGAAACAAATCCTGAGAAACCTTGAGAATGGGTTTTTTATGACTCACCAAGAACAGACCGAGGCAGCACAGCTGATACGCCAGTTGCAAGAATCTAACAAAGCGTTGATGGAGGGAATGTTGTTAAACGCTGAAACAATTGTCAGGTTGCGTCGAATGATTCAAACAGAAGTTGGTCTTGATCGTGCCACACAATTACTTGGGGACAACAATGACTTTGTCTAATTTATACCTAGCCGCTGCTGACAAACTGCGACACAAAGGTTTGTTGCCAGACTCCCGACCCGCTACGCTTGCAATGTGTTCGCACGAATTAGGCGGTATTGCCCCAACTGGCGAACGTGCGCTACTTGAAAAATACCTGACTCACATCGACAAGAAGATCGACAGGTTTGACAGGCCGGCATACAGGCTATCGCCAGCCATGCGTATAGCCTCTGAGAGAGCCGCAAAAGAGCAAACGGTACTCATGGGTGTGGGAGGCTGGTGATGACGCTATGGGATTGGATGTTTATATTTTATTGCGCTGCCGCCGCCACCGTTGGCACTCTTGTTTGGTATCGTTGGTCGCGTTGCACCAAGTTTCCCAAAGAGTTTGTTTGTGATGGTTGCGGTCAAGTTTGTACAACGTTGCGTGACGGGCTTTGCGTGTACTGCGACAGACACTTTAAGCCAACATCGCAGAAGCCTTTACCTTAACGTCAGCAACCCGATTTAGCCACCCTTTGCCAAACGTTGCAAAGGTAGTCAAAGACCGATAGAAGTCCTCTTTGGCTTGGCTAAATCGCTCAATCAACTCATTTGGCTCAACGGCCTGCACAGCTGCCATCGTCATCGGCCCAAACCCACCGTCTGGCGTAACCCCAACTGCGGTTTGCAACGTTTTAATTGCTCTGCCTGCGCCAGCATTAACGGCAAAATCAAACATCAGGTAATCAAGACCCATCGGCAGCTCGTCACCACGCACAGCGTCCCAATACTTTTTTTTGTACAAAGGCTCAACCTTTTCCGGTGTTAACCCACGCATTTCAGCTTCGTCTGACTCACGGCCTACCCAGTTCTCCCAAGTTGCTTTAGTCACGCCAAGGTTTGTCATACCGCCAGGATCACTTGGATGGTTTACAAACCCGCCTTCCGACTTCAGCATCAATTTAAAAGAATTGTCCCAATTGCTAACCATGATTTGCATATACCCCGTGAAATTTGTTTCTAGCCTCAATTGCAACTAATTCTGCAAGTTCTAAATCAACATACAACCCCAAATACATACTTTTTTTATTAACTTGTACCCTGACTTGATATTTACCGCTTTGATGCAACTTGATACCTTTTATCTTGGACATAGAATTTGTATTAGCATTTCTATTCCACATATTTTGAGATTGAGATGCTTCTCTTAAATTATCAATTTTGTTATTTGCAGGGTTTCCGTCGATGTGGTCAATTTGTTTAGGCAAATGACCGTGATGCATTAAAAAGACAAGACGGTGAACCAAATAATTTTTCCCTTTTATCCTAGCTCGCAAATGCCCAAAATAAGTTGGTGATTTCATCACTTTATTGTTTTTCTTGCGTATTAAATCGCCGTTTTTGTATTCAAACAATTCTAGAGATTCTTGTTGCGTAATCATTTTGCATCATCCTTGCCAATCTTTATGCCGGCAATCGTGCCTACAAAAGCCCCAACGATCATGTTAAACGATGGGTTAATTAATTTAAATATCTCAGCGTTATCGACTAGTGGATCAAACAATCCAATCAACACCACGACCACCGTTGACAGCAGCACGATGGCAAGAGATATACAACAGATTATTGTTATACGGTCAGCAACAGTCATTTGATACTCCGTACCCAGTTCTGCAATTCGGTCAACATTAAGGTCGTTTCAGCGCATTGTCGAGCAGAAACTGCGTCGGGGATGGCTGCATTAGGGCAACTGGTGGGCTTGGAAACGGTGGGCAAGTTACCGCTACTGGTGTTGAGCTGCACCCTGTCAGTGTAATAACTATGAACAGCAGACAAACGAGCTTCATATTGATTTGCGATTGAAGTCGATATAGTTTCATGCTCTTTCACCTTGGCAGCGTTAATGGTTTCCTGTGCTTTACCCAATGCAGCAATCTCAGCCTGAAAAGCAACGAATTTCTTGTGTTCATTGTTCCACCCCAAAAAGTACATTAGCGCACATAGCGCAAGAATTGCACCAAGTTTCATCCACAAAGCACTAGGAAATATTGGGAACATCAATGCCCTCTAAAGTTGTTGTCATCTATTGTTGCAAAGCCCATATAAGAGCCTACAACGGCGCTGACAAAGATATAGAACGGCATGGCTATAGTGCCAAGGGTAGGGGACTCGGACACTAGGATAAGCAAGGGAAAGACTAGCGCAGCAAGCATTGATAGCCATGCCATCCAACGCCTGTTTTTCCAACGGTCTGTCACTTGTCTACCTTAGACTCTAGTTTGTCAAACAGTCGATCAAGCAACATTTCAACTCGATCAAAACGCTTGTCCATTTCGGATTTAAGCGTATCCATTTCTGATTTTTTAACGTATGAATCGCTAACGTGTAATCTAAGCCCAGCAATGTCTGCCTTCAACTCTTTAACCGAATCCCACAATTGACGGCAAAACCATCCACCAACTGCTAACAAACAGCCAGCGCCCACGTTGATAAAATTCTGCCAATCCATGAATTACTCCGGATATTTTTTAAATGGTGAACATTGAATAGCAACTAGCTTTTTACCATTAACGGTTTCACCTAACAACTTGTATCCAAAGATAATTTCCACGCATCGGTCTTTGTAAAAATAAACTTGCGCCCGTAGCAACCAACCTATGTCACCATCGTCATTACACACTTTCCAAAAACTGCAAACATTCTTACCCGACTTCCATTGATCGTCATTGTCTTTGGTATACAGAGCAAACGTGCCTTTGTCTGCATAGCCCCACTTTGCACCAAAGCCATACGCCGCATTGCGCCACAACCAAAACACTCGACTAGCGTAGCGTAGCCAGTAATGGTTGTCGTAATACGCCTGGTCGTATTTAAGTTTTAACGGGCTTGGATAATCGCCGTACCACCACTCATCTAGCGGTGCATCTGGTGATTGCCAAATACGCAAGCTAGGGATAAGAAACTCACGCAACTTGCCAGGATACAACGAGGGAAACCCAGTTGTTTCAGATTCTTCTGCGTGGACAATAAACAACGCTAAAAATGGCGCAAGAGGGAACGCTAAGATAGTCAATCCAATTAGGCCAACCGACTTAACAAACCATATTGCGACAGATTTAAGCATTTTCTATCCATGATTGTTTTAACTCATCCCAAAAATACGCTTTACCGTCATCAGGCATTGCGACTGGCGCTTCCCACAAATAATCAGCACTTAACGTCCAACTTGGAAATGGTTGCGGTGCGTAAAAAACATCTTTTTGAGCGTCATAAGTGTAGCCAACTCCAGCGTAATTGCCTCGCAAAGGAGTGCCGCCTTTTGTATGTTTGTTGCCAACGGTGTTGTATGAAGTTGCCAACCATGTGCCAGGGCTTGAATCCACAAACGTGTTAAAAAACTCTGGCTCTGCAACAATTACTTGCGTAACTTTACCGTCTACTACTTTTGCAAAATGTCCCATGATTTTCCTTATGCGTTGTATGTGCCAGACGATGTAAAAGTGTGTATTGTGTAACCACCCGACGATGTAACCGTACCGCCTGTGCCACGCTGTGAGCCGAGGTAGCTGATGATTACAATGCCTGAACCACCTGCGCCGCCAAAAGTACCAGAACCTGTATATTTGCCGCCACCGCCCCCGCCTGTATTTGCTGTGCCTGCTGTTCCTGTACTGCTAATTGCGCCAGCACCGCCACCACCTAATCCCCCAGTTCCTAC
>Ga0208133_1000662_pt1 | contig 13038 bp, 25 predicted proteins | sample ColrivemetaGS535_FD_187595 | JGI IMG/M metagenome (GOLD analysis project Ga0208133, IMG submission 187595) | Estuarine microbial communities from the Columbia River estuary, USA - metaG S.535 (SPAdes) (version 2) | ecosystem: Environmental > Aquatic > Marine > Intertidal zone > Estuary | place... | reverse complement strand
ATCTCTAAAGATACTTCTTCATTTTCATTGTAATAGTATTCTTTAAATGAGTTTAATATAAAATTAAGTTTTTCATTATAAGACTCTTCAGTTTCACCACATGGAAACCCGTTATTTACTTGAATGAATCTTTCTAGTCTAGGAATAAGAAACAAAGCTACGGTTTTATCTAGATGCCAAGTTTCAGTGTCATCAAACCCATTATCTTCTCTTTGCTTCTTGAAATGGTCTAGTCTTTCAGGAACATCTTTATATACTTCATCAGCAATACTAAAGTTGTTTCTTTCTGAAGTCGTAGATAATTTGGAGGAGTCTTTTGATTTCTTCTGGGTCAATTTTGATTTGTTTTGGCTCATTGTCTTTGTCCATAGCTAAATTATAGCTTCGATTTTTTATAATATAATTTGTACAAAGCAAATTAATGAAAGATCCGAACGTAAAATGTTTGTCATGTGGAATAGATTTTTATAAAACACCTAGTTATATAAAACGAAGTCCTAATCATTTTTGCAGTAGAGAATGTAGTTGGAATCATAAAAATAAAAAAGTTGAAGTAAATTGTCTGAATTGCGGGAAAGATTTTTATAAATGTTCCTTTGAAATAAATAGATCTAAAAACAATTTTTGCAGTAGAGAATGTAGTTGGAATCATAAAAATAAAAAAATTGAAGTAAATTGTCTGAATTGCGGGAAAGATTTTTATAAATGTTCCTTTGAAATAAATAGATCTAAAAACAATTTTTGCAGTAGAGAATGTAGTTCGAATCATAAAGATAAAAAAATTGAAGTTAAATGTTTAAATTGCAACAAGTTTTTTCTTAAAAAACAAGATCAAATACAAAAAAAACCCAGACATTGTTGTTCAATACAATGTTTTAAAATATTAGCAAAATACAATAAAAATTGGGGAAGCAGTCGTAGTAAACTTGAAGTATATACAGAAAAAAAATTAACAGAAGAATTGACACTTAATATTTCATATAATGACACTTCAATAGGGTATGAACTAGACATATATTTACCTGAAATGAATTTTGCCATAGAATTAAATGGAGTATTTCACTATAAAGCAATATATGGGGAGAAATCTTTACTCAAAAGGCAAGAAATTGATAGATTGAAAGCAGAAGAGTGTGTAAAGAGAAATATAAAACTTATTGTAATCAATGTTTCTGAAGATAAAGACAATAAGAGAACATTAGAAAAAAGATACAATGAAATTAAGAGTTTAATTTTGAATAGATTTGAGGAATATAAACAACAATCAAGCCAACCTATCACTTTAGAATTTTAATCATCAACTATCATCCAATCATCTGCCTCAATGTCTTGTAAATATGGACAAAATGCTTCTATCCCATCATGTAAATTGATAAGAAAAAATGTAGCATAGTTTATTTCAGAAAAGTTGAGAATTGTTTCATCAAACTCTCCTTCATCATCTTCTTGCGTATTACCTAAAGAAATCCAAAACAATTCATCCCAGCTTTTTCTTCTGGCTTTATGACCCTGTTTAAGATATTTTAAAGTTTGAACAAATTTCATACTAATTAATCAAAGGATGTAAAGAATGGACACTTTTGAAACCCAGCGCCATCCTTTACCCATCCATTGCCCTTACATCTATCTTTTCCCTTACCCAAACAATCGCAAACTCCAATTGGCTTCCCATTACGAATTATAATATTTTCAATCAAAGCTTGCTCTTCTGAAGTAAGATTTAAGAACTCTGCGATTGTTCCCACTTTAAATCCAGCAGTTTCCAATCGCTCTTTCTTTTCATCATTCATTTTCAAATCTTTCAAATCTTTTTTCAATTTGAAATTTACCATCAACAGGAAATACAAGCAGATCAGTAACATACCAATCATCTTGAACATCTTTATTGATAACCATTCTTGTTTCTAGATTACCATCAACCAATCGCCAATATTTAACAACATTCTTATCTGTATTAGAAATAACAGAACCATGTTTCAATTCATAAAATAAATCAAAGTTAACATTTAACATTAATCTTCATCCTCATCTTCATCATCTTCATACGCCATCAAAACAGCAGATAAATCTTCAGGAACATTATCAACAGTATAGCCTTTTTCATCTAAAAGTTCCACATCGTATGAATCTAATTGATCAAGCCAGTCACGATAATCTTCATATTCATCACAATAAGCTTCTGTAAGTGTATCTAAATCAAGCGAATATTCTTTTTTGTAAAACTTCATTGCCTTATCAAAAATACCACAATCAGAATCAATTTCAAGATAGGCATAACCATCTTCGTTTAAAGGTTCTGACCCATTACCCAAATAAGAATAATCTGAAATTGCATCAAAAATGTTTAATTGTGCAAGTAAATCTAAACTTACTTTCCAATAGTCATGTCGATAACAGTCAACTGCTTGAATAATAATTTTTTCCATAATTATTTGTCTCTCTTTTTCGCCATTTTGACAAGCTTGATTATAATATTAACCAGTAAAGCAATTATAGCACAAGGTATGGCAAGCAAAACAACTAAAATAAAAGGCCCAAAAGGAATCAAAAACCAATGAGCTGTGTTAAGAAAATCTTCCATATTAATCCTCGCTATTAACTTTCTGTGGATTAATTTTTACATGATAAGCCACTTTTTCTTCTTCAAAACAATATCTCAATGTTTCAATGAATTCTTTTCTATCATTGTAATAAAGTTGTTGAAGCATATTAACCATTTCTTCTTCTGGTACTTCTGAATCTTCATCAGCAGTAATATCAATATCAAAAGATAAATTAAGTCTATATTTAGCCATGTTCTTATTCTATCACATCAAAAAAATACGTGCGGTTACGTGCGATTTGCGAGCGGTTACGTGCGGTTATTCTACTATTTCCCAATCGTCATGTAGAAATTCACCAGCATCTATTGTATCAAACAATCCAAAGAAATCATCAAAAGAAGTCTTAGTGAATGTAAAACTGTTTTGAAATATTGACTCTAATTCTTTGTCTAATTTTTCATCATCCTGTTCTTTTACCAAGTGTACAATCCATTGGCCAAAGAAATCTAAAGCTTTACATTTTTCATGAGGTTCCCAGGATTCTCTTCTTAAAGTTTTGCCATCTTTTAACAGGGATAAAGCTTCAATTCCAGTCATTCTACAACCTCCCAGAAGTCAGATATTAAATCTTTAGGAGTAAGATCTAGAGATGAGTAATATTGCGTCCTACATTCAACTCCATCCAGAACTTCATAGAAATCAAAAGTGTTATCTTCCTTATTGTAGAGAAAGAAAGCAGTTTTGCTTTCCCAATTGGTCTTATGCACACGTTTACCAGCCATTAATGAGTCAACTACTTCAGCAAATTTCATTCCAGCATCTCCAAGTCATTCTTCATCTACCTTTTTGTTAGCGTCAACAATATGGTCTGGATCCCAATCATCAATATCCCAATCATCAGCAATTATATCACGGGGGTATAAATCAAGACCTACAGATGCCAATTCATATCTTCTTTCAATGTCGTCTGGATAATTTACAAACACAAAACAATTGTCATTTTTGTCATAGAAGATATAGTTGTTATTTTCCCAACCAGTGCGAGAAATTGGTTTACCTTCCATTAAAGCATCAATTACTTCAGAAAATTTCATTCTACAATTTCCCAATCATCTTCTAAAAAATCACCATTATCAAGACAGTCAAAAAAACTTATATATTCATCAAACGCAGGGTCATCAGGTACAGATTCTGGAATAGTTTTATTAAAAATAGAAAAATAAGCTTTACATTTATTATCTGGATCCCATGATTCACGTCTCATTGTAAAGCCTTCTTCTAATTTGCTCAATGCTTCTTTGCCTGTCATAATTTTTACCTAAAGCAAAACACAGCCCTAATCAACCAACCAATCATCTGCTAACAAATCTTCAGCATAAAAACTGATTGTATTTTGTTCTTTATATTTTATATCGTACTTAACACCTTCGATTTGATTATATTTAATCACCATACCAAACTTTTTAGTGTTAGAGTCAAAACAATAAGAAGTGTTACAGTTAGCCCTTCTTATAATCTTATTATTTTTCATTTCAATCAATGCTTCACTAAGTGTCATTTCAAATCTCGTAATTTTTCCTAAAGGTTTCTCTTACATTCTTATCCCAAAGTAATTCAGATGCAAAACCAATAGTGCCAGAATCAAAATGAACCCAGACAGTTTTGCCATCATCAGACATACTCACTTCAATAATGTCATCTTTATCATATTGAAACTCTTCGCAAAAAATATTGGCAATTTCTCGTAAATATTTATGAAATCTAATAAAAGACCATATACGACCTCTTACATATTCTTCACCATATATTTTTGGATCAGTGCTCATTTCTGTCTTTCAAAATTTGCTCTTGCTGCTTATTAACTTCAGCTACCACGTCCACAACTTCCCAGTCATCAGCAATCAAATCTAAATAAATAATTTTGCCATATCTAGCATATTTACCAACACCCCAATCTGAATGCCAACTTTTACGCCTGATTGTTTTTCCAGCATATAAATCATCTAAAACATCTTCAAATGTTTTATTAGGAACTATCACCCAATCTTCAGCAAAAAGATCTGTAGTTGTAATTGTAGATTCAGCATGGTCATATTTTTTTGGAAAGAGTGTAAGGCTAGGATTGCCTTCTCTTGACACCATTTTGCCAGATTCGATCATCTTTACAGCCCAATTGATATCACGCTTAAGTTCAATATTATTCTTTTTAGCAAAATCATCAAAATTGGATCCTATATGCTTGTTCTCAATTGCATAAGGTAAATAATCTTGACCTGGATTTAAATATTGTTGAGCAGATTTATTCAATTTTGCTTTTCTAATTTCAATATCATAAAAATATTTTTGGTTTTTAGGCAATTTTTCCACGGGCTTCCTCCAATGCATTAATTAATTTATCAACTTCTTCTTTATCTAAAACAACTAAATCTGAATAAGCGAATCCATCAAAAAGAATCTTAAATCTTTTTTTCCAATTCAGTTTACCATTATTGAAACCATAATTCCAAAGTGAAATATCCACTGTTTTTGATTCTGTATCTGGACGTACATGCAATGAATGACAAAGGCAGTCACAGTTGATAATAGTAGTTTTATCCACTTGTGTAGCCTATATTTAACCTACGGACAAGATGAGTAAACCTATAACTATTAACAAGATGATAAAGAAAATAAGCACGTCTACCTAGTGAAAATGCTCTGAACTCTTCCTCAGCTTTAAATACTTGAGTTCCATCAGCATATTGACTTGGGACCCTGATGCCTTCTTTAGCCCATTCCTTTTGTCTGTTGAACTTTTTCTCAATAGTAGACAGTAATTGTTCCCATTCTTCTTGTGTATATCGTTTATCTTTTGGCTCTAAAAACTCATCAAACTCAATCTTTTTATGAGTAAAAGAACTTCGATGAATTACTACATAAACTTCTTGTTTATTAGTTTTTTCAACAGGAGGAAGGCTTAAAGACCACCCTACATACTTTGATACGCAATATTCTGGAGCTGAATGATTTTTAACTCTCATCTGCCCATTGTCTAAATTGACAATATGGTCAATGCAAAAGTGGTCATCATACTTTGGAACCGAATCATTATCAGTTTCAAAAGATTCTACAAACTTAAAAAAGGATTGACGTTCATCAGTGCTTGGTATGTATCTAAAAAAACTATGCTTAAATCTTGCCATTATTTTTTAATCTTTCCGTAGTAAAAATCCCAAAGAACCTTAAATCCTTTTTGGCCAATAGAGTGTTCAATGTGATAATCAATTACTAATGGGGGTCTTGCTTCTTTGTTGTTTCTTGAATAAAAATTATCATAGAATCGTTCATATTTTGCTTTATCAATTATATCAACAGACATGAATCTTTTGTTAAGAGAAACAATTCCAATCTTACTTCCAGGACGACCAATTAGTTGGATTGCATATTTTACATCGAAATTACCTATATTGAGAATGCATTCTTTTTTAATTTTATCAATCCATTCTTTTTCATTCATAAGTTCTCGTCCATAATTTCGTAATATATCTCCCACACATGACCAGCGTTATCTGAAACTTCAGAATTTTTATCAAAGTATTCATCAAAGTCTTGGGTGTACAAATTACCAGAACTATCATAAACTTTATTTTCTTTAAGTGTAATAAAATAAAGATCAGGCCATCTTTTATGACGGATTCTATAGCCCTTTTTAAGAAGCGGAAAAGCTTTTGAAAATATGAACATACAAGATTATAGTCTTCATTATTAAGCATTGCAATGATAATGGATTTTCAAAGCGTTTATAATAGTATTATTACCACAAGAGCTTTATGCTCAAAGGAGTGTATATGTTTAATTTTTTTAACAAGAAACTACCTACTGATTTTAACCAGGTACAAGAAAAGGGCGTAGAAATTAGTGAAATCTTTTACAAGCCGAACGAACAATTACAAGAAGATTTCAATTTAATTGACAAAGTAAACAAGAGCAAATTTGAAGATTTTCAAGTATCTTCATTTGCATCATTTTTCGAAAAACTTGAATTAATTCCAACTGTAGATCTTGGAGATGTGAACTTAAAGATCAGAACAACAAACCCATCAGCACCAATTGATGCAGATTTATGTCAAGTTTGGATGAGAAGAACTTACACAAACCCAACAACTGGACAAACTACAGAGCAATGGGTTAACTGGGTTCCAAATGATGATGCAGCTAAAAAATATTTTAAGTTTAGTTTATTTTCTGGAGAAACTCAAACTTTTAACTTTGATATAAGCACATTTGATGTTGGAAAATATGATAGTTTTAGATTTATTTTCTTTACTTACCATTGGACAGTTCTTGCAGATCAGATGGCTGAAAATGTTTCATTTGAGATAACTACCAAACAAAAAAGGGTTAAGGCTCCATTTGTAGAAATCTTGACTAATAAGATTCAAGACCCAGCTCCTGATGGCAAATTACACATTCCATATATCATTAAGATGCCAGCTAAGACTTTTACTACCTGGGGTGGTTGGTTCTTATTAGCTAAAGGCGCTTCAATGTTTCAACAACCTTGGATTGCATACGCTAGAAAAGACGGCGCAAATGTTCTTCCTGACGGTGCAACAAAGGTAGCTGATGGCCCTGATCCATATTGGTATTCTGAAGGCGAAATTGTTTTTGATTATCCAAATGTAAGTGGTATTCATAATTTACAGTTTGGATTATTTGATTACAATTGGAAATTACAGAACTGGGTTTGGCCAGGTATTAACATTCAAGTCGGTGGTGATAGCTGGGTCACGAAATGTCCTGATTCAAAACTTCCTCCAAGACTTAGAGTTAGTAATGGACAATTGGTAAAACTCGATGGCACTCCATACAATATTTATGAAGGCACTACTGGCGCTAATGCAATTACAGCTATAAGAGGCGGTAATTACGGTAACCAATATTTATGGTCAGAATCACCCGACTATAATAGAATTGGCTATTTTGGTTCATTAAAGTATCTTGGTCATAAGTTTTTAAGATTTTTATTTAATCCAGATAAATATATTGCTGACCATATTTATAGAAATAGAATTCAAGATACTATTGGTAAAATGCTTACCGCTGGATGTCATGTAATTGTTGGACCTCAACATATTCCAACAGGCAATGATTTATACGAGAAGTCAGAAGGTTTCTATAAACTTATTGAACTTATGGCTAATAATTGGAAGGGTTTACCAGTGTGGGTTTGTCTTACAAACGAACCTAACGATATTGGAGATTGGAGTTTGTGCAAGCCTATTCTTCAAAAGGCAGCAACAATTTATAGATCTATTGATGCTGACGCTTTTCTTATTTGTCCAACATCTAAGTGGTCAAAAGAAAATACAACCCCAGAAGCAAATGATTTAATTGATCCTCTGTTAGTTGACGCATACGCTTACCATGCTTATAACGGCGCAACAGAAGTTATTCCAAACCTAAAGCCAATATTGGATAAGGGTGTAGCAGTAATTGTTGAGGAGTATGGCTGTGGAGATGTTGAATGGCAGAAAGGCATTAACATTGAGATGCAGAAGCTTTCAAAGTTATATCCAAATGTTATTGGATTTGCAACTTGGGCATGGACGAGAATGGGTGAAGATGCATGTCCAATGGTTGAAGATGGTAATCTTGCAAATGTAAAATTGACTGATGTTGGTCAAATGCAAGCTAAGGATATGCAGATTTGGGACAGTGGTAATTTTATTGGTGAAGGAAATGCTATTCAGCCAATCCCTCAACCAAATCCACAGCCTGCTCCTAATCCTGTTCCAACTCCAGCGCCTTTACCTGTTGATTCGATTACTAAGGCAGAAATTGATAGTTTATTAGATACAAAACTTAATCAATCATTATTATCATTAAAAGAAGATTTAAAACTTTATATTAAAGATTCTTTGGATGCTTATGATGTTCTACAAGATGAAGAAACAAAGCAGTATTTTGAAACTGCTGTAGGCAATTTAGAGCTTGTAGATATTGCTGCAATTGATGCAAAGTACACTGATGAAAATGAAGTGTCTGCATTAGCTAGTAAAGAGATTACTTTATTTAGAGCTGATTTATATAACAAGGCTTTAGCTGATTATAATCTTATGCTTAAAAAGGCAACTGTTGCAAAGTTAACAGCTTACATTGCTAAGTTTATTCAATACATCAAACCTTTTTAATTGAATGTAAATGAACTTGTAAGAAATCCTTACAAGTTCATTTTTTTAATGGTATGATATATAAGAGGTACATAATATGCGCTACGATAAAAACCAACATCTATGGGACTTTTTAATAGTCTGCATGCAAAAAAATATAATTTATAGTGATCGAGATTTTTACAATTTTTCAAAAGCATGTAATATTAAAGTTGACATGAAGCATGCAATGGATGATTTTTTTAATCCAATCGGCACTAAGATTGTAGATGGTAACAAAGCGATTTTTGAAGTAACAAAGTCTTTGCTAGGACCTTGTTATGTTCATCCTCAGGGAACAAACCCAAAATCTGTAAAATATAATATTTCAAATATTATTCAAGAACTCAAATTAAGCCAACAAAATATTTCTCCAAGAGAAAAGCTTAAGAAGATCACAGATTACATCGAGCTTCTTGGTTAATAAAAAAACCCTCCATTCGGAGGGTTTTTTTATTCAGTAGCGCAGTATGAAATACAAATTACTGGTTGTTTAAATCCTTGCAAATATCTCACCTTAACTGAGTTCACATACCTAGTTGTATCATCAGGAATAATATCTGCTCTTTTCAGTAGATCAACAATTGGCTTTATTAAATTATCTGTATCGTTTTTATATTTCCAATCCCAACTAGCCATAACAAGAATATCAACATCAATTGGAAACTCTTTTGCTGGCTCCATAGTATCTTTCAAAATTGGTGTGTGCTTTTCAATCCATCTATTATATTTCTTGCTTTTAGCCATTTGACCACGAGCAATTGGAGTATACATTTTATTTGCTGAAAACGTCTCTTCTATCACGCAAGATTTCTTTAGCATATTTATCTTTTACAGGTGATTAAGCTTCAAAACGGTAAAAGATTATTTATGTGGTATAGATATTCTCAACAATTACAATTGCCTGGAATGGATATTGCTCAAAAGCCAATAGAGAAAAAACCAGAGCAAGATAAAGAGCCAAATCAAGAGCTTTTTGAAACTCAAAAAGACACTAGAAGTTTATTCTTCAATGATTGGGCTGAAGGATACAAAGTACCTGAACAACCTTTGTATCATGGCACTACTAGAGATTTTGATAGATTTGATATTACTAAAGGTTTTGGCAGTAGTTGGTTTGGACCAGGTTTCTATTTCACAAGTGATGAAAATGATGCAATTAAAAACTATACTGGCGTAGCTGAGCGTAACGATAAACAAAATAACATTTTAAATATAATGTATGATTTGTCAGAACAGAGTGACTGGGATGATTACTTCTTGTTCAATAATTATGGATCAGACCCTAGATATAAAAAATATTTCAATGCTGATAAAACTCCTTGGAACATTCAAGAGTTAACAAAAAAAATAGCAGAAGATACAGTGTTGGGTGAAAATAATCCAAGAGTTATTCCAGCACACGTCAGAATGAAAAGCCCTCTTCACTTAACAAGCGAAAATGACGAAGAGCATCCTGAGAAGATATTCCAAGACGATGTTGATGGAGATGTAAGTTTTCTTGAAGAACAAAATGATTTTGATGCAAACAACACTTCATCTTACAAATCAATTATATCTAATTTGTTCAACATGTTGCTAGATTATTACGAATCAGATACTGCTTATAGTATATGCGAAACACTTATAGAAGCTACTTCTTCAAAATACAACAAAGATGGAGTTTCTGCGACAGTAATGTTTGATATTTTAATTCCTCTTCTCAAGGGCGCAGATAACAATCACGAAACTAAATCTATGGGAGAAGTAGTTCGACGTTTTGTTTATAGCTTGGGGCATGACAGTGTAATTATGGATCCAAATGCATTTTTTAGAATGTATGCTGATGAAGGAAAGAAAGTTAAGCATTACCTTACTTGGAACCCAGAAGACATAAAGCATGCTAGACAAAATATAGAGTTTGATCCTAAAAACCCAGTTATAACAGCAAGTAAAAAATATGCTCAATTAGAACCAGAAACTAATGCAGAATGGTTAGTGAGGCATAAAGTTGAAAGAGAAGGCGATAAATATGTTTTTTATCATGGCTCTAGAATTAACTTAACGGAATTAAGGGCTGGGTCTTTATTGGCTACTTCACCTCAAGAAGCAATAGATTTTGGAGATACAAACTATAGGAACGACAGAAGGGCATCATTTAAAGTTTATAAAGTCAAAGTCTCACCAGAAGAAATACACCCTGGTTTTTGGGCAAGTTTAGTTTCTAACCATCCTGTTGAACTATTTTACAAAGTATCTAGGAAAAAAGGTATTTAAATGTGGTACAGGACAGCAATTGATTTAGGAAAACTTTTTGGAATTAACCAAGAAGAAGAAAAACCTGAACCTGTTACAAAGCCAGATGTCCCAGAAGATGTTTTTAGGGAACATGTAAAAGCAAATATACCAAGACCGCCAGTGCAAATAGAAACTGGGCTTGGTGATCAGCATTTAATACTTACAGGCACAGGGGATATTCATCAAGGTGTAAGCCATAGTATGTTTTTAGATAGGATTTTAGATTCTGCTAGAAAAAGTGTCAATAGTGATCCAGAGTTGAGAGAAAAATATAACACATCAAGATTGCCAGAATATGCATATGGTCCAGAAGATTTAATTCAAAGACGAAATGAAAGTTTAGCTCAGGGTCAAGAAAAAATGCATCCAGAAGATGCAGTCACTGAAATCCTCCATGACTATTTTGACCAAGGAATTAGAATAAGCAATATGGCTGGATATATGGCTGTAAACGCTATTCACGTACCATCCTTGATGCAAATAAATAAGATTTTTGAAATCATACAATTATTACAACCAAAACAAGTTGCTATAAAAATAGTTACTGATAAAGGCACCTTTATGGAAATGTATGACATCAAAAATGTTTCTGATATTAAACAAGATATTTTACAATTTAAAATACACGGTCCTAAGAAACAATCTACTATGAGCGAGTGGAGAAGATACTAATGTGGTACTCAAGAATTAAAACAGCTATTTCGAAACAAACAGCTGAAGATATGATCCAAAGTGAATTAAGGTCAGGGTCTTATGTTGATCCTTCTACTGAAGATGCTGACACAATCAAAAGAAAGTTAGTTGAAAAATATGGCTCAGAAGAGGCTATGTTAGAAGCAATTAATGACACCATCAGAGCAATATCCACAAAATTGACTGGATCAAGTATGGCAGATCCGTCAAGAGAAACTTCTGAATATTTCCAAGATAGAACTGGTATTGATGCATTTTATGTTTTACCAGATGGAACTCAAACTCCTAATTTAAAATCCCACGTAATGTTTGATAAGTTCTTGGTACATAAATTAGGTATAGATCCATCATCTTTAACGGATAGATCTGATAGACATATTTTATCTGAACTTACTGGGGCTATGAGAGTAAATGTTTCTGGAGGAAATGTTAATGTCACTATTTACACACCTCCAACTCCAGCTCAACAAAAATGGATGAAAAATAATGATATATCTTCACAAGAAATGGATATTAGAAGAGATTCATTTCAAGCACCAAAGAAGGACACTAGTGAAATTACAAACCAGCTTATAGAGCATGGAAGTGAACTTGAAAGTGTTGTTTACAAATTAGAAGAAATTGTAAATAGCTATGTTGTCACTAGAATAAATCCAAAGTTCTCTCCTGAAACAGCTGGAACTGAGAATTATTATATAACAGATAATCCGCAAAACTTAGATGAAGAGATGTTTGAGAAATTGAAAGATGTAAAATCACAACTTGATAGCGTAAAAAGTTTATCATACGATCTTAAAAACTTAGGAGCAAGATAATGGCAATTGGAGTTACAGTAAACTATACAATTGAAGATATTGATTTTCATGACAGCAAAGTTCAAATTAAGTATCTTTTAGAAAATGATGAAGCCCCTTTAACTAAGAGATATTTAGAAGTTTATGGATTAGACACTTTGTATTCTGGTTTGGGTGAAACAACCTTGACAGCTGATAGAGAAGATTTGATTCAAACAAACTTTTTATCATTAACATCTTCGACAATGACTGTATTTGCAGAAGAAGCTAGAAGAATTATTTTAGGTGGAATTGGTGCATCTGTAGGAATTGGATTGACAGGAGTGACAACCTTCAGTCAATTGAGTTTTATAAATAAGAGTAGTGAAGATATGGAATTATATTCTTATTTCAAAACTCATTGTGGTATTTAATTGGTATTGTAGTTATGAATAGATTTTATGATGATTTCGATGGTTACAATAATAGAAGACATCGAGAAACTTTATCCAAAAAAATTAAGTTTGAAGATGAAGAAGATTTGGATGATTTGAGTATTAC
>Ga0208133_1000659_pt1 | contig 13056 bp, 6 predicted proteins | sample ColrivemetaGS535_FD_187595 | JGI IMG/M metagenome (GOLD analysis project Ga0208133, IMG submission 187595) | Estuarine microbial communities from the Columbia River estuary, USA - metaG S.535 (SPAdes) (version 2) | ecosystem: Environmental > Aquatic > Marine > Intertidal zone > Estuary | place... | reverse complement strand
GCGTATTAGGCACCCAGGGTACCACTGGTACAGGTACACAAGGCATACAAGGCGACTTGGGTATTCAAGGTACCACTGGTACAGGTACACAAGGCGTATTAGGCACCCAGGGTACCACTGGTACAAGTACACAAGGCATACAAGGCGACTTGGGTATTCAAGGTACCACTGGTACAGGTACTCAAGGCGTATTAGGTACACAAGGTACCACTGGTACAGGTACACAAGGCGTATTAGGTACACAAGGTACTACTGGTACAGGTACTCAAGGTGTTACCGGTACAGCCACACAAGGTATACAAGGCAGACAGGGTGTTCAGGGATTCGGTATACAAGGTAATACAGGTAATACAGGAATACAAGGAATGAAGGGAGAAACAGGATCCGGTACCGGTGGCGGTGGTAGTTATAACCTAGATGGAGGATATCCAAACACAAATTATGGTGGAATTTCCAGTTTGAATGGCGGAGGTGTAACTTGATAAATATCTCTGAGCAGCTATAAAAGGTAAAAATGGCAGTACAAATTCAATTTAGACGGGGAACGGCATATGAGTGGACTAATATAAACCCCACTCTAGCTGAAGCCGAAATGGGTATTGAAACCGATACTAATTTGTTTAAAATTGGTAACGGTACCTCTACTTGGACAGTATTAAATTACGGCGGAATACGTGGATATACAGGGTCTCGTAGTACTGCTACCTCTAATTTGGCTGTTACCAACGTTCTTTATGTTAGTAAAAGCGGCAATGATGCCAATAATGGCACTACTTTAGCTGATAGCAAACTTACAATTAAAGCAGCAGCAGCAGTGGCAACCAGAGGAACTACTATCTTTGTTAAAAGCGGAGATTATGTAGAAAACGCTCCTATTACTGTTGCAGATTTTGTTTCTATCGTGGGTGATAATTTAAGATCTGTTAATGTTAGAGCCACAACGTCAACTAACGATATATTTTATGTAAATAACGGATCATATATTGCACATATGACATTTAAAGGACACGAAGCCCCTGCGGCAGCAGTATCGTTCCCATTAACTGGTGCAGGGGTTATTACAACAAGCCCGTATGTACAAAACTGTACTAGTATGACCACTGACGGAACAGGTATGCGTGTAGATGGCAATTTGGCTTTAGGTACAAAGAGCATGATGGTTGATGCATATACGCAGTATAATCAAGGCGGTATTGGTATACACATGTTGAACAACGGATATACTTCGTTGGTATCTGTTTTTACTATATGTTGCAATATAGGATTCTTATGTGAAACAGGTGGATTTTGTTCAATTACCAATAGTAATAGTAGTTTTGGTAATTATGCATTATATGCAGACGGTGTTGGTATTGCTAAGTATACCGGTAAAGTTAACGGTGCAACCAGTGGTAGAACGTTTGTTATTGACAATCTCGTTGGAACAAAACCTGCAATTGGTGATGCTGTAAATTTTGGTGACAATAATTATTATACCGTTGTTTCAAGCACAGCATTTAAAACAGGATCAACTGATGTTGTATATCCTGTATTGACTCAAGAAAGTGCTACATTAAGAAATGCTAGACAAACTATTTTAAATGAAAAAACAAAATTACAAATTTTAACCATCAATCATATATTAGAAACATTTCCTGGATTTGACTTCAATCAATTTAAATGCAGCAGAGATGTAGGTATTATTATAGATTCTGTAAGTTATGATATGGTTTTGAATACCAATTATCAAAGTGTAAAAGCAGGATCAAGTTACTATCGTGTTGTTAGTAATGTTGTTACTTCAACCCAACTAACTCAAACATTATCTGCTGTTAATTTTTTAAAAACAAAAACACTCAGTTTATTATCAACAGGAACTGCTTATACTCGTATAAGTAATTCATTTAATATAATATTAGACATTACGCAAAATGGATTAAGTGTTGTTCCTGCTTTAACATATAATCCTCCTTCAAGTACATCTACTGCTACAGTTAATGCCACTAAAGCTATAACTATATTACAAGCAAATAAAAATTTTATAGCAGAAGAAACTGTAGCATATACTAGTAATTTTACGTACAATACCGCAACTTGTTATAAAGATACAGGATTAGTTGTTGATAGTTTGGCATTTGATTTACTATACGGTGGAACTAGCCAAAGTGTATTTGCAGGATTACAATATTGGAATCAAAGTGGATACACTGGTAATATTGCAGGACAATTAACTACTACTAGCCTTGCAATTGCGTATGCAAGAGATCTAACTGTTTCAATTGCCACAGCAGCAGGTGGTGCTGGTGCTGCTAATACTGTTACTAATAATTTCAATACATTATTATATATTTTAAATACTGGTACCTCTGGTGTTAGTAATTTAATTGTTCCCAATTCTACTGCGACTACTAATACAAGTACAGTGGCTGCATATAATGCTATTATATCAAATAAAACTTCAATACAAAATAATACTATAGCATGGATCAATAGTAATCATCCTGCCTTTGTATATAATACAGCAACTTGTTATAGAGATGTGGGATATATTATTGATAGTGTGGCATTTGATTTACTACACAGTGGTAATAGACAAAGTGTAATGAGTGGAGTTTATTACTATGGATATACTACCGCTACTGTAATTGCAAATGAAATTCCACAGACTACTGCTGCTTATAACTTTATTAGAGATATTTCTGCGTATATTATTAAAGGTTATTTAATAACCGGAACATATCAATCTATTGTTACTCAAACTGTAAGTATTAATACTGCCACGGGTGTAGAAGTTAATTTAATTAATAATAAAATATCTACTATTACAAATATTATTAAATATGGACCCAGTGTTGCACCTGCCCGTGTAACCATAGGCCTTGTTCCTAATACTGGTACAAATGTAGTAAACGCATTTAATTTATTATTAGCCAATAGACAATTTATACAAGCAGAAACTGTTGCTTTTATTAACACAAGTTATGTTGGAGTTGTTTATAGTACAGCCACATGCAAACAAGATGTGGGCTATATCATAGATGCGGTCAGTTATGATTTATTGTATGGTGGCAATAGTCAAACTGCTGACGCCGCTGATTCTTATTATGATGGTAGTGGATTAAAAATTTCAAGTAACCAAAAATTAGCCACAATTGCTGCATATGAGCATATTAAAAATTTAATAGACGAGGTTGTAGTAAATACTTTAATAACACCGTTGAGTTCTGCAGTTCAAAATACATCTTATCCGGCTGCTACTACAACTGAATCTATAATTGCACAATCATTAGTAGATATAGTTTCAAATATAGTAGAGAATGGTTATTCAAGTACCATTGAACTACAGACATCCGTGGGATCAACTATTAATGATAATACGGTTGTAACATTCCATCAATACAGTCAAATACAAAGTTCTGCACATAATTTTGAATGGATTGGAGCGGGCACTAATATTAATGCTGCATTACCGTTTATTGGCGGCGTACCAATTAGTGACAATTATGCGATATCCATTAATGGTGGTAAGGTATATTTTACAGGTACAGATCAACAGGGAGATTTTCGAATAGGTAATGAATTGGTTATAAATAACAGTATAGGAACAATTTCTGGAAGAACATTCACGAAAAGTTTATTTGCAGTAATGACGCCATATATACTGGCAATAGGATCATAAAAATGGCAACAGCAACTCTACCCTTAAATTCGTTTAAAACGAAAGCATTTGAATTAACAACTGCCACACAAACAATTTATACCACACCAGCTTTTCTTACCACAATCGTACTAGGTGCTCAGGCTACTAATATTGGAGCAATCCCAGTTACGGTAAAATTTACTCTGGTAAAAAATGCCACTGATTTCGTTATGCTTAAAGATTTTGAAATTCCAGTTAATGATGCTTGCGAGGTTACTACAGGAAAATTAGTAATTGAAACCGGGGCATCAATAACTGCTAGTGCTGGTGCAAATAACAGCGTTAACCTAGTTTTAAGTATATTAGAAACCAGCAATGAGTAAAAGTAGATTATTCAGCGGCAAAATAAAGAAATTAAACGGTGGTAATCTCACCGTTGATCGCTATGAATATTTAGATACAAGCCAAGCAGAACCAGATTTAGGATTACCTTCTCTAAGTGGCAGTGTGCTAATTGGTTCAACATCAACTTCAATACGCACATGGTCAAACATATTAACCGCTAATACAAATTCGGTTAATATTTTATCAACACTTTCAAATTTTGGATTTAATTCTCCTAACTCCTTAATGGTGTCAGGCGGAGTTAGTATTGGTGGAAGTTTAAATGTAGCAGGTAAGGCATATCTTAATAATGCCGAAGTTTTAACCACACAAAGTGGATTAACTAGCATATTAGGCATATCTGTTATTAATCAGACTTTGTTTATTAATACAACTACAAATTCAACCTCAACTAATTCAGGTGCATTAATTGTAAGTGGTGGTGTGGGTATTGGCAAAGATTTATATGTTGGTGGCTCTTTAACTGTTAACGGTGCATTAGTACTTACAACTTCTTCTATAGGAAATTCAGCAGTAACTTCAATAACTGCCGGCACTGATACCGCAGTTAGTACCAGCACCGGTCCTGTTATTATTTGGAATACAAGTACATTACAAACCGTTACTAGTAGAGGTGCTACAACTACTAATGCAATTAATATTACTAACGGTACAAATTCTACATCAACTACTTCTGGTGCATTACAAGTTGCAGGCGGTGTTGGTATTGGTGGTGATTTATATGTTGGCGGAAATATTGTTGCTCAGAAATTAACTATACAGCTGACTACAATAACAACTACTAATGTAGTAACTGATGATATAATATCAACCTATAATACAACAGATTCTGTATCAACGGACTCGGGTGCGTTAGTTGTTGCCGGTGGAGCTGGTATTGGTAAAACTTTGTACGTTGGTGGAGATATATATTCTCAAGGACAAAAAGTAGTAACAACTGCTACTATTAATCAATTTGCGAACCAAACTAACATTACAGCAGGAACTGATATTGCAGTAAGTACCAGTACTGGAAATATTACAATTTCAAACACCAGTACATTACAAACAGTAACTGGTAGAGGTGCTACAACTACCAATGCAATATCAATAACTAACACTACAAGTTCCACATCAACTTCAACCGGAGCATTAGTAGTTGCAGGTGGCGTTGGTATTGGTGGAGATTTAAATGTTGGTGGAGATATATATTCTCAAGGACAAAAAGTAGTAACAACTGCTACTATTAATCAATTTGCGAACCAAACTACTATAACCGCCGGAACTGATATTGCAGTAAGTACCAGTACTGGAAATATTACAATTTCAAATACCAGTACATTACAAACAGTAACTGGTAGAGGTGCTACAACTACCAATGCAATATCAATAACTAACACTACAAGTTCCACATCAACTACTACAGGTGCATTAGTAGTTGCAGGTGGCGTTGGTATTGGTGGTAATTTAAATGTTGGTGGCAATCTTAGTGTTGCTGGATCTTTTATAATTACCACCTCATCTATTACTTCTTATATAATTCCTACAATCATTACAGCAGGTACTGATATTGCAGTAAGTACCAGTACTGGAAATATTACAATTTCAAACACCAGTACATTACAAACAGTAACTGGCAGAGGATCCACAACTACCAATGCTATACGTATATCTAATACTTCTAGTTCAATATCAACTACTACAGGTGCATTAATTGTTACTGGCGGAGTTGGTATTGGTGGTGATTTATATCTCAATGGTATATTATATCAAAATGGACAACAAGTATTATCCACAGCCACAATTAATCAATTCTCAAATCAAACTACAATCACAGCAGGTACTGATATTGCAGTAAGTACCAGTACTGGAAATATTACAATTTCAAATACCAGTACCTTAGAAAGTGTAACTGGCAGAGGATCCACAACTACCAATGCTATACGTATATCTAATACTTCTAGTTCAACTTCTATTACAACAGGTGCATTAGTAGTTGCAGGTGGTGTTGGTGTTGGCGGAGCACTATATGTTAATAATTCTGTAAAAGTAGGATATGATACAGTTGTAGGACAATCAAATTCAACTACTAATGGTGCCTTGCAGGTAGTAGGCGGTGTTGGTATTACTGGTAATTTGAATATTGGTGGAACTTTTAATGCATCATCAGTACAAATAAATGGACAAAGTGTTGGCTTTGGACACACTGGTAGTGTTGGCTATACTGGTAGTACAGGTACGCAGGGATTTGCTGGTAGTGCTGGATTTACAGGTAGTGCTAGTACCGCTACAGGATTTACAGGTAGCCAAGGACCAAATGGTAATGATGGTACCAGTGTTACAATTATTGGCAGTACCAGCACCGCAACAACATTGGCATTTAGCACACTTGATCCTTATCCAGTAAGAGGCGATGGTATTATTGTTACTTTTGATGGACATCTTTGGACCTATACAAGTTCTACCAGCGGTGGTTCAGTTTTTGGATTTGTGGATGTTGGTGTTATAGTTGGTTATACCGGTAGTGTGGGTCCACCAGGTGCAGGGCTTACTGGTTCAACTGGTACACAAGGTATACAAGGATTTACTGGTAGTGCTAGTACCGCTACAGGATTTACAGGTAGTCAGGGTTATACTGGTAGTCTAGGTAATTTTAGTAGTGCTATACAAGTTATTAGCACACAATCTGGTACCAGTTACACTTTACAGCTAGCAGATGCAGGAACTTTAATTAGTTTTACCAATGCTTCTCAAACTGTTGTTACAATTCCAGATGACAGTACTACTAATTTTGCTGTTGGACAACGTATAGATCTAGAACAATATGGAACTGGCCCAGTTGTTATCAGTGCTGGTTTAGGAGTCTTAATACGTACTACAGATAGCCCTATATTGAATAATCAATATACTATTGGTACATTAATTAAAATAGGTCCTTATGAATGGACGTTTGCTGGACCAGCAACTACTCAAGCAGGATTTGTAGGTAGTGCTGGTGTTGGATTTGTAGGTAGTCAGGGATATACTGGTAGTCGAGGTGATTTTAGCAGTGCTATACAGGTAATTAATACTCAAACAACTTCTAGTTATATATTGGTATTATCGGATGCTGGAGGATTAGTTAATTTAACAAATGCAATTAGTACTGTTGTTACTATCCCCCCTGAAAATTCTGTTGGTTTTAGTATTGGACAACGTATAGATTTAACACAAGGAAACATCGGACCGGTTGTTGTTTCTGGTGGTGCTGGAGTTACATTACATTACACTGACAGCCCTGTATTAACTAATCCATATAGTGTTGCTACATTGATCAAAATAGGATCAAATGAATGGAGTTATTTTGGACCTGCTACATATTCTGTTGGCTATACTGGTAGCCAAGGTATTATTGGTTTCACTGGTTCAACAGGTACACAAGGTATTATTGGTTTCACTGGTTCAACAGGTACACAAGGTATTATTGGTTTCACTGGTTCAACAGGTACACAAGGTATTATTGGATTTACTGGTTCAACAGGTACACAAGGTATTATTGGATTTACTGGTTCAACAGGTACACAAGGTATTATTGGATTTACTGGTAGTGTAGGACCAAAAGGTGATACTGGAGCTGTAAGTACGGCAAGTGGAGTATTTGAAGGCGGATTAATTACAGGCATCACTACAATTACCAATACAACAATTTCAATTTCAACCACCACGGGTGCATTGGTTGTATACGGAGGTGTTGGTATTGGTAAAAATTTATATGTTAGTGGAAACATTTATCAAAATGGTGCTCCTATAGGTGGCTCAACACCTGGTAATATAACCATGTATCAATCTGGATATGTAACTGCTTTTGTAGGGGTACAACGTTGGTATGCTCCGTATAATTTAAATATTACTTCAATTAAAACAAAATTAGGAACAGCGGCAAGTAGTGCTAATATTATTACTATAAATCGTAATTCTACTCCTATTACTAATATAACAATTTCGGGTGCAGCAACTAGTGGAACAACTTATACAACACCATTATCTATGAATGAAGATGACTATCTTACAGTAAATGTTTCACCAATTACACCACAACTAACCACTGCAACTAATCTATACGTACAATTTAAATATGTAGCTAGTTAAGTGTGATAAATATTCAAAAGAATTCCCAAAATGACAATTTTAAGAACAAATAATTATTCAGTAAATTATCCTACGATAGTTGAGGATCCTACTCCCGGTGCTGATCTTATATTTTTTCAAAATGATGCATACAGATCCAGCACATTATCTAGTATTTTTAATACCACTATATCATATAATGTAGCAGGTAGTGGTTACAGTAACTGGGGTACTTCAAATTATCAAACCAGTACTGATCCATGGTATTGGCAAGGAACATTAATTCTCAATGGTGAAGTTACTCATTGCAAACATTTAAGTGTTGCAAGAGATACATATCTTAATAATTTAGATTATTCTCCATGGTCGTCAATGGATCTTACTAATAAGATAAAACCTATACAGTATTATACTGATGATACTTCAAATAATTTAGTTCAGGCATTTTATAACTCGCAAGGAACAACTCCTGCAAATAATTATGTACGTTTTTTCAGAAGACAAAATACCACAAGCAATTTAAGTGTAGGCAATCCTAGTTATAACGGTGATGCTTCGTTGGCAATTGCCACAGGCTATACAGCATATCCTGTATATAGAAATCCAGCAACCAATAATATAATTTGTATAGGAAATTATAATCTTACAGGAGGATATCATCCAGGTGGATACGCTGGATTTAGTATAAATGCTGCATTTACTGTTGCAAATCCTCCTACGATTCAACTCATTACTGCTGCGCCAAATGTATCTTGTCAGTTTGTAGGAGTTAGTAGTGTTAACGGTCAAGCATTGATGTTGCATAATGGTGTTGGAAATGATTACACGCAAACAATTTATAGATATAATGATTCAACAAATTTGTCTCCATCAGTTAATAGTTACACTTTTGCCCCTGCAGTTTTAAGCACAACTTCGCTAGTTGGTAGTTATTTAATAAGTAATTATCATAATACTCCTACAGCTAGTATTACAGTTACAGGCACAAGTCCTTCGGCTAGTGTGACAGGATATATAATTGGAAATGTACTCAATGTTACTGTCGCCACCGCTCCAAATTATATGCAGGTTGGTCAAACTATATCAGGAACTGGTGTAATTGCAGGTACTACTATAACTGCAACTGGTACCAATGTTACTACCAGCGTGGGTGGTATTAGAACTAATACATATCTGCCAAAAATTGCCAGTTCGACCTTTGTTGATTTATCTACATCAACAACCCGTGGTTTTTATCTTCCTTACTTTGATACAGCAGGTACTTATCAACCATTCTATTATCAATGGAATACTACAAATGATAACTTTGTAAGAAATCAAGATATTAAAGTAATATATGGTAATGGTACTGAAAATACTTCAACTTTTTTAAGTCTTTGGGCACCAGAAACAACCAGTTTAACTTCAGTTGATAAAAATTATGGAATGCAACGTGCTTGGTATAATGAATCATTTATTTTTAATGGTGTTAGATATCTAACATTTATGCAATTTCATGGTGCTGGTACAGTAATGGATGCCAATACTCTACAAAGAACATTCATGACCTATACAGTTAATACAGCAACGTATAAAACATTAACATATCACAGCAGTGTTACAATCCCTAGTACTCCTAAAAATATAGTATGGCTCAATGATGATAGAACATTACTTGGCGTATTTGGACATTCAGCATTTTGGATTTACAATTTTACATCAGCAGGTTGGACGTTAACTCAAACAGAAAATTATCAATTTAGTGCTGTAGGTAGAGATGGTCGGGGTAGAATCTGGGGTGTTGATGCTGGACCGCTTGGTGGCGGCAGAATACATTTAATAACAACTAACATTGTTCCGGCAACAATATCTTTGGTTCCAAGTGTGTCTGCGTTTAACTACACAGGCACCAATCAACTTTTTACATTTGCTCTAGATACGTTAAGTTCTACAGGTACTAGAATAGCAGTAAATGTTACATTAACTGTAACTGGTAATTCTTTAAGAATTTTAGATGGTGCAAGCAATCAATATGTGTCATACACTACAGCCACTAGTACCAGTACTAGTGTAATAGTTAATGCCGCTATAATAGCAGCAGGCCCAAGTAGTATAGCAACCACAATTGCCCTATGATAAATATGGAAAAGAGAAAATAAATGGCTATAATTAAAACTATTAGATATAATCTAGATATTGCTAGTCTATTCGAGGATCCTCAGCCGGGATCAGATAACTTATTCATACAGGCTGATGCGTATAGTAAAACAACGTTAAATCCTTTACTTGATAAAGGACTAATATATACATCCAATGGTAGTGTTATAAACAATAAATTTGGATTTTCAGGTGTCGGCACATTTGCTGCTGAATATACATGGAGAGTAGGAGGTATTTTACAGTTAAATGGTGAAGTTACTCATGTACGTCAGCAAGCCCGTGCTGCTGATGGTACTACTCCTACATTTGGTGTTGCTGATAAATCAGAAAATAACATTGATGTAGCACCTTTTGTATCAATGGATACAAATTATAGAGTTAAACCAACACAGTATTTTACTGATGGTATTAATAATATGGTAATATCTACCTATAATTTTCATAACTACTCCTTAAATGCAGCCTCTGCATATGCTAATAATTATACACCTTTTGTAGTAAAAATAAACACAAATCCCAGCGAGTTATTAAATTCTGGTTATATGACCATGAAAGGTCTCGGAAACGGTGGTAATGATGCTAGTGCATATGCCAATTTTGGATATCCTTGTCAAACAAATGCCGGAGGAAGTGCTTGGCCAATATATAGAAATCCTTCAAGTGGAAACTTGGTATGGATTGCTAATCACATGTATAATACAACCCCTAATGGGTTAATAGGTGCTAGTTGGAAACCGGCTTTTAGTAGTGCGCCTACTGTTCAGGTAGGTCCTACCCCTACTTCCAATAATTACACCGCTAATTATACAAATCAGTTTTTAGGTGTTAGTAGATTAGATGGTAATTCATTACACTTCCATACTTCTACTCTATACGATCAAGCAAGTACTATTTACAAATATAATGATAACAGTAATACATATTCCACGTTAGGCAGAGGATATGCTCAAGCCGATTTAGCATATGGATCGGGCGTGGGAAATACAGGAACTTACATACTCAGCGTAATTACTACATCTGCGGCTAGCACTACAATTACAGGATCAGGAGTAGGAGCAGCTAGCGTAACTGGCTATGTTGTTGGAAATTTTCTTACTGTCACCGCAGTTGCCTCTGGAGCAATAGTTCCTGGCCAAACATTGTCAGGAATTGGTATTCTTGCTGGTACAACTGTAACACCATTTACTACCAGTACTATTGGATTTGGTGATAGAACTACTAACTTTGGTACTTATATACCAAAATATGCAAGTAAAACATTTACAGATACAGTTACAACTACAGTTACTAATGCGGTAGGATTTTATTCCCCACTAATAGATAGCAGAGGAACTTTTCATCCGTTATATTATTACTGGGATCAAACAAGAGATATTGTTATAAGACATACAGATATAAACATGACTTATAGTACTGGTACGTTTGGAACTTATTGGACACATGACACTGCTAGTCTGGCCTCGAACGGTGCTATTTACGGATTACAACGTGTTTGGTATAATGAAACATTTTTAGGTGATGATAATAGAAGATATCTAACATTTATGCAATTACATGGAGCTGGTGGTTTATTTGATAGTGATACAAGGAAAAGAACATTTGTAACATATCAAATCAGTACATCAAGTTATAGATCATTATCATATCATAGTAGTGTTATTATTCCATCTACACCAAAGAATATATGTTGGCTCAATGACGGCCGTACTTTATTAGCAGTAATTGCATCTAATTCAACATATATATATAATTGGAATACTTCCACAGGATGGGTTAATACTGTAACATTCCCTTACTCATATAATGCCATAGGTAGAGATAATCTTGGTAGAGTGTGGGCACAAGATAATGGTCCAACCGGATGGGGGAGAATACATTTATTGTCTGGTGTACCAGCAACAGTTAGTGTGGTGTCAACTGCAAGTTCATATAATTATGCAGGTACTGCAATTCCCACATCATTCTTAGTTGATGCGTTTGATTTAACAGGTAGTAGGATGACTGCAACTGTTATGTTATCTATAGCAGGTAATTCTCTTAAATTAACAACCAGTAGTGGCAGTACAAATTATTTCAGTTCATTGACTGTGGTTACTAATAGCATATCTAGTGCTATAGTATATGGAACTGTTATAAGTAATGGTTATAGTAGTATTACTACTACATTTGCAATATAAGGATACATAATGTCATTTATAACTGAAAAAATTGTATATCCAGATACATCTGATCTAACTGTAACTCAAATTAAAAAATATAGTTCAATATTTTCTGGCGGAGTTTTAGTAATTAAAGAGATTATAACCAATGAAGACAACCGAGAAACAGAAGTATTGGTTATGGAACAACCGTGGAAATGTCATTCTGATGGCAGTAGAGAAAATTTTGTTGATGAAACTGATGCGGCAGTTTGGTTAGAATCAGTTAAAGATTCATTCTTAAGATAAGAGATATTTAAAATGGCCGTAATTAAAAATATTAGAAATGCAGTAGATCTAAATTCTCTATTTGAGGATCCTACACCAGGTTCAAATTATTTGTATTTCCAAAGTGATGCATATACTAAAGATACTTTAGCCCCTTTATATGATATAGGAATGACATATACCAGTAACGGCAGTATTATAAACAATACTTTTGGTTATTCGGGTGTTAGTCAGGCTGGTGTTTCTCCGTATGATTTTAGAATTGGAGGCATTTTACAATTGAACGGTGAAACTACACATGTAAGACATAATTTGTTTAAAACAGCAGATGATCATAGAAATAACTTAGATGCATCACCATGGGTATCAATGGATACAAAT
>Ga0208133_1000657_pt1 | contig 13073 bp, 17 predicted proteins | sample ColrivemetaGS535_FD_187595 | JGI IMG/M metagenome (GOLD analysis project Ga0208133, IMG submission 187595) | Estuarine microbial communities from the Columbia River estuary, USA - metaG S.535 (SPAdes) (version 2) | ecosystem: Environmental > Aquatic > Marine > Intertidal zone > Estuary | place... | reverse complement strand
AGTGGAATACCTTGTTTTAAAAAACTGACCAATGCTATTTGACTGTCTAGACCAGAACTTAGACACAGCATTATTTTGCCAGGATTACTTAGATATATGTCGCGAGCACGTCTATCCGATTCTTCTCGCAAATTACCAGCTGGCCGTGTACAGCTAGTATGTTCCACATAGAACTTATTATTCTCATCAAAACCCCAATTCATTATTGGCCTTGTATTGGTTGTTTAGTAAATCTATAAACTCCGTTGTCTTCGTAGATAAAGTCAAATGTATCTTTATAACGTAACAATGCAGGCAAGCTAGGATGTTTAGTTTTGTATTTAAAATATTGTAAATCACCATCAACTTGATAAATGAATTTCTTCATTATACCTTTATACTCGCCCCAACTATTGCCTTTAAAATAATGACCTTCTTGTAAACTCCATTGTTGAAATGTATCTGTATTAAAGAAATGTTTTAAGTTTTTAATTAGTTGATTACCCACAGCCTCGTTATTGGCATGACTAACGATACGGAAGTTAACTGCCTGCCACTTTAAATTAAAGTTCAAGTACCATAACAAATCGTGACAAGTAACTAATTCAACAGGACTGGTAGAAACTTGTTGTTCTATAAATTCGTATAGTTTTGGTTTTTCTTGAGAGCTTAAATTTCTAGCTAGCCAATCAATTGATAATTGTAATGGTTTATGTACTGTACTAAAGTCATTATAGTGATCAACGCAACTTTTCATAGTTAAACTGCCTACTAAGTTATCCGCCATTTCACCTGTAATGATAACTTGATCTGGTTTAGGATAGGCGATAATAGTATCAGCTTGCACAGCACATGATATGAATCTACTTTTAATAAATTTATTGTAGAAGTTTGGATTTTCCCGGATACTGTCCATGTTCAATCCGATAGTTAATCTATTTTGTTTGTATAGTTCATCAGCAATACCAAGATCAATCATTAGCGCAAAGATAAATGTACTGTCAATACCCCCACTCCATAATACATTGACATGCATATTATGATCTGTTAATTCTTTTATCCTGGTAATGCTGGTCGTCATGAAGTCCGGACACGGTGAATTGACACTGGGCATTGGAAACATATTAATATAACCAAAATTAGGCCAATGATTACTTGTTCTATCCATTACACTGATCAGAGGATTGATTGTTTTATGAAAAACTTCTTTTTCTTTTAATGCGATTGGGTGATAATAAACTAGATTCATAATAAAATATTTGTAAAAAACATACGTGTCATTAGCTCATGTGCGCCGGCAAAATCTTCTGCATTTTTTGCATCAAGTATTGCAGATATAACCCGAGCTTTAATATTATTTAAATTTTGCATTAACTGTATTTTATTTTCATATTGTAGTCCTGCATCAACGGCAGCAGTTCCTTTAATAACACCCTGGGAAACAAGATATTCGTGCAACTCTATAATTGTAAAATTAGAATTACTGATTCCTAGATTTTCCATACTAGCCTGTAATCTATAATGTAACTCTGTAAAGAATTTTATTCTATGTCCTATTATCTTAGATTCGGTTATTACCTGTGCAGGAGGATTAGCTTTTGCATTAACAGAAACACTGGTCCAACTATTTGTTTTTAACTGTATGGGATATGTTGCCGGGGCATCTAAAGTAAATGTTCTAATATTGTACCAAGGTCGGTCCTGAATCGCCCAATGCATTACTTCTTTAATGGAGTGCTCTCCAACTACCCAATTATTACTGTCAAGTATTACTGTTCGCCATTGCATCTTTTCTTGCCTTATATATTTTTTCTCTGCTCGCTTTTGTTGCTATAAGTGGTACAAACAACAAGCTAGGATCGAACTCATCTTTGCGTCCGCTTACACTGGTTCCAAAATCATATGAGCTTGCTTTGGAATGATGATTGTTATGCCATGCTTGACCCCATACAATTTTTGCCATAATTGATCTGTTGTTACTGTCATCTTTAGTTTCAAAATTTCTATAGCCTTTGTTCTTTAAGTGGCATAGAACATTCACTGAAGATTCTTGATGTAAGCTATATACTGCCGGGATGATAAACATAAACAATAATACTTGCCAATCAAACAATCCAATAATAACATAACTAATCAAAATAATTTTAATATAGTTGTGAGCAAAAAACACATGCATTGGATCTTTAATTAAATCTATAGCAAATTTAGGATTAAAATAATTACCCCAATCATGTAACCACATATGATAAGCGTATAATTTACCTTTAGAAGGAGTATGTGCATCACGTTCTGTGTCACTAAATCTATGATGACTACCTCTATGAATTGCGGCCCAGCCTAATGGACTTCCTTGCAAGCATAAACTTGCCGCCCACAATGCAATAGGTTTAATTCCTCGACGTAGTTCTAAAGCACGATGACTGACAACACGATGCAATGTCACAGCACTTCCGAATCCAGCAAGTAGAACCCAGCCCGCAAATAACAATAGCATTTGTTTTAATCCAAAATTAAAGTAAAAAGGAAATACAAATATGCCCAGCAGTGCAACAATATGTGCAGGGTATAAAATATAGTAAAGGAAATTATTAATTTTTGGTGTATTCATATTAAAGGAAATCTATGTCTCGCTCGTCGAATTCAAAATCTTCATCAGACGTACAAAGGCTTTTTGCTATGTACATACTGATATTTATATCATAAGGAAACAGTTTCCCGCCACTGAATTTCAGATGATCTAACCATTTAGGCATTGTATTTGCAGGCACCCTGCCGTATACATAGTGATGATATTTATCTCTTGCACCGTTAAATAACTTTTGCCAAGCATCAAACTTTTCTAATTTACTTACAACATACCATTGGTAGTATCCACTTGCTTCTTGATACTCTAATGCCAACTTCATTAAAGCCTTAATAACTCTAATATTGTTTGTGCATTCTTGTGCCGTAACAATAAAACTAAAGATCCATGCAGGACTATTATCTAAACAACGCAGGCCCATAATAGCAATCAATTTTTCATCATCAAAATAGCCAAATGCTCGCATTTTATCGGCGCCATATATATGGCTCGGTAATACAAAATATTTAAATACTTTTGTATTGTTCAAAGATTCAAATATTCCCGATGACGTATTTGTTGATGCTAATTTCTTTGCCGCCATGTCTTCAATAACAGATAAATCTTCTGTTACCAGTCTTCTTATATGTATTGACACGTTGTTCCTTTATTTTCCAAAGCTCTTATTATATTATTGTATGATATGTATGTTTGTCTTGGTTTAAATTTCAAATGTTGTTCTAAGAGATCTGACTTTTTTTGTTGCAAACCTGGGATTTCTTCATAACTAACTGTTTTAATAAATTTTTTGGCGTTATCATTGAATAAATCAGTAAATCCTCCTTGATGATAAATTAAATGTTTTAAACTGTTTAATGATATTTTTCCACTGGTAGTAGAATTAACTACATCTTGTATTGTAGATGACTTTAAAAAAGAATAAATTAATTCAGAACTATGACTAAAAAAATTATTAATGATCTTGTTTTCATTTAGTGTATTAAATCTATCAGACCAAAAGTTGTAATCTTCATTTCTAACTACACTCCATTCTTTCGATGGATTAGCATCTCTTCTCAGATCAATTTTATCAACTAATAATACGTTTTCTTTTATTTGTTCTACATAATAACCATGCAACATTTGAACGAAACTGTATGTTTGATATTTCGTTGCAATTTCAAACATATGATTTTGAATTACATCTTCAAAGTCAACTGATATTACTCTCGGGATTAAATTATATTTTTTACATTGTTCTACTGCAATGTCGCTGTCGAATTTATTAAGGCCGCGCGGAAATTTTAAAATGTAGATGCATGGTTTAATCCCAGCTTCTATAAAAGAATGTAGGCAAATTTGACTTTCCCAACCACCCGATAATGCTATATGTATATCGGGATATTTACTGTGAATTTCTAATGCCGCAAGCATGCATTCTTCTTTTAAAGTAACAGGGGTCCTAGTCATTTGATTTATATTAACGTTTAAAATATCCATGGATGTCTCTCTGAATTTATTGTTAATATCTTCGTTATACCAATAATTAAAATTTTTCATAAATCACCGACAACTAAGAATTTAGTCATGTTCTCGATCCACGTTTCTTGACCCGTTTGAGTCAAATGATGAACTGCTACATGTTGCACACATCCTTCTTTATCAGGAAAATATCCTCCGCACACATTATATCTATTTGGTTTGATTTGAAATTCTAAACCACAATTAATTTTAATCAAGTCTATATATTGTTCAAAACCAACACGATTGTGTTCCCTACTAATAAAAATCGAATTTAGGCCAAACTCTTTTGCTTTTTGATATTGAACAGGTAAACAATATGTAGAGTTTAAAAACCTAGGGCCGCCAGTAAATTTACCCATTCCTTTGACTCTATAGCCAGGGTGTACCCACATTCTACTGCTAAATCTTGCAAGATTTTTACCCCAACGTCTCTCATTGAGATGTAATCCGCTGAAGCAGACAATTTTGTCATCGTCGACAACTACGGGGAAACTCAAAAACTCATCAAAATTAATATTAAGATAGTTTTCTTTTAAACTATCGTCAATGGTTTTGATGAAAGTTATTGCATTATTCCATAGATTTGGTTGCGGGGAAATTATTAAATCAATTACTTGCAAAATGAGCTTAAATGTTGTCTAATATTTAGTTTGTTAAACTAAATAATTTTATGAATTACAAGCTTCATTACAAACTAGATCTGCCATTACAACCGTTAGCGGATAATTTTAAATTCCCTACGCCACAATTTGGATATCTTATATATCAACAAGATATACTTTCAGATGCATTAATTGCTGCCTTAGCGAAAAAAGGATTTCTTATAGACTTTACTGTGTTATTTTGTAGGAAGCCGCAATATCCAAATGCACAGCGAATGAATCAGGGTGTTATACACAGTGATGTAACTTTTGTAGATGGCCAATGGAAGCCGATATATTATGGTATTAACTATGAACTAACAAATCCTGATAGTAAGCTGTCGTGGTGGGAGACTACAGACGAACCAATAATGCCTGCTATTCCGACAGTCATTACGTTAGGCGACACTTTGCGTGGAGTACATTATGCTAAAAGAAATAATATGGATCCTATTAATAATTATAAATGTTTAGATTCTGCGGTAATCAAAGGTCCAACATTAGTTAATACAAATATTCCACATAGTGTAGACTATTACGGTCAAGAAGAAATAAGATGGGGTTTAAGTATTAGATTAAAAAATCAGTACTATAGTTGGGAACATAGTGTTGATGCGTTCGAAACCTTAATTATAGGGGCATAAATGAATAATTATTATAAATTTGATAGCGGTTTAGTTTTAGGGCACGATCTTTCTGCACTCAAGGGTGAAAATTCTTATAACTATCTATCCGGCAATAGTGCAATCATATATTCTAAAATATCAAACATGGCAATTCTTGCAGGGAAATATTTTACAAAAAAACTATTTGAAATTGAACCTCATTTAATTTATTATGGAGAAATTCCAGGCCCGGGTTTATTAGATCCCCACATAGATCACGGAGCAACTGTGGTTGCAAACTTTTATTTTGATGCAAACGAAAGTGTTACTACGTTTTATAAACAAAAAGAAGACGCAACATCAAAAGTATATGATACAATGCAATCAACTGGCATATTCGATTTAAACTCAGTGACTCCGATAGAAAGCTTTCAAGCCAAAGACGGAGAAAGTTATCTTTTAAATGTAAGAAAAATACACGGCGTTATGTCACCTAAGGCAGGTAGTAGAAAATTTATTAATATGCAATGGTACGGCATCGAGTTTGATGCTGTACGTAATAGTATTATTACTTAATATGCTGGTTGAACTTCTATAACTTCAGCAGCAAGAGATGGATTAGCATATTCATCTTTCTTCCTAGTGTAGGGACTATGCCAGTCATGTGCTAGTAAATATTTTTTCATATCAAAGTCTACTAAAGAAATAAACAATGTCAAAAAATCTTGACTAGCTGTAACTGTAGAATCTACTCTGTTATTGAGTCTATATATAGAACCAGGGGACAGCGTAAATGTCTCTTCAAACTCCTTGCTTGATACAGTAACAGAACCCATTAATGGAATCATCAATTGTTCGCCCGCTCTGGCAATATATCTCGTGGGCATAATAATATTTGCGCTGCCACTAATGCCAGCAATACCAGATTCATAGGAAACCATATTTTTTAAAAAAGGCAGTTGTTGACTAGCAACAAATGCAGATATTTCAGATATTATATATTTAATAGGTGCATCGGCATTTGCAAATCTTAATATTTTATTACCTTGACCCAGTATATGACGTTCTTCTTCTACTAAATTTATAGAGTTTTTTAGATTTAATATATCATCTATAAAGTATCTAGGAACAAATGACACATTTTCGATAAGCGTGTTAAAGTACATATTTTTCTCCGGTTGCATTTGTTAAAATTACTTTTAGTAAATCATAATGATTTTTAAATTTTTCATAAAGACGAGTTGGCATCATATCAAAATAAACACCTCTGCGATCTTTATTGCTATAGTTATGAACACCATGCGTAACCGCAGTATTCAGTCTATAAATATTTCCATAGTCAAATATATACGGTCGTTTGGTTTTCTTGTCCGCGGCCCAATGCCAGTTAAGAACATCTTTGTTTTGACTAGTTATAACAATTATTCTTTTGGCAAATCTATGAAATAACATTCGATCGGCATGATCAATGATATCTTTTTTTGCAGGTAAATTGCTTATACTCCAACCAAATAACGTATGATCAGGGAAAAACATCTTAACATGATTTTGCAAGTCAGGGCCTATTAAATCTGTTAATTGAAAATTATTTGGGTTATTATAACTGTCTATTCTCATCCAATCTTTTAATTTAAAATTGTAGTCGTGATTGTTTTCAAAATTCTTAATTAATTCATCTGCTTGTTCTAACATTAAAACAGGAACAGATCCTACTTTAAAATATGGTAAACCAAAGTTCATTTAACTTTTAACCTTTTTTCAAATTCTTTATTAACACCTATCATAGTTAAACTATAAAATAAATCAGGATGGTTGTTAAACTTATCTTTTAATCGCTGTTCATAACAGTCTATTAATATATTATATCGATCTTCATTTTCTAAATTTATTGCACTATGTACAATAGCATTATTAATTCTATATACATTTCCTTGTTCTAATTGATATACTACTTTTTCTCCGTTGACGTACCCGTAGTTATAGTTAATTTTACTATTGGACAAAGGTATTAGATATCTATTAGTAATTCTGTGTATAAGTCTGCCATCTGTGTGTTCCGCTAAAACTTGTTTAGGTCTTAGCAGACTTAAACTAACAGAATTAACAGGATCTATGTTAGTGGAATTAAAAACATAATTTACTGCGTTCATTATAGATTGATATATAGGAATTAGATGAGCTTTAGTAGGCGGCTTCATGAAGTCCATACGAAACCAACTATCTTCTTTAGTTGTTGTGTCTTTATCTTTGTAATTAAAATCGTCATAGCTATTACAATTTGTTATTTGCTCATTGACGTTTGAAATTAATTCTAGAGGTACTTTAGTTAATATTTCATAGGCAGTATTAAAATTCATTGAATAATTTGTCCCGTTTCAATTATTTAGCAGCCAAAGATAAATATTTGCATGAATAATAACAACTATTTTTACTCTTTATGTTTGCCATTTGAATTTAATGAAGAAATTCCAGATTTTAAAAACGTTAAGCATGTTGTTTATGATAAAAGTAATGTTCCAAATTTGGTTGCATGGTTAGCCACATTGGGCATAGAAATCGAAGCAGGAGAAGTCTTTAAGAAAACACCCGAAGATAATTTTCAACGTGGAATTCACGTTGATGGAAGACGTTTTGATAATCATGCTAAAATTAATTTTATAGTAAGCACTGGGCAAAGCAAGATGCGATGGTGGAAAGTAAAAGAAGGTTATAATTGGCAAGAAGAGATTACAGTGATAGGCACTCCGTATCGATGGGCAAAAAGAGAAGAATGTGATCTAGTTGCAGAAACGGAAATGCATGTTCCTATGCTAGTTAATGCTGGAACATTTCATAATGTAGAAGAAGTTGACATGACAAGATATTGTTTTAGTTTTAGATTAATTTATAGTTCGAACAAACAACGAGTATTATGGCCAGAAATATTTAATATTTTTAAAGACTATATCAATGAATAACTATCATAGATACTTAAAAATTCCATTCGAACTTAATGCAACAATACCAGACTTTCAGGGTAAAAAGGCAGTTGATCTAACAGTCAATGATATGAACCCTGAATTGGTTTCTTGGTTTTATAACACATTTAAACTAAAAATAAAAAGATTTCAATGTTTTAGGGTAGCTCCACGTCATGCAATTGATCAGCAAATAGGTATACACGCAGACACTAATATACCAGATTCATGTAAAATTAATTGGAGTTTTAATGCGCCCAACAGCGTTATGCGATGGTTTGAAATGAAACCAGGAGTATCCCGTCCAGAAGAAGTACCATCCGGAGTACTTGTAACTAATATGGTATTGCCAGAATATAAAGACGTCGAATTAAAACATGTTACAAAAATAGGCAGTATTGGAAGTTTAGTAAATATATATCATGCACATGATATTATCAATTATGAAGATAGGCCCAGATATACATTTACTGCTGTGTTCTTAGACCCGGCGTTTAACTATAAAAAGAATTTATTATGGCCACGTGCCTTGGAACTATTTAAAGATTATATTATAGACTCAGAAGCTTCTGAACATATTGTTTAATATAATTATTGCTTCTTGCAACAAAATCTTGTGATTGCATAAACGCTTTTGCTCTCAATGGCTGATTCATTAATTCATGCATAGAGTAACCCAGGACCTTAGCTTGCTGTGCCAACCATGGATTGATTCTTGATATTTTTCTGTGCTCATTTAACTTTTGTCTAAACTCAATTGCTGATTTAAAACTCCATTCATCAGTGTACCAAAAGCCGTGTTCATCGAATTTAAATCCATATTTGTCAGCTTCTTTATCGAACTCACTTAAAAAGGAAACAGATTCTAAACTACCGCTGCCTAAACTAGTCGGGGTAGTTAATGACAATGCCGACCACGCCGCGTGTAAATTATTTTGATTCAACCATCTAAGCGTACTAGTTAAATCTTCTTTATTTTCGCCGGGCAGTCCTGCAATAAATCCCATCATTACATTAACTTTATCTTGCCATATATCATGTATAAGTTTGGGTAAGTATTCTCGTGCATGATTGCCACTCCACCCCTTGCCTACGATTTGACTGGCACCAGGATGCAGACTTTCAATGCCAAAAATGACGCCTTCCAATCCGGACTCCATTAATTTTTCTGCTTGATTTTTAAAACTGTAAACTAAATCTGCACGTATATAAGCAGTATAGTTAATTTTAAAAGGCAAACTTCTGGTCATTTCCAAAAAAGAATCAATTTTAAATTCGCTGTCATTGAATGTATCATCCATCATTAGATATTGAGTTGTACCCCAACGCTCATAATTATTGATCATTTGATATTTTAAATGGTCTAATGGTTTTAAATAATCAAATTTCTTTTTTCCTAAATGTGGGAAAGCACAGAACTTACATTTAAAAATACAACCACGTGCAGTTTCCATGGGCAATGCATCATTGGGCAAAATACAATCTTGTTCAGTAAAATCAAAATCGCAGGACTCTATTGCGTATGTTTTATTAACAGGTGAATTATAATAAAACATTTTTTTAGCTTCATTATATACTTTTTTTGGCTCCGCCGCTCCTTTGGTCCAATGATCTAATAGATCTGGGAATATGTCTTCAGCTTCACCTACAACACAACAATCGACATTTTCTAATTGTCTTCCTATATATCTAACACCGGCACCCCCTAACACTATTTTAAGATGTGGAAATTCTTCTTTGATCTTTTTAGTTACAGTATATAAGTTAGGAGGCATTCCTGCGTCGTTATTCCAGAATTTCTTTTCAATGTCTTGCCAGAACGTTGTGCTAATGCCTAAGCAAATAGTATCTTCTGTTAAAAAATGTTTAATAAACTCTAAGATTTGTTCTGTGGTAAATTCTTGACAATGATCAATAACCTGCGCTGTATAACCTTTTTTGTTAAGTTGGTGACGCAGTAAGTAAGGTCCTAGTGCTCTAGATGGCAGGAAATCCCATATTCCGTTTAATAAAATAACGTTCATTTTAATTCCATGATTTGTAATAATAAGATTGTGGGGAGATTGTTACATTATCATAGCCTACTGCCCACCAATTATATTTACCCACAGCAACACTGAAATGTTGATGAACTTTTATGTTTACATCTGGAAACACGTAACCTAATTTTGTTAGTTTTTCTTTTAGTTTATCGTAGCCAGGTTTAAATGCATTCCAGACTTCAAACTGTATTACAGCTGGACGATGTCCTTGATCAATAAATGAGTTTACAAGATCCATGTCAACACCATCTAAGTCTAGTTTTACATATTGATTACCGGCAAATAATTGAGGATTTGCTTGAACAAATTCAGTTACCCTTTTAACAGGAGCACATGGCATGGTTATATTTGCGGCCTTGATTTGATCATTTAAAAAATAGCTACTATAGATGCTAGAAGAATTTAATGTATCATACGGATGTACTAAAATGCTAGTAGGTATAGCGCCTTTGAACTGATCGGGAATTAAGGTAACTTCAGTGCATGGCAAATCAGTACGTTGTAACAACTCTTTAGCTTTATTAATATAGTAAGGAACTGCATCTATCATATGATATGTTGTTAATTCAGGCCAACGTTTTAATACTTCGTTGGCTAATATTCCTACCCAACAGCCGAAGTCAATAACTTCTGTTGCATTTTCTAATTTTGCGATAGAAACAATATTTTCTGCTTCTTCATCGAATACTTTATTGTTCATAACTCTAAAAATTTGTGCATCAACCAGATCGTTGATCTTATTATCTAAGCCGTAACTAGTACCGGCGTTTGATATATCATGTGCTATCGTTGTCATTTAATATGCTTTCTTTAATGTATCTAATTGGGCTAAATCGGTCGGACTTAACTCTTCTTGAATTGTATCTTTGGTGTTTGGATTAATATAGTAAAAAATATCGTCTTTAGTTTTCACTGATGCACTGGCAATTTTAAATTGTTCTTTAAAGTTGTTATTTAAAACCCAATTCCATACATCTTTTTTAATAAAATCTATCATGACATGACATCTAAAATTATCACTGTTATTTTTTACACTATGTAACACTCTATTATTGATTCGATAAACGCTACCTGGGTGCATTTTAAATTTATATTTTTTATCATCACTAAACCATTTACTGTAAAAATCAACCTTATCATCTGTAATGATAGGGAAATGTATTCTCTCACTGAATTTATGATGCGGATGAAAATCATAATGCCATAAAATGTTTTTATGCGGTTGCATGATTGATATTTCTATTCTCAATGGTATTGTGTTTTTTAAACTAAAATGATTTAAACTTTGTGCATGTTTAATCAGTGGTTCAACAAACGGATAGTATTCATCATCAACTACTTCACCATAGTTCAATGGTAATATTAATTTGCCGCCGTCTCTAAAACAAAACTCTGTTCTAGCAATGGAAGGATCGTCTAGATTGATTCCAACTAATTTTTGTTTAAAATCCTCTATTAACGATTGATCAAATTCTCCAATTTTATCGTGGAAGTTTTCAAAAAACATTATTTTCTCTCCTGCCAACTGTTGAATACATTTAAGCGATGAAAACTTCTCGGCTTACTATGTAAATCACTGCGTAAAGGAGTTCTAGCGTGGATCATATTAATATTTGAATAAATTAAAAAATCTTGTTCTTCCCAATGATGGTCGTATATGTTTTCTGGTACAAGAGTCAACTCGTGCAACCAACTAACAATATCAGCATTATAAGGAACACCCGCACGTTCTGCCCCAAATATCCAACCATGAACTTTCCATCCATAGTAATCATGACTGTATTCTTTTAAACTATTATTAAAACTAGTAAACGCCAAGTATTCGTCTCCTGTATAGGGATGTTTTTGTATTATAGGAATGTATGTCAGACTAGTTCCAGGTTGATACCAACTTTGATATAATAGTCTCCATTTTTCTAATTCTGTTCTATCTTCTGCGTTTAGTCTAGGAACAGCATAAGCACGATCAGCAAATCTTGTAACGCCGTATCTATTGTCCGGTATACTCACAGCATAAAAACTACGCATTGGCATTGCATGAGCCGGCCACAATGGAATATCAATATGCCAACTCATTTCGCCGTCGCCTAATGCTTTACTAGTTTTTCCAATATTATCGTAGGGCGCCAGAGCTTTTTGTTTTCCCTCATTGATATAAACGCAGGGCTCTTTGCCTACATCATAATCTGCATATTTCCAAGGACCGTTGCCAAATTTATCAGCAAGATCCCAAAACTGTTCAGCAGTTAATTGCCCAAGACCTCTAACTAATACAAATTTCTTTTGATATAGCATGTCAGTGAGTTTTTCTTTACTCGTAGACATAATAGTATTGTAATCAGTGACAATTTTAACGCCGAAGCCGCATTCGGCACCAGTATTACTGATGATATTTTCTTCTGTGTACATGTTGTTATTTAATATTCAATAATTAAATCTTTAAATAATTCAACAACTTCTTTCCATGTTTTTGTATTATTTTTAAAATCAATTCGAGTAGACAATGCGTATCTGATTAAATTGGGATCGTCATTGTAGGCTTGATGTGGCGCAGATGCGTTAACTAGATAAACGCCGCCGTCAACAGTTTTATAATCCCTAAAACAAGGTTGTGTTATGTTTAGTTTAGGTCTAATATATCCAGATTCATCATTCTCGACAACATGAGAATCAATTTGTTCTCTATGCCAATATTTCATTCCACCATTGCCGACGATCCAATTAATTCCCCATTTTAATAATGGGTCTTCCAAATTAGGATT
>Ga0208133_1000655_pt1 | contig 13119 bp, 20 predicted proteins | sample ColrivemetaGS535_FD_187595 | JGI IMG/M metagenome (GOLD analysis project Ga0208133, IMG submission 187595) | Estuarine microbial communities from the Columbia River estuary, USA - metaG S.535 (SPAdes) (version 2) | ecosystem: Environmental > Aquatic > Marine > Intertidal zone > Estuary | place... | reverse complement strand
CATTATTATTGAATCCGCCGTTATTGAATTGGCAAAAAGATTACCGTCATTAGAAAAGTATGACTATACTACCATTGACAAATTGATGCAGCAAATAGCTAGAAGACATAGTATTACCGGTAAAGCATTACATGACTTGTTTGTTCATAAATTCAAAAGATCACCTGATGACTGGGTTAAGGGAAAACTAGATGAAGAGGGTGATCAACCAGACTTCTTGGAAGATAATCCAATAATGCAAAAATTCATTCAGTGGGCTAGTCAACAACTTAATTTGCAATCAACACCTAACTTTGAATTCAGTTACGATACTGAAGAAGCACAAGAAGGGCATCATACTGGTCGTCATAGTACAAATGACAATAGTGTTTGGGTATACGTTGCTAATCGTAATATGGTTGATATTATGCGTACTGTATTTCATGAACTTACCCATGTGCGTCAAGGTGAATTGAATATGATTAAACCGGGTGACAGCTATCCAGGTAGCCCAATTGAAATGTTAGCAGATATGAGTGCCGGAAAATATATGAAAGTATTTGGTAAAGCACATCCAGAAATATTTCAGTAAAATAGTTGACTTTGTTTCGCAGATGTAGTATACTAACTACTTCACAGGAGATTTATATGTCAGCAAAAATGTTTACCGGAGATCAAAAGATTAAGTTAACTGCTTTGATTAACGAAGGAATGGTAGTATTACACGAGATTGATACTCTACGTGAGGGGCTAAGTGAAACTGTTAAAGCTATTGCAGAAGAACTGGAAGTAAAGCCAGGAATTCTTAAGAAAGCAATAACTATCGCACACAAAGCAAGTCTTGGGCAAACAAATGCCGATCATGAGGAATTAAATACCATTTTATCTACCGTCGGAAAAACACTTTGAGTTACGTGGATGCGGTTCATTCTAGGGATGACGATAGAATTTTTGTAGTTGAACGGGACCAGAACGGAAAGCGTCAATACAAAGAATATCCCACAAATTATGTACTCTACTTTCCCGATCATAAGGGTAAGCATCGTAGTATATATGGTGACCCTGTAAGTCGTTTCAGTACCCGCAAACGACAAGAGTTTGAAAAAGAAAAACGCATTCATTCGGGTAAGAAATTATTTGAAAGTGATGTACCAGTGGTGTTTCGTTGCCTTAGTGAAAACTATCTTAAGGCAGATGTTCCCAAACTTCATACTTGCTTCTTTGACATTGAAGTAGACTTTGATCCTGTGAAGGGATTTAGTCCTACTAGTGATCCATTCAACCCGGTAACTGCTATTTCATTATATTTAGATTGGCAAGATACACTAGTTACATTGGTCATTGCCCCTAAGCATATGTCACCAGAAACGGCGCAAGAAATTTCTAATGAGTTTGAAAATTGTATGCTTTTCACAAATGAGAAGGATATGTTTGATGTTTTCTTTCAACTCATTGAAGATAGTGATGTAATGACTGGCTGGAACAGTGAAGGGTATGATATACCCTACATGGTTAATCGTGTCACACGAGTAATGAGTAAAGATGACACACGCAAGTTTTGCTTAATGAGTCAACTTCCTAAACCACGCACATATGAACGGTTCGGTAAAGAAGAACAAACATACGACTTGGTTGGTCGTATTCACTTGGACTACTTACAACTTTACAAGAAATATAACTATGAATCCCGTCACAGCTACAAGTTAGATGCTATTGGTGAGATGGAAGTAGGAGAAAACAAAACTCAATATGAAGGTACTCTTGACCAGTTGTATAACAAAGACTTTAAGAAGTTTATTGAATACAACAGACAAGATACTATGTTGTTGGTGAAGATTCACAACAAACTCAAATTCTTAGAACTAGCTAATCAGCTAGCACACGAGAATACAGTATTACTGCCAACAGTAATGGGTTCTGTAGCTATGATTGAAATGGCAATTTTCAATGAAGCGCATGAACGCGGTTTAGTAGTGCCAGATAAAAAAAGAAGGAATGAAAATGCAGAAGAAACAACTCCAGCGGCAGGTGCCTTCGTTGCTACGCCGAAAAGAGGTATGCACGAATATGTCGGAGCAGTTGACATCAACTCGCTCTATCCCTCGGTTATTCGTGCCCTCAACATGGCAGGCGAAACCATCATCGGTCAGGTCAGACAGACATTAACAGACAAATACATGGACGACAAAGGCAAGCAACTAGCTAGTCTTAAGAAACGTTTCAAAGAAGGTGACGATGATGTTACTGGTGCTATTCTTTGGGAAAACTTGTTTGGTGTATTAGAATACACAGCAATTATGAACCAAGATCGCGGAGTAATGCTTACTATAGATTACGAAGATGGTCGTAGTGAGGAATATAGTGCTGCTGAAATATGGAAACTTATCTTTGATAGTCATCGTCCATGGATGTTATCTGCTAATGGTACAATCTTTACTTATGAAAAAGAAGGCGTAGTTCCTGGATTACTTACTCGCTGGTATAGTGATCGTAAAGTAATGCAGAAGAAACTTAAAGAAGCTACCACAAACGAAGATAGAGACTATTGGGATAAGCGTCAACTTGTTCGTAAGATTTTATTGAACTCAGCGTATGGTGCATTGTTGAATGAACATTGTAGGTTCTATGACAAACGTATTGGTCAAAGTGTTACACTAAGTGGTCGTCAGATTGTTAAACATATGATGAGTACTATCAATGAAACAATCACGGGTGCTTATGAACACGATGGTCTAGCTATCGTCTATGGTGATACTGACAGTTGTTACTTTACTGCATATCCTATTCTCAATTTGCAAATAGCAGATGAAGGATTAGAGTGGAATAAAGAAAACTGTATCACATTGTATGATGGTATTGCTGACCAAGCCAATGAATCATTCCCTGCATTCATGGAACGAGCATTTCATGCTCCTAGAAAGAATGGGGAAATCATTAAAGCTGGTCGTGAATTGATCGGTGATCGTGCTATCTTTATCACAAAGAAACGTTATGCTATCAATATCTTTGATAAAGAGGGTAAGCGTAAAGACACAAACGGCAAGAATGGTGATATCAAAGCAATGGGTCTTGACTTGAAACGTGCTGATACTCCAAAGTATATTCAAGAATTTCTAATGGATGTACTTACTAAGGTCCTTGCCGGTGAGCAACGTGACAAAGTTATTGAAATGGTTAAAGAATTCAAAAACAAATTGTCTGACCAAGATAGTTGGACGAAAGGTAGTCCAAAGAGTGTTAACAACTTGACTAAGCATACCATTGAGTTTGAAAAAACTGGTAAGTGTGGTGTTGGTCATGCTAGAGCAGCAATTAACTGGAATTATCTACGCAAAGTATATGGCGATAACTACAGTCAAAAGATTGTAGACGGTATGAAAATTGTTGTATGCAAACTCAAAGACAATGCATTAGGTTTCACTAGTATTGCATATCCAGTTGACGAATTGAGATTGCCAACTTGGTTCAAAGAATTGCCATTTGATGATTTACTAATGGAATCTACATTAGTAGATGAAAAGATTGATAACTTACTTGGTGTATTAGATTGGGATATCAGAAGCAATACAGATGTTAACTCAACATTTGATGACTTATTCACCTTTTCGTAATTCGGTTAAACTGGTGTTGACTATCGCAATATATTCCACTATAATACGTGATAGGAACTCCTAAATATTTTAAACAAAGGAAAAACATGAAAGATTATTTAAAAGACTTGATCGACCATACTCTTGGTCTTGGCACTATTGAACTTATTAAAGTTACTGGTACGGATACTGAAACAGCAATCAATGCCGTAGCAGAAAACAAAAGTGTTATCATCAGTGGTATATTCAAAGATCCAATTGCCGACTTCATCGGTGTATTTGGTATGCCTAACTTAAACAAACTCAAAACAATCATTGGGTTTGATGATTATGATAAAGATGCTAAAATAAATGTTATTAGAACTCAGCGTGATGGTGTAGAAGTTCCGTCTACTATTCACTTTGAAACAAAGACTGGTGACTTTGTTAATGATTATCGTCTTATGCTTAAAAGCGTAGTTGATGAAAAAGTTAAGAGTGTATCATTCAAGGGTGCTAAATGGAATGTTGAATTTGAACCCACAGTGGCTGGTATTCAACGTCTAAAGAAACAATCACAGGCTAATAGCGAAGAAGAACATTTTATATTCAAAACTGACGGCAGTGATTTGAAAGTATACTTTGGTGATGCATCAACTCACAGTGGTAACTTTGTATTCAATACTCCAGTTACTGGAACACTAGCTGGTACACATCGTTGGCCCGTTAAAGAATTCTTGGCTATCATGGATTTAGTTGGTGACAAGAAAGTTAAGATTAGCGAACAAGGTGCGACTGAGATTACTGTTGATAGTGGTATCGCAACTTATGTTTACTTACTTCCAGCAAATAAGAAGTGAAATATCTTGAAACAAGATAATCTATCAGCAAAACATAACCCAGACTGGGCATTGTTCTTACCCGCAGTCAGTAGTTTTTATATTGCTGGTTTAGGTAAGCAACGCAAGGGTCAGAATTATTTTGACCAAGCACGTATCCCTGTCAGTTTTAACGGTGATGTTGAAAAATTAAACTTTCTTAACAGTCGTGAAGGTCTTTACTATTACAAGTGGGGACTATACAGTGCTGGTCATGCTAACTTAGATACTACAGTTGATGATCCAAGTGAATCAATCATTCGTGAACGTGAAGAAGGTACATTCATGTTGGGTGATAGTGGTGGATTTCAGATATTAAAAGGTCAATGGCCAGCTGATTGGAAGGATCCTAACTGCCCACGTGCCATGAAGAAACGTAAAGCAGTATTGACATGGATGGACAAATACATGGATTATGGTATGTGTTTAGATATCCCAAGTCAATCACTAACTACGTTTGATATGAAAGATAAGAATGGTAATAGCTTGCATGGTATCAGTACTATTGAAGAAGCAATATCTGCCACACATATTAATAACGAATACTTTATAAATAATCGCTCAGGGAAATGCAAGTTTTTAAATGTGTTGCAGGGTCGTAATCATACTCAATCAGATGATTGGTATGAAGAAATGAAAAAGTATTGTGATCCAAATGTCTATCCTGATAATCATTTCAATGGTTGGGCGTTCGGTGGACAAAACAAAATTGATATTCATTTGATGTTGCGTAGATTAGTTGGTATTATCCATGATGGATTATTATGTGAAGGCAAGCATGATTTGATTCATTGTTTGGGAACAAGTATCTTGGAATATGCTGTATTGTTTACTGATATACAGAAAGCAATACGTAAGTATCACAATCCAAAACTACAAATTACGTTTGATTGTGCTAGTCCATTCTTTAGTGCTGCTAAAGGTCTTGCTTATTTCAATACAAATATTGAGCATAATAAGAAGTGGTCATATAGTATGGAAAAGACTGCTGAGAAGAAAAGTTATGCTAGTGATACTCGCAAGTATCGTGATGCTGTATTAGCAGACGGGATACATAAATTGTTTACTGATAGTCCAGTAACTGATTCATTAGTAATGAAAGATATGTGCTATCGTGGAGTGGGTTTTTTAGGACAGCACGGTAAAGAAACCAAGACAAGTTGGGATACATTGAGTTATACATTAATTCAAAGTCACAATGTTTGGATGCATATGAATGCAGTACAAGAGGCTAATCGTCAGTATGAACAAGGGGTAGTTCCAAAGATGTTAGTACATAAGTTTGAAGGTGATAGATTTTTCACTACCTTAGTTGATGAAATCTTTAGTAAGAAAACTAAACAAGAATCATTAGAGTTGATTGATTATCACAGTGGTTATTGGGAACAATTAAAATCAGGTAGTCAGGGTATTAGCGGCAAGAAAACTGTTAATCCTATGAGTATGTTTGAAGAATTGTTTAGTGTAGATACAGAACCAATTGAGGAAATAGAAGACAGTGATGATGTGATAATTAAGGTGTTAGCCGAATGAAATTAGTTTGCTTTGCTAATCAAACAGGTGGTGGATTGATTTGTAATTTGTTAAACAAAGTAGAATTGAGTCGTTATAACAAATATCATATCCTATCATCTCGTCACGGCATATTTAAAATAGGAGATACCGGTGGAGTACACCGAATTTTTGATGAAGAGGCTTGGTTAATACAATTAGATATCTTAAATGAAATGTTTAGTAACAACCTAATAGCATCAAGTGATATGTATTTTGGAACCCATTGTCATCCGTCATGCATCCCTGAAAAATACTTAAATATGTTTGATGAAATCATAGCAATCACTACAGAAACAACTAATAGTAAATTACTAAGATTTGTACGCATATATAATGGTATAATAAAAATTTTAGGTGGTAGTTGGGACGGTCCGCCTGATGGCTACATCATACAAGATGATTCTTTTTATTTTACCAAAAAAGTTGATGAAATAAAATTGTGGTGTTATAGGGCATTAGATGAATTTGAATCAAATAGTAATTGCACAAATATAGAATTTGAAGATATTATTAATGGTAAATTTGTTAATGACAATCAATTAAATACTAACATATTTAAAATTTGGAAAGAAAAAAATAGTTTTATGTATGATCCGATTCCTCCTTTTCTATTAAATATGTTTTCTAAAACCGCAAAGGAGATAGCTATGTATAAAGAGTTTGAAGCTAAAAAATCGTCAGGAGTACAGGATGTATAGACAAAGAATTGCAAGATTAGAACAACAACTCAAGGACCTTGATGAGAAAATCTTATTAGCGGAATCGGACACAAAGTTTGATAAAGATACCCTTAAAGATATGAAAATAGGCAGACTTGATGTATACTTAGAGTTAAGAAGATATACAAGACTTCAATGGGAAGAAGATCACGAACGGATTAACTTTGAGGATGATAGATAATGAACCAGCAAGAACAAGCAACAATTGAAAAACGTCAACGGATTAAAGATAAAGCAATTCGCACAATCTTTGTGCGCTTTCAAAAAGAAGGTATTCATAAGTACCCAGCGGCAGCAACAGACCCAGCACTTGCTACAGGTGATGAGTATGATGTTAGCTTTTTAGCAACTTTGCATCGTCACATATTTCATTTTGAAGTGACGATTGAAGTATTTCACAACGACCGGGATATTGAGTTTATTCAATTCAAACGATGGTTAGAGAATCAATATTCTCAAAACATTCTTGCATTGGATTACAAGAGTTGTGAAATGATTAGTGATGATCTTTATGAAGTCATTGCAACTCGGTATCCAGATCGGAATATCATTATTAATGTCTCTGAAGACAATGAGAATGGTGCTGCGATTATTTATAATAAAGCTCAACCTTATCAATCACTAGCTATTTAAAAGGAATATATAATGGCAAAACAAACTTTTCAATCAAACCCACGTGTAACTCAAATCTTTGAGGACCTAGAGAAATATCTAGAATTTTGTGTGGATTTTGGTTATAAGTACAACGAAACAGAACTCTACGATCAACGTAGTTATGTGTATCGTCAATATACAAAATTCTCAACTGGTAAAGTTGCAAAAGATCAATGGCAGGAAAACGCTCGTCCATAATGCGTAAACTCTATTACATGGGGCTTGAACCCTACAAAGCAAGATACACCTTGCAGTTACAAGATTGGAATGAAACTGTATTCAAGAAAAGAAAACTTGATTATGTAATTGTGCCCGGTGAAACACTAGGTAATGATCAAGCAATTGTAATAGGTCAAGTATTAGATGCACATGGTCGTACATATTTTGGTATGTCACAACTGATGAATTTAATCAAAATGATGAAGGCCGGAGAATTAACTAGTGAAGATGTTATTTACTTTGAAGATATGTTTCAGCCTGGAATTGAAAGCCTCCCATATATTCTTAAGCAAATCGATCCTGGTCACAGGCCTAGGATTTATGTTCGCTGTCTTGCTCAGTCCATTGATCCTGACGATTTTGTTCATGTATGGGGTATGCAAGATTTCATGGGACATTATGAAAAAATGGTTGACTCATTCGTGGATGGAGTACTTGCTACCAACGAAGAAATGGTAATGCATATGAAAATTGCAGGTTGGAAGGCCCCGATCTACAATATCAGTGGATTAGCATTCGGCAAGGCAGAAGTACAAAGTCGTGTTACTCATATTAAACCATTTGCTGATCGTAAATATCGTGTAGTATTCTCTGCACGGTGGGACCAAGAGAAGCAGCCCGATTTTTATATGGATTTGATAGAAGCATGGCATGCTCAACCTGGATTGGAAGAGGTTGAATTTTGTGTATGTAGTGGGGGATGGCTTAAGTCAAATAGCGAAAGTTATATGCAACGAACCCGTGAAATGGTAGCAGCAGGTAAACTTAAAGTTTACGCAAACTTAGAAAAAAATGATTACTATAATATCGTTAATGATAGTCGTGTTGTGTTTAATTGCGCCCTTCAAGATTGGGTTTCAAATACCGTATCAGAGGCCGATGCTCTAGGATGTAATGTGCTGTATCCTGCTTATCGGTCTTTCCCTGAAACTTTTTCTAATGACCATACCAGACTTTATGTCCCTTGGAGTATAGAGGATGCTATGGATAAGTTAGAAGCGTTATTAGACTTCCCTCACCCAAGAATGGGAGAGATCAGTGACTACAATAATGGTACAATTGATCGTATCATTGATATTTTAGAAGGTGGTGGACAGAGTATGTTGAGAATGTCCACTGATTATCGTAAACATACCCGCGAATCAAAATATTAAGGAGAAAATTATGAACGCACATGCAGATATTAAAACACAATTAGCAGCATACGAAGCCGAACATGAAAAGTTTGAAAAAGGTAATGCAGCAGCAGGAACTCGTGCCCGCAAAGCATTGGGTGAACTAGCAAAAGCAGTTAAGGCTCGCCGTAACGAAATTACCGCAGAAAAAACAGCACGTAAAGAAGCCAAGTCTTAATAATGGCAACTCGTAAAAAGAAATCAGAAGTAACTATTGATGCGTCCGGTCCGGATGTTGTACAGATAGTTAAAGGTACTCACTTAACAGTTACTACATTTCCAAATGGCAAAACTAAATTAGTTTGGGATTGGGATGCCCTATTACAAGAAGTCAAAGAGGCTATTGCTAGTGTTGAGAAAAAAACAGCAAAAAAGTCTAAGTTAACCGTAAAGTGAAAACACAACAAGAAATTTGGGAATCATTTGCAAAACCCTTGTTCCCTCACCTCAATGAACATCAGTTGGTTGAATTAAAGATTGAGGCTGTAATGGATTGGGGCTTAGGCATTGACACCGAATTGAGTGTCATGTACGACAAGTACGTAATGATGAAGAATTTAATGGATGCAACGTACTAAAGATAAATAATAATGTAAGATACACAACGGTATCTTACATTTCAAAAACAAACCATCACAAAGGAAGGTTATCAATGAGTTATAATAAAACAAAAACAGATCCAGAGTTGGGTCAAAAAGTTCATCAACACTTAGTTAAAATGGGAGTTGAAACTCCAATCAAAGAGTCAGGGCAAATCATTGACCGTAAAGGTAAAATTGAAGTCATTGAAGTATTATTTGCTAATATTATGACAACATTAGGGCTTGACTTAACTGATGATAGTCTAGTTGATACACCAAAGCGTGTTGCTAAGATGTATGTCAACGAAATCTTTTGGGGATTAGACTACGATGCATTCCCAAAATGTACCGCAGTTGATAACAAAATGAAATACAACGAAATGGTTTGCGAACGCAATATCAATGTACAAAGTAATTGCGAACATCACTTTGTAGTTATTGATGGACTAGCAACTGTTGCATATGTTCCCAATCAAAAAGTGCTTGGATTGAGTAAAATCAATCGCATTGTAGAATACTTTAGCAAGCGTCCGCAAATACAAGAACGATTGACAGAACAAGTATTTCACACCTTACAATACATCCTTGATACAGAAGATGTTGCGGTTATGATTGATGCACAACATTATTGTGTAAAATCACGCGGAGTTGAGGATACAGGTAGTTCAACCGTTACAAGTAAACTTGGCGGTGGATTTAAAAGTGACCCGGCTGCACGAGCAGAATTTTATCAACTAGCAAGACAGAGATAAAATTAATGGAAATTTTTATAATTATCGGTATCAGTATATTGGCATTGATTTTAGTTTTTATAGATAAATCGTCTGATTGTAATAAAAATTGTTCTCAAGGCAGAAAGTGTGATTGTAAATAATGGGATTTCGTAAACCAATGGACTACAACAATGTTCATCATCAAATTTATATGGCTGGGGTAGAATTGCATTCTAGTCGTAATGACGGATACACTACTTGGGAAATCAAAAAAGATTTACATCGTATCAAATGGTTGTTAGATGAAATCATGGCTGATTCACCTACTTATGCCGACGAAAAAGAATTCTTAGATGAACATTCTAAAACAAAAATGTGGAGAACATTAAAAAAATGATATTCAACAAAATCAAAGAACTAAAAGACAAAGGGCTTAGAATTGGAATCACTTTTAGCCAGTTTGATTTACTTCACGCCGGACATATTGCTATGCTTAGTCAAGCTAAAAATCATTGCGACTATCTTATTGCTGGATTACAAAACAATGCACAATGGGATCGTCCTGAAAAGAATGCACCCATTCAAAGTATTGTTGAAAGACAGATCAGTTTAAGTGCAGTAAGATTCGTAGATGAAATTGTAGTTTACAACACAGAAAAAGACTTGGAAGATATTCTACTTACATTGCCTATTGATGTACGCATTTTGGGTGTAGAATACAAAGATAAAGATTTTACTGGTTATGGAATATGCCACCAGCGTAAAATTGAATTAGTGTTTAATGGGCGTGATCACAGTTTTAGTAGTTCAAGTTTGCGTAAAAGAGTAGTTGAAGCAGCAAAGGATAAATAATATAACCGGTCTGTTATGGGCTCATCCCGGTATAAAAATTCTGCGTCCTATGCTATAATAACATAGGAGAAAATCATGGCAAAATATATTTCAACAAAGACCTATAATCAAATAGGCCCAGTTGCATATCGTCAATGGCGTGCAGACAGTCATTGTAATTTAATACACGGATACGCACTATCATTTCATTTAGAATTTGAATGTGATACACTAGATGCCCGTAATTGGTGCATGGATTTTGGTGGTTTAAAACCTTTAAAAGGCTTATTAGAAGATTGGTTTGATCATACTCTATTAGTGGCACAAGATGATCCAATGCGTGAACATTTACTAAACTTGGGTAAGTTAAAACTAGCAAAGATAACTGAGGTAGAAAAGACTGGATGTGAAGGTATTGCTGACTTTTTGTATGAATATATTAACACAATTTTCTTAAAGGACTACGGTGAGAAAGACCGAGTATGGTGTAGTAAAGTAGAAGTCAGAGAAACAGATGCTAATATGGCAATGCGTGTTGGGCATAGGGAAGACAATGAGTTCTGAATCAGATTTCAAAATGTTTAAATGGGTGCCGGATGGTACCTATGATTATAGTGACTTTCTTACACGATATGTTATAGTCAATGGTAATCCAACTATTGTTATCAATATTGCGTGGGTAAATAAAGGTGGCCCAATTGGGGTATCAGATGAATTGAAACAACCTTGGGGATCATTTCCCGATATGCCACCAAAGCCAGCAAAGAAATAATGAAGAAACTGTGGCGAATATGGGCAAAAGCCTTGGGTGAAAAAGTGGGTACAACCGATACAGAATCTGACCGTATTGCATGTATTAGAACAGGTATTGTGTTATGCTATGTAATTACAAACTTGTTTATAATAGCAGGTGTTATCAAACATTGGAATTAAAATAGTGTGAAAATGATAAATAATATAGGGCGAACGGGAGTAGCTACCTTTCTGTGCCAATACACAGATAGCCCATCTATTACTTATTGGAGTATCAAATGCTAAAACAGGCACTCATTGACAATTCGCCATCATCTAACCTAAGGTACATAAACAGATATATTTCCTATATTGAAAATTGCAGGATTAAAATTTTTACTGGTAGAACTGAAAAACATCACATATTACCTAAATCTTTTGGCGGAGGAAATGGTAACAATTTGTTGCGAATGTCACCTAGACACCATTGTATTGCTCACTTGATATTAGCTAAGGCAACTGGATCACCTAAGATGATTAAAGCATTACATAAAATGGTATATTCTAGGACAGGTGATGTTAACCGAGAATACAAGATATCAAGTAGGATGTATGAATATCTAAGAACTGAACATGCCAAAGTAGTCAGTGAGTATTCTAAGAATACGGTCACTGCTACACATCTGATTACAAACGAAGTAAAACGAATTCCACAACAGTTATTCAATACTTATAAAGGGGTATTGTACGAGGGGGTAGCAAAAGGAAGAAAAGATTCTATTGAAACGATAGAACTTAAAAAAGTCGCTAGTAGAAAGCCCAGAGTTGTTAAACAGGGTACCAAGATAAGAAGTATAGCAGCATCTAAGTATTTGTACATTACTCCCAAAGGATGTTGCAAGACTAGTATGGATCTGTTACAATTATACACGACATTTACAAAAAATACTTTACTGGTGTTGAATGATGACTTTGTTATAAGTCATAAATTCGCTAGTATCCACCCTGAATTTCAAGACCGCATTGGTAAAAAATTAAAAGACATTGGATTTACGAGAAAGATAAGATGAGCAAATTACATTACACTGAACTATTTTACAGTATTCAAGGAGAAGGAAGATACACCGGAGTTCCTAGTGTGTTCCTTAGAACATTTGGATGTAACTTTAAATGCAGGAACTTTGGTAGAGATAAAAATGATACTTCTGATAACCAAGAAGTAATGAAGATTATTCAAAATATTGATAAGTATGATACATACAAAAGCCTTCCATTGGTTAGTACTGGATGCGATAGTTACAGCTCTGTTTATCCGCAGTTTAAATCCTTTGTTACTCGTTCTGATACTGACAGTATTGTTGATAGTATTATGACAATGCTTCCACACAATCGTTGGATGGAAGAACATCTGATTATCACAGGCGGTGAACCTTTACTAGGATGGCAGCGTAGTTATATTGATTTACTTTCACATGACAAGATGAAAGGGTTACAAGAACTAACTTTTGAAACCAA
>Ga0208133_1000654_pt1 | contig 13123 bp, 7 predicted proteins | sample ColrivemetaGS535_FD_187595 | JGI IMG/M metagenome (GOLD analysis project Ga0208133, IMG submission 187595) | Estuarine microbial communities from the Columbia River estuary, USA - metaG S.535 (SPAdes) (version 2) | ecosystem: Environmental > Aquatic > Marine > Intertidal zone > Estuary | place... | reverse complement strand
ACTGGCGACAAGCTAATTGTTTCGTCAAAAGTAAATAGTAGCTTAGATGTTGTGTTTTCCATACTACAAGGAGTCTCATAATGAGTGGATTTTATGAAGGCACCGACCTTGTTGATAAAGTGTTTTACGGGTTCCGTCTAGACCCTGACACAGGTAATTTAAACATTGAAATTTTAGACGGAGACACTCCAGTTTCACTACCACAAGATGGTACAATTGATAAGTATGACTATAAACAATGGGTATGGTCAAAAGATACTATTCAGTTTGAATGGGGTAACAAAGGACACTTACTAATGAGGCTAATATAATATGAGTCAACTAATTGATCTAGGAAAATTACGCTTCCACTTTGCTGGGCAGTGGAGCAATGCCACTACTTACGAATCTAACGATATTGTTAAGTACGGTGGTAATGTATATGTGTATACATTTGCGTTAAAAACAGCTGGCGTGCTGCCAACAGATACCGCTTATTGGGCCTTAATGGTAGAGGGCTTTAACTTTACTGGCGTCTTTAGTACAAGTGGTAATTACAAGATTGGCGACGGCGTTGCACACGGCGGTGTTGTTTACGTTGCTGTCAAAGACTCAGTAAATATTACCCCTCCTAACGCTACTTACTGGTCTAGATTCCTAGACGGTATTCAGTATGAAGGTGTATATTCTACAACAACTTCTTATCAGAAGAATGACGTTGTTAAATATGGCGGATCTATTTTTGTTGCAAAACAAGACGGAACAAATAACTTACCTACAAATACAGTCTATTGGGACAAGTTTGTAGAAGGTGTTAGCCCTAGCGGTATTTACAATGAGGCTACTGCTTACAAACCAAATGACTTGGTTGCATATGGTGCTAACATTTATCGTGCTAAAGTTGAGACTACTAACAACGCTCCAAGTAACACTGGTTTCTGGGAATTGTATGTAGGCGGTATTAAGTTTAATGGTAATTTTAGTGCTGTAACTGAATACTATGTAAACGATATTGTTGTGTACGGTAATAACATTTATCGTTCAAAACTAACACAATCTAACACACTGCCAACAGTTGCCGCAAATTGGGAATTGTTAACAGCAGGTAACAGTTACAAAGGTAACTATGTTAATGCTACCGGATATTTCCAAGGCGATATTGTTAGCTACGGTGGTAATGTTTATATTGCACTTGGCGTAACAACTGGTAATTTACCTACCGATGCTACTAAGTGGCAAATATATAGCTCAGGATTTTCCTTTCAGGGTACTTGGTCTAGCGCTATTTCTTATAAAATTAATGAAGTTATTGGATACGGTGGTTCACTGTATCGCGCAAAATCAGACAACCAAAACGTTAATCCTACTGTTACAGCTACCTGGGATAAAATTGTTGCAGGATTTAAAGTTAGCGGACCTTGGTCTACTACAACACAGTACGCAACAGATGAAGTTGTTACCTATGGCGGTAATACTTATATTTCTATTCTTCCACATGCTTCCACAGTATTTGATACAGACTTAGCTGCTAATAAATGGCAAAAGTTTAACTCAGGTATTCGCTGGATGGGTCCTTGGGTAAGTACTACACAGTACTACAAAGACGACGTTGTTAAGGCTGGTGCCAGTTCGTTTATTGCAAATGTAGACAGTCTTGGCGGAAGTAACCCAGCTGGCGGAACGAATACAAGCTGGAGTAGCTTTGCTACTGGTGCTGAAGGATTCTTGTCTAAAGACGGTGACGCGATGTTGGGTATGCTTACCTTGTTCGCAGTTCCTACAGACCCACTCCACGCAGCTACAAAATCATACGTAGACAGATTTATTAATGCTACATCAGGTGGAACTATTTTAGGACCACTGGTTGCTAGCGGTGCAGCTGCAAGTTATACTGCAACAGGCGGTGCTACTGTTAATATCAGTGCTGGTAGTTTAAATCTTACAAACGGTTCTACTCTTACAACTGACGGCACTTCTACACTTGGTAATACCCGTGTTTCTGGTACTTTAGACGTAGACGGCGACCTTAATGTTGATGGTGGTGACTTAACCGTAAGCGGTACTACTTTTAACTTAGCAAATACAACAGTTACAACAGTTAATTTGGCTGGTGCTGCTACTGCAGTTAATGTTGGTGCTGCTACTGGTACAACTACTGTTAAAAATAATTTAACGGTTGATGGCGATACGCAAATTAAAGGTGGCGATCTTACCACTAATCAAACAACTTTTAATGTAATTAATACAACTGCAACAACTGTAAATGCATTTAATGCAGCAACAACCCTAAATATTGCAGGTGCAGGTACAGCAATCGAAATCGGTGCTGCTACTGGTCTTACTAGTATTAACAACAATGTAACAATTGATGGTGTACTAGATGTTATCAGCGGTACTACAATTACAAATACAACTGATGATCCTACTGGATTTGATAATCAGCATCCAGATACTCGCGGTGTGGTTGAGTACAGCGATAACGGTACACGAGTTTACGTAATTGATAAAAATGGTGATGTTACTGTTCGTGAAAATAGTCAGTTTGCTACTGGTACAGCGTATCAAACAGCAGCTGTTGCAAAAACTTTAGCAATTTATCCAGTAGCTGGGCAAACAAAGTTTGTGTATTACATTAACGGTGTCCGCTATGAAAAAATTGGTTTAGTATCTAGCACATCAGCAAGTATTAATGGTTACAACTATTTTTACTTTAATGGCGGTACACTAACAAATTCAACTACTCGTACTGACGAAATTTTAACAACAAAAGCAAATGTTGCTGCTGTTCGTGGAACTAGTCGAAATAATCGCAGCATTTCAGTTGAAGATCAACGTCATGGTATTTCCATTGACGGTGCTAGCTTAACATACATCAAACGTGCAGAAGGTATTAAGTTAGTAAGTGGTCATGGTATAACTCCCGGCACAGTTGGTGCTGGTACTTATACAAATACCAAAGCAGGCGAGTTACGTGATGCAGATTTAACAATCACAAGTCCTGTTAAGACAGCTAATAAATTCGTAGTTCGTGATGGTAATGACTGGAAACTAGCAGATAACGATGACAACTTATTAAGCTATAAGCTGGGTGTGTTGGGCGGTGTTACAGTTACTGCACAAGGCAGTGGCTATAGTGGATTGTCTACAACTCTTAGTGTTCAAGGTGACGGTGAAGGTGCTGTAGTTACTCCAGTTTTAGCAGGCGCTCCATTACAGACTATTACACTTAACAACGGTGGATTTAATTACGCTAATAATGCAACAGTTACGCTTTTAGGCGACGGTACTGGTGGAACCGCAACAATCGTTGTTCCAGCAGGTAAAAATATTGGTTCAGTAGCTATTACAGACCAAGGTAGTCGTTATACTACTGCACCAACTGCAACAGTTGTTGGGGGTGGTGGTACAGGAGCTACGGTTTCGATCGCTCTTAACTTAGGCACTCCAATTGCCGCAGTGCATATGGATTCACTTGGAAGTGGATATACTACTGCTAGTGCAATAATTAGTGGTGATGGTACAGGTGCAACAGCAACAGTAACTATCGTTGCAGGTGCAGTAACTGATATTAACTTAACTAATCCTGGCAATGGATATACTTATGCCACTGTAACTATTACAGGTAATGGTACGGGTGCTACAGCAACCGTACACACTCTTAAGAACTATATTCAGGCTTATCAAATTACTAGTGTTGGTAGCGGGTATACAAGTAATCCTACAGTAACTATTAATGGCGACGGTCACGAAGCAACAGCAACAGCAACAATTACTGCTGGCGGTGTAACAGATATTGTTATTACCAATGGTGGCCACGGGTATACTTTTGCTACTATGACAATTAGTGGCGGTGGCGGAAGTGGTGCTACTGTTAATCCTATCTTAAGCGGCTACCCTCTTAATTCTATAACACTAACAAATCGTGGTAAAAACTATACTAGCACACCAACAATCAACATTGTAGGTAATCAGTATAGTCAAGGCGGTACCGCTTCTGTAATACTTGCACAAGGTAATACAATTGATAGTATCACCTTAACAAACCCAGGTGTTAACTATACTTATGCTACTGTACAAGTTAATAGTAGCACAGCAGGTACAAGTGCAAACTTTACGGTTGCAGCCACACCAAGCGGTATTTTAGGTGTTACAGTTGTTAATGGTGGACGTCACTACAGTTATGCAAACATTATTGCAACTGACACAGGTGGGGCTACAGGTTTTGCAGCTACAACAACTCTTACACCCGTTCCACAGTACAACGGATATGTTAACCAAAGCACTGGTTACGATTTAAACAATATTCCTGCAGGTAAGTTTACAAACACTTACTTTGTAGCAGTATCTAGCGCAGATCGTGTTATAAAAGTGCCTAGCGCATATTTGTTTAATAGTATTCGTGAAGCGTTCCAGTATGCTAAAAAAGAAGTAAAAGAGCTACAAGATTACGGAATGCCTTTTGCGAACTATAAGTTCTTAGGTGTTTCAGTTATTGATAATTCTGGTCAATTAGTTACTATTCCAGGAACTAATCTTGGTGATGTTTTATACTATGACCTGTTAAACAATGACAACAATTCAGCTCCGCTTAATGCAGATGGTACTAAAGTAGGTCGCAGTTTAACTATTGCTGCTAGCGGAAATGCTGCAGCTTGGTTAGGTGCTACCGAATCTTCTAAAGTATATTACGTTGCCCCGCATGGTGTAGACCAAGTAACTAGCGGAAGTAACATGGCTACTCCGTTTGCAAGTATTAAATACGCTTGTCAACGTGCAGAAGAAGGCTCTACAATTTTTGTTAAAACTGGTGCTTATAGCGAGCAGCTACCTATCACAGTTCCCGCAAACGTAGCGATTGTTGGTGATAATCAACGTACAGTCAATGTAGAACCAAAAGTTGGTTTAAGTGATGACGGCGTAACTCCAAATAATCAATCTACAATGTTTAGATTAAGCAACGGCTCAATCTTAAACAAGATGACTTTTAGGGGTATGACTGGCTGGGTCCCTGGATCAGTTCCTGGAGATATTACAACTTCAGTAATTAAAGGTGTTGTTGTTGGATTTAATCCAGCTTCACCAATTACTCACAAATCTCCTTATGTATTAGAGTGTTCATTTATTGGTTCTGGCGCTATCGGTGCTTTAATTGATGGTACAGTTCACTCAACTGGTGCTAAAACCATGATTTTCCATGGCTATACTATTATTACTGATAATGGTGTTGGCTACTGGGTCAAGGACGAAGGCAAAGCAGAGATTGTAAGTTGCTTTACTTACTACAACTATTTTGGTTATGTAGCTACTGGCGGTGGATTTATTCGTGCACTAAACGGCAACAACAGTTACGGTACTTGGGGTGCAGTTTCTCAAGGCTTCGGAGTTTCCGAAACACCAATTACTGGAACGCTTCTAGGCCGACAATTAAACTTTGTTTACACTGGCGGTGGCATTAATGTAGGGGACACTTGCACTAGTTCAGCTGGCGGAACAGGTATTGTTACTAACGTTCAATACAGCGCTAATAAAGTGTACTTACGAAATACTACAGGTACATTTGGATTTGGAAACGGATTAACATTTACTAGTGGAGGTACTGGTACTATTAGTGCAGGTGCTTTAGAAGACCAAAAAGGTTTTGTACTAGTAATGAACGGTTTGTCTGCTTTACCAAAACCTGGACAAAGTATTCAAATTACAGGAGATACAGTTGCTTACGTAATACAAAGTGTAAGCGGAACATACAGTAGTACAGCTAGTGAAATTGTTGCTGTGTTAGCACAAGAAAAGCCAATGGGTAGTCCAACTGGTACTGGTGTTACTTTACGTAGCAAGTATTCACAGATTCGTCTAACTGGTCACGATTTCTTGTCAATTGGTACGGGCGGTACAGTTACTACAAACTATCCTGGAGAACCAATACAGTTGGCTTCACAAGGCAATGAAACACAAGAAGTTTATCCAGGTCGTGTATACTATGTGTCAACTGACCAAGACGGTAACTTCCGTGTAGGTGAATATTTCCGTATTGACCAGGCAACTGGACGTGCTACACTGAACGCTAACGCCTTTGACCTCGCCGGTTTGACTAGTTTGAAGCTGGGCTCGATCGGTGCACAATTAGGTGAAACTATTAACGAGTTTTCTAGCGATGCCTCGTTGAGTGGTAACTCAAATACTGCTGTTCCAACAGAGTATGCAGTTAGAACTTACGTTAATGCAAGTATTGCTCAAAATGAGTTAACTCCTGCAACACGTACGTATACTTACAATTTGACTACTAAACAGCTAACTACAGCGGTAGAAGGTAACAGTACTTTGAGTAATATTACCTATAACTCAAAAGGTCAGATAGCCTCTTACACAGAAGCCGTAGTTTCAGGCGGAGTAACGTTTAGCAAAAATATTGTCTTAACTTACAATAGTGCTGGTAAAGTAACAGGAGTAGCAGTTACATGATAAAAATTAATAATAACATAACTTTTAGAAGGCAGGGTTTAAGATGACCGACATTCTAGTACAAAATGCTATTGCCGATGTATCGAATCAAATTAGGGCATCTTCACAAAAGGTAAACTATATAGATGCATTTGGCACAAGCTTAAAAGACAAGGTAAAAGCACTGATTATATCCAGTGCTTCTAACGGACCTTACACGCAATTTTCAGCAGCTCCTGCAGCTTATTTATGCGATCTATCAGATGTGCAAAAGATTTCAAAATGTACTTGCAATTATTCAGGAAGTGGAACTAGTTCCACTTCCTGTACTAATACTCAAAATCCTTGGACAAACGGCACAGTTTTAAAAGGTGCCGCTACAGCACCTGATCAAACAGCCGTAAGTACACGTGTAAGACTTTTAGATTCTGTTTTAAATAACATTTGGAATGAAACGCAAACACAGACTTCACTAGATATTTATTTAGCTTATGTTGCTCTAAAAGATACCTTTACGGCGGAAAATACTACCACAGTATTACAAAACTGGTATGGCGTGGGTATTAGTCCAAACGTACAAGGTGCAAGACTTAGTAACACAAACTTTATTAAAGTTTGCGGTGCTAGCGGAAGTTGGGCTTGTGGTATAGGAGCTAGCTGTACCTGGACTGTACCAGCTGGAGCTACTCAGTTAAAGTTTCAAGTTTGGGGCGCTGGTATGGGTTCAACTGCAGGTTGTTGCTGTGGTGGAGCACCTTTTTCTTCTACGGGCGGTTATGCTGAAATGGTTATCAGTGCAATTCCAGGCGAGCAGTATTCAATATGTGCTGGCTGCAGTTGTCAAAGAAGTTGCTGTAGTAACGAGACGCCTGGTTGTGGATGCGCTAGTGGTGTTACTGGGCCAGGTATTTGTTGCTTACAAGGCAGCGGAGTAGGTTGCTATACTGCTAACTGCAATAACATGAATTTTATGCGTTGCCAAATTGGAGCTGGTAGTGCTTGCCATAAGTTCCAGAATCCTTACTGTACTGACAGTGGACCTTGCTGGTGTAGTTATAATGATTATTGTTTTAGCAATAGTTGTGCAACTTGTGGAGTTGTCCCCGCTTATCCAGCTTGCTGTGAGCCTGCATCACAAAGTTGTGCTACTTTAACGCGAGCAGTTAAAGACGGACCCCAAAACGTAATGTTTGGTATAATTGGTGGCGGTTGTTTAGATACTAATAACTATGGTTACCACATTCGCCCACCTATTATTAATTCTGATACAGGACTACAGTTTACAGATGGTTGTACTATACAAACATTTTCAAGTGGAAGTGCCTGTGGCGGCTGTAACGGTTGGCAGTGGGGATCAGGTGCTTGGCATCCTGGCCACGGCGGATCTGGTACTCACGTAATGGGCGGAGAGAATAGCCACAAAGGTGATTATGGCAGAGCCGGAATGGTACAAATATCATGGATCTAAACAATATGCAAAAAGGAAAACAAAATGGCTGATATTATAATCCAAAATGCAATAGATTCAGTAAAAACGGCTATTCAAGAATCTGCACAAAAATTTAACTACGCCGGAACTTTAGGCCAACCACTAAGCGCCTATTTAGAAACAATAATTAGGGCCAATATTACTAGCGGCCCTTATGCTGCTTTAGCGTTAGCCCCTACTGGATTTCTTTGTGACTTAACTGCAATGACTAAGATTTCGTCTTGCACTTGTAATTACTCAGGTAGTGGTACTACCAGCGTAGCTGATAGTAACACCAACAATCCTTGGACTAATGGTACAGTATTAAAAGGTGCCGGTGATTTAAGTGTATTACAAGTAAGCAATAAAATTTTTGCGCTAGCACCAGTATTAGGAAATATTAATAGCTTAGTAACTGGTGTGCGTTTAGATGTTTACATGGTTTATTTAAAGCTAAAACAACAATTTATTGAGGAAAATGCTACTAGTATTTTACTAAACTGGTATGGAGTTGGGGCCCCCGCCTCTGATGGAAAACCACTTAGTTTTACTAATAGAATAAAAGTTTGTGGCACAAATTGGCGGTATGGTGAAGGAGGTGCTTGCACCTGGACTGTACCAGCTGGAGCTACACAAGCAAAGTTTCAAGTTTGGGGTGCTGGACAAGGTTCAAATCCTGGCTGCTGTTGTGGCGGTGCTAGTTTTGGTGAGAATGGTGCTTATGCGGAGATGACTATTTCAGTAACTCCAGGTAATCAGTATTCAATATGTGCTGGCTGTAGTTGTTCACGATACTGTTGTGGTAATGAAACCCCAGGTTACGGCTGTATGAGTGGTGTTAGTGGTACAGGTATCTGCTGCTTAAAAGCTGACGGAGCTCATTGCTATCAAAGCAACTGTGACGATATGAACGGTGTAAGAGTAACTATCGGTGCAGGCGGTGTTTGTACAAGATTTCAAAATGTTTACTGCACCTCAAGCGGTGTTTGCTGGTGCAGTTATGGCGAGTACTGCTACGCCAGCAGTTGCGAAACTTGCGGAGTTGTGCCGGTTTATCCAGGTACTTGTGGTTACACTATAGGATGTAGCTGTGCTACTGACGGTGCTGTTGTTAAACACGGACCAACAATGGTTATGTGCAGTATTCACGGCGGAGGCTGTTTAGACCAAAATAATTATGGCTACCATATTCGTCCACCTATTATCAATTCTGATACTGGTGCTGAGTTTACAGAAGGCTGCCGTTGCCAAACGTTCACAAGCGGAAATTGTTGCGGCGGATGTAATGGTAAAGACTGGACAACACATCCAGGCCATGGCGGAGCTGCTACTCACGTAATGGGTGGCGACAATCAACACAAAGGCGACACAGGTCGCGGTGGAATGGTACAAGTATCATGGGTTTAATTAAGATACAAAAAGGAAAACAAAATGGCTGATATTACAGTTAACTATTCATATAAAATACCTAACGAACAATATGTAGATAATTTTTCAGAAGGTTTAATGGGGCAGTTCGTATATACTGGCCCCGAAGTTTTAGTTATAACCCTACCTCCTGACGGTTCGGGTTATACCCAGAAACTAGACGGACCTGTTTATGACGGGGAAACTCAAATTGAAATAAATGTTAGGACTAATCCTGAACTTTTGCCACATGCGCAACTATTGTGGGGCCGTCCTTATGGTTTTGAAGCAGAATTTACAGAAGTAACACTAGAAGATAACACTATATACAAAGAGCAAACCAACAAAACTATTCACGATTACTACTGGCCTCCACGTTTCAATATGGAAACGCAAACTTGGCCAACAGAACTTGAATTAATTGTTCGTGATGCCTTAACGCCTAAAATGCGCACTTATATTGCTAAAGGCGAAATGTTTGTAGAAATCTTAGAACAGTTTGAACTAGAGACAGCAGAACAAGCAAAACTTACAACTTATAAAACAGCTTTAGCTGCATATAAGCAACGTACTGCTTTTCCTTGGAAATATCCTGGTATAAATCCATGGGATTTAGAAGCACCAAAAATTCCAATGGCACTTATTCAGAAAGTAAACGAAGCTAAAGAGTCTGGATTCGTTACAGAACCTACCTAACTAAAAATTAACTTGATATTTATACATCAAACTGATATAATAGATGCTTCTATAATATTTTTACAAAACTAAATAATGAAAAAAGCTTTTTTTATTAATGGTGGCGCAGGGAGAGTTCTCTGCGCCATTCCTGCACTTGAGCACTATAAACAACACGTAGATCCTACAGTTGTTATTGTTGTTGAAGCCTGGCTTGAACTATTCTTTAATAGTGCTATTTTACGAGATAATGTATATCCCGTAGGGCATAAAGGCTTATTTCAAGACAAACTAATTGACAGAGAAATTATAACTCCTGAACCTTATAGGCTTAATGCATATTTTACGCAAAAATGCAATTTAATTCAAGCGTTCGATATGTTGATCAACGACTTAAAAGAAATACCAAAAACAAAAGAATTTAAACTAGATATTTCCAGAGTAGATCAAGCTTATGGACATAATCTAATTAATGAAATTAAAAATCAAACTGGACGCCAAAAAGTCGTAGTATTTCAGCCACTTGGCTCAGGTGCTGCCGTCAATGGCAACTTTTTATTAGATACTTCAGGCAGAAGCTTTGAATTAAAAGATATTGTACATATTACTAAAGAGTTAACAAAACACTATGTTGTAGTCCTAATGACAAACATTAATATTCCTGTTAATGAGAACATGGGAGCAGTAGTGCCTAATGCAAATTTATTAGAGTGGATGGGTATTATTAATGCTGCAGATTATTTTGTAGGCTGTGATAGTATGGGGCAACATTATGCACACGTACTAGGTAAACCAGCTACAGTTGTAATAGGTTCAACATTTCCAGAAAATATCTCTTATGTAGACAGTAAAAACTTTACCATTATTGACAATGGTAAAGATGCTCGTAGGTACATTCCTATGAGAATCACCCAAGATTTTGTAGGTGATAGAAACAATCAAGATGCAATGGTTTTAACTGATAAAACTGTTGAGCAAGTGATTAAAAGTGTTACTGATAAGCTAGGCAAAACAAAACAAACAAAAGAGCCTATTAAACCAGTAGAACTTCCGCACGTACACGGACCTGACTGCAAACACGCAGGAGAGCCATTAACTACACCCCCTTTTGCTAAAAAATTGGCAAATGTTTAAAATTACACACAAGGTTTATAGATGTTAAAATCCGGTTATATCTTAGGTATTTCACGAGGCCACAATGCTGGTGCGTGTTTGCTTAAAGACGGTAAAATTGTTTTTGCTATTGAAGAAGAAAGACTTTCTAGACAAAAGTACGATGGTGGTCCTTATGCCGCTATGATGAAGGTCAAAGAATATACTAATAAACTAGACTATATATTTATTTCCCATACCCAGCCATTAGAAGGTGGATCTGCAACAGTCGAATTTACTGGTGATAATGTGTACGTAGGGTTGGCTAGAAAAATGGGATTGATTCAACGTAAGAATGTAAATTTACGTGAGCATCCACAAGTTTTTGACTTAAGTCATCAACATCATAAGATTCATGCAGCATGTGCCTTTTATCGCAGTGGTTTTGATTCTGCAGTAGCATTAATTGTTGACGGTGCAGGTTCTTGCGAGTATTTACCAAACTCACATTTGTGGGAAGTAGAAAGTATTATTAACTGTGACTATCCTGCAAACTTTAGTACTTTGTATAAACACCAAGGAACAGTTAGTCAAGTACCTACAGGAGTAGATCCAACACGTAGTGCAAAACATTTAAATGAGTCAGGAACTTTCTTTAGTGTAGTTTCTGATACTGCTGGTATTGTCAAAGTATACGAAGCAGTAACTGAATACTGTGGATTTTCTGGTATTGAAGCTGGTAAGACTATGGGATTATTTCCCTACGGTCAAGAAAACCCAAATATTCCTAAGTTATTTAGATCCGATACACAGTTCCCATTCTCAGATAGAAATCTTACTATTCCAACATATCCAGGTTCAGCAATAATTAACTACCAGATGTTTGAGTCTTTGAATGAGTACTTACCAGAAGGCGAAACAGACGTTACGCAACTTCAGTCTCGTAGAGATTTAGCTTATGCGCTACAAACACAAAGTCAAGAAGAAGTATTAAAACTAATACTTAAAGCTGTTGAAATATCTGGTAAAAATAAAGTAGTATTAAGTGGTGGTTACGGCCTTAACTGTGTAGCAAACTACTACTACTTACAAACTTTGCGTGAAAAAGGCATTGAGCTATACGTAGAACCTGTTTCTAATGACGGCGGTACTGCTATTGGTGTAGCACTATGGGGCTACTATGACTTTTCGCAATCTTTTGATAAGTTAAATGCTCGTGAAATTTATCTAGGCCCTAAATACGAATATACTCAACAAGAAGTAGAATCTATTGCAGCAGAGTATAGTGCAACTATTAGTGATGTTACAAAAGAACAAATTGTTGACTTAATGACCTCTAAGAACATTGTTGCAATGTTTCAAGGTCGTAGCGAAAGTGGCCCACGTGCCTTAGGTAATCGATCACTAATGTTTGACCCTACTTTTGTAGATGGTAAGGACTTTGTTAACGAAATTAAGCACCGCGAATACTTTAGACCTTTTGCAGGCTCAATTTTAGAAGAAGATGTGCACCAGTGGTTCGATCTTCGTGGTATGCCAAATAGTCCACACATGATGTATGCTGTAAACTGTCAACCAGGTGTTGAACATAAGATTCCAGCAATTATTCACGTAGATGGCACTTGTCGTATTCAGACTGTTACGCGAGAAGAAAACCCACATTACTATGATGTAATTAAAGCTTTTAAAGAAAAAACAGGTGTGCCTATTATCTTTAATACTAGTTTTAACTTAGGTGGAGAACCTTTAGTAGAAACGCTAGAAGACGCACTGTGGACACTAAGTCAAACAGGTATCGACTACTTGTACTTACCAGAATACAATAAATTAATTACTGTAAAAGTAAAACAACAAAAATGAAAATCTTTGTAAACGGCACTTTTGACGTCTTACATCCAGGCCACCTAGACTTGCTGAATTATGCAAAAAGTCTAGGTGACTTTTTACTGGTTGCAATTGATTCGGATGAGCGAGTCGCCAGCAAAAAGGGATTGGACAGACCTTTCAACCCACAATATCATAGACAAAAATTACTAGAAAACCTAAAAGCGGTTGATGAAGTAG
>Ga0208133_1000652_pt1 | contig 13158 bp, 10 predicted proteins | sample ColrivemetaGS535_FD_187595 | JGI IMG/M metagenome (GOLD analysis project Ga0208133, IMG submission 187595) | Estuarine microbial communities from the Columbia River estuary, USA - metaG S.535 (SPAdes) (version 2) | ecosystem: Environmental > Aquatic > Marine > Intertidal zone > Estuary | place... | reverse complement strand
CTCCACACATCATATACTAATCCATCTCTAATATATTCCGCATGTGCGCCATAAGATTCACAACTGGTGTATAAATCAAATTCTTTGATATCTAATTCATAAGTTGCATCTATCAGTCGTTGAATAGATTTATCGTTTACTCCTAAGTTAGAGTTAACTGCCATCCTTAAATTTTTAGAAGGATATTGTTTCATAGTTTCAATGAAATCCCAAAAATTATGGCTTTGCGATGGTTCTCCACCTGTTACCCTAACTTCTTGTAGTGTTTGTGATAATTCCGGCCACCATTCTAAAAATGCCGTTACATATGGATTATTTTCATTGTGTTTACCAAATTCCTCCGACCAACTACCATCACTTTGGTAAGCTCCTGCCGATGATGTTTTAAATTTTTGGTATGGGCCATTCTTTTTAATATCCTGTCCCCAAGTCGTTGAGTATCCGGCATTACAATATGAACAAGCAAAATTACAAGTTCTATCAAAACTAATTTCAACTGTTTTTAATGGAATATCGGCATCCCACGGAATATCTTTTAAAGCTGCAATATCAGCTTCACTATAAATACTACTTTTATAAACTCTATCCGATACATTATTTCTACCAATATCTTCAATTCTCCAACAATATGAACACTCTGCTGGTTTGATACCACTAAGCATCATTCTACGCATTTCCTTTTTATGCTTTGTATTGTGTAAAGCTGAAGGATTTGTTTTAATTTCTTCCAAATCAATTGGATGTGGTAATGGTAAGTGACATGAGTTAGTATATCCGTGTCCTAAATGTAAACTTGCGTTATACCATTTAGCTGCACAAAAACTACAACTTATTTTGTTTAGATTATCATCTCTCCATTTTTTTAATTCATCTGACATATTATACTATTTTAGCGGGTCTTGCAATTTTATTAAATTCTATGTGTTTTTCATATTTAAATTCTTCGGTTTCATAATTTTCACCGTGGTTACCATTTCCAGATTTATCAAATGTTTTAAATTTTGAATTTCTTTCAAAATCAAACCAAAGATATAAGTTATCATCCGTTTCAATTGAATCGTGATAAATTTTTACTTCAAGTATTTCACCATTAAACCAAAACTTATTTTCTTCAAAGGAATATGGATTAGCTACTCCAATAAAAATTGTTTGGTTTGAATAGTCATATAATTTTCCACATTCTTTTTCTTTATAAAAAATATCATTAATATACATTGTAAATGTATCTTTGGTTTTTACAATTTTTACTTTAACAACCTCTCCAATATAAGATTGTGATTCTTTTCTTAATTTTTCAAAATTAATTGCCCACTCTCTAATTTCTTTATCTTTGATGTATTTTAAATCCAAATTATTATAAAAAAACGCCCAACGATTAACTAATCCCATCACTATGGTTTCATCTATATCTTTAGGTGCTATTTTTTTTATATAATTAATCCACCATACTATATATTCTGCATTATCGGTATCTTTTAGACCAAAGTAAATATCATCGTAATGTATTTCTTCTCCAACGTGTTTAAACCAACACCATTTTACTGATGATGCAACTGAATCTTCTTCATTTAATGTGGAGGTTTTTTGTGTAAAAATCCCCATATTATATCCTGTCCTTCCCATTAAGCATTGTTCAGGAGTAAAATCAGCTGCCGATTTTTCAGTCTTATAAGTTATCTCATAAATAAAATCATTATTTAATAGGTTATAACTTTTTGTATTTGTATGGTTTCGCGTTTCCGCTTTTACCATATAGGCTTTTTTATTTGTAAATATCATGCGGTTCTACATTTTTGTAAAAATTCTTCTAATTCTGGAAATACCTTAACAAAATCAGTATTTCTTCGTTTATCATGTTCCGTAATAAACTTATAGAAATCTCTTCGGGTTTTACTTAAACTTTCATCAGATTCATCTGTAAGAAACCAATCTTTAATTCTTTTAATTTTATTTATTTCAATATCCGTAAACCCATATCCATCATCGCCGGTTCTCATTTGTTCATAAAAATCAGCTAACTTTGCTTGCTCATCGATTTCATTTACCCAACTTTTATCTAATATCTTTACAGTTTGGTGGTTTGGCCAACGTAAATAAGATGAATCTAATAAGAGAGCTGAACCCCAATATCTATACGGATTATGGTGTCTTTCTTTTAAAATAATCACATCTTCAATTAACTTTTTATATCCGGGTACAGATAATGCGTTATAAGTTGACATTACATCAATCGTTATTGTTTTAAACTTATCTAATAGATAGTCTACTCTTTCATGAAATAATTTATAATCAAATCCGTGGCGAATATAATCAGCTTGTTCTCCGTGTGTATCGCATGAAGTAAATATAATAAATTCATGTACTAATTCTTTATCTAAAATTTTCTCAATTCTATCTACAAAATCGTTAAATAGTTTTTCAGGAATTCCTAAATTACTATTAATACATAAACTTAATTTTTTATTTGGAGTTGGGGTTTCTATTATATAATCTAATAATTTGAATGTATCTTTAGATAATAATGGTTCACCGCCTGTTATTCTAAATGTATGTAAATCCTGATACATTTCTGGCCACCACTTCCAAAATGCTTCTACATATGGATTATGGTCAGATGCTAAATACGGCATAGTACCTTCCTTTTTAAATAACTCAATATCATTAAAGCGAGTACTTGTTTTATACGGGCCGAATTGATTTATTTCTTCTACCCATTTTGATGAGTATTGCGGCCCACAATATGAACATTTAAAATTACAAGTATTTGAAAATGAAACTTCTACATATTTTGGATTAAAGTTATGCTCATATCCTGCTTTCACTATATCCTCAAAATGAGGAGCAGACCAGGGTTCGGATGATTTGTATGTTCTATCAGAGAAAGCATTAGAGGACTCCTCTATATTCCAACAATAATCACACTCCTTTGGTTTACCACCTTCTAACATTTCTTTACGAACTCGTTTCTTAAAGTTTGTATTATGTAATGCAGTTGGATTTGTTTTTAATTCTTCCAATGGAACTTTATGTGTGGTTGGGTGATGGCATGAATGAGTTGTTCCATTATGTAAGTGCATTGTTACTTGTGTCCACTTTGCTAAACACATACCACAACCTACACCATTTAACTTTTCTCTAGTCTTTTCGAAAACTTCGTTTAACATTTTTTTGTTTTTACGTTTATCATTATGTGCTTATTATATATAGTATCTACGGATATTAATTCATAATCCATTGAGTTAATACCATCGTTTTTATAATCAATTTTACCTTGTTGCATTTGGAGAATATATCTTCTTTCATTTTGAGCAGTAGTTTGTCCCTTTGCCCACTTATCTATTCCACCAACTTTTATCAATCCTTCAGTTTCATGTGGTAAACATCTAAATTTACCATCTCTTCTATATGGTAGTATTGTATGTGGTATTTCTATCTTCTCCTTTGTTAATTCAATATTTTCCATTTCACCAAATTCTAAATTCATAGTGAATATATCTAATACCAAATTATCTTCAGGCATTTCTTTATGTAGATTTTTTATTTCATCTGATGTTAAACATCTATCCCACATTTGTATGCTAGCAATTCCTCCTTTAAAAAATACCTCGTTGGGTGATTTTGAATACCCAATTGTAAATGGCTCCATACCATATCTTTTAAGTGGTTCATTATATGATAGTGGTGATTGTGTTCCTGTTCCTAATCTTGCATCACTTTCTCTACCATTTAAATAAAAATGTATTTTTTTATTTTCAGCATCTACTGCCATTGTTATCCAACTCCATTGGTTTTCATATCTTTTAATCCATTGATATAGATGTTGTTTGGTTCTATCCCAAAGTTGTAGTGTATATGCTCTACTATTATTAAATGATAATCCCCAATCGTATCCAGGTTTTCTGAATATTGGGTATTCTATAAATTGTCTATCCTCATCACCGATTAACCAAATAGCAACTTTTTCAATTTGCTGGTCTGCTTTTACTAATACTGAAATAGTATGTGAATCTGAAATACAAGCTTTTTGTTCTCTATCAGGTCTAAATTGTATTTTTGAATTTATTCCATTAAAATTAGCTACATATTTTTCTTCGTTATAATCTAAATTAGTTTTTTCTGCATACCCTTCCATTACACATCTCCAAAAAAGGTCATCATCTTCCATACCCCAATCCCAATAATCGTTTGAATAACCATTGGTTTTTTCTACTTGCTCTTTTGAAAATATAACTGCTCCACCAAAGTATTCTTCGTATTTTAGCTGATAATCCGATTGAGAAATTCTAATTGCAATGTGTTGAGGATTATCGTATGGAAACGAATAATCACAACTATCATCTTCAGGCACCATATCAATATCATGCCAAACTATATAATCACATCCATCATCGAATGCATGTTTAGCAGCAATATTTTTCATTAACCCTCTATTGAATAATGTATCATCACATTGGTGTGCTAAATAAATCGTATGTTCAATTCCTCTTTCTTCTAAAAATTTAGATACGTGGGGAACGAACTCATTCATATGAGCTTCTCTGTTTCTATATGGTACACATACCCCTAATTTCATTATATTCCTATATTTAAATGGGTTATTTTATTATCTTTTGTTTTACTATAAACTGTATAATCTATACAATTACTTAAACCATCATCAATGTCATTATGATGCCCTAATTGTACTTCATTATTATATCTTAATTGATTCCATCTACTATTATCATCTTGCCATCTACCATTATTAAATCCACAATCTTTGTGTTCTAATTTCAATAATTTACTATCTCTTCTAAATGGTATATATGCGTAGTAATTTTGAAAAGGTTTGAAATAATCTAAATAAACATTAAATAATTCACCATTATTTTCATTGCCAGAAATATCAGTAAACGCATATTCTATAATATTATAATTTTTATAATGTATTATTATTTCATCATTTTGTTTCAACAATAATTCGTTTATAGTTCCTTTAAAAAAGTTTTCGTTTGTATTATCAGTGCCGATTATTATATTATTTGCATTGGAATAATTGTATATATATTCCGAAAGTTCAATGATATCTACAGTATCATTTACTACAAAAGTAATTGTATTTTCTTTTTTATTATATTCTATTAATATTTTATTTTTTGAGCTTGTTACAATATCTGAATGAACATCGTAATAGTTACCTTTTTTATCAAAGAGTTGTAAATAAAATCTATTAAACGAATTATAAAAAAGTTTAAAATCGTAACCAGGTATTGTTAGTATTGGAAAGATATCAAATTGTTTATTTACATCGTAAATAACTCTATCTAAATTGATATCTAATTCTATTTTAAAATTTCTATTATAATTTATAATATTTGGAATCGTTGCATATGCATCTACTCCATTAAAAATAGGTAATTGTTCATTTATAAATGTATCACCTATAATATTTTTAAATGGAACATCATTTTTTATACATCTATATCGTAAGTCATCATCTTCAAATCCCCAACCCCAATATAAGTTAGAAAATCCATTTATTTTTTCGAATATATTGGTAGGGAATAATGTAATTCCACCAAAATAAGATTCAAATGGAATATTATCAGTAGCTAAATGTATGGGCGTATCTGAATAAGAATAATCCACGTCAACTGGTAACATATCAACATCGTGAAATACTACATAATCACACCCCATATCCTTTGCTTCTTTAAATCCTATGTTAAGAAGCATACCTCTATTAAACAACTTTGCATCATCTTGTTCAACTATTATAATCTTAAAATTTATGTTTTTAGATTCTAAATATTGAACTATGCTTGTTTTGAACTCTTCAAGATGCTCATAACGATTTCGATATGGAATGATTACGCCAAGTTTATGCATTGGTATCAGTTTCCTCTTTTATTTCTTCTTTAGGAACTAATTTATGAAATTCTGCTAAATACCATTGTATTCTTGCACCCCACTCATCTTTGTCAATTTCTTCAAACCAAACTGTAAGAGCATCTAATGAGTTAGCAATCTTTTCTAATGCTTTAACTTTTTTTTGTTCTAACACAAACATTTCGGTATTTAATGGTAAAGTTTGTTCTAACGTGGGTGTAACCGCATTGGTTATTTCTTTCTTTGAAGTCATAATTTATGTATTTTATGTAATATACTAAATATATTTTACATTACCAAACTATATTGATAGTATTTTTTTGAATAATTTTTTCCAATTTTCATAGTTTTCGTAATTAGAAGTAGGACAATACTCAAACATATAATCAGTATTACCTACATCTATTTTAAATCTACATTTTGCTAACTGCCTATACATTATCCTATATTCTTCTGAATATGAATATTCTTTATTTATATTTGCAACATCTCTAATTCTTTGCCCAGCGGTACTATCCCATTTGAAATGATGAACTTGCACATTGTATTTATCAATTGGAGCAATTAGCGGATGATTCCAACCTTGCCATCTCCAAGTCGTATGTTCATTTACTTTGGCGTAATGTTGACCCGGTGTAATTTCAATATGTCCTTTTACCAAACATATTTTATTTGGACAAGCTCCACTCATTGGATATCTAAAAAATCCAGCCATTGGAAATTGTTCAAATATATTATCAGTTTGATTTATTTCTGAAAATTCACCACCTTTACCAATTCTATCAATAAATCCACCTCTAACAATTTCCCACCCATTTATATCGCAATCGTATATTATTTCATATAATGGTTTTGAGTATGCATGGAATTCATCATCATCTGAAATTATCCACCAATCATTTGGGTGTTCTAATTTAATTTTATTGTATAATTCAGTTACCTTTTCCCAATTAAATTTTTCAGCAATTTCCCTATAAACGATTTTAGCATTTCCAAATTGATTTACAATTTTAGAAACTTCATCATAAGTACTACTTCCTTCCCACTCATATACAACTACACACATCTCATCTACTAAGTGAGCATAATGTTTTAACATATGGTATAGAGTAGTTGTTCTACTTCCGGTAACCGTAACTAATCTTAATTTATTCATTTTCTATTTTTCTTCCTAATAATACTATGCCAGTGCTAGTCGCCTTTGATGTAAAGTTACGGAAATTTTTTAGATTTACCAAATCCCATTCACTATTATTTTTTAATTCATTTACAAATTTTGCAGGCCCATCAAATGGTACAAAATCTTTCTTAGCTCCTTCTGCAACTACTAATGTATCGTGATAGGATTTATCCGTATCGTGTATTGTTATTAGCCCATTTTCACTCATTATAGTTGAGTATAATTCAAAATCTTTTTTAACTCCTTCATATGAATGGTCGCCATCTATATGTAAATAATCTATTTTAATATCTTGTCTAACAAAATAATCATAGAATACTCTTTCAGAAGTTTCTAAAATAATTTGCGGCTGAAAGTTATATCTTAAAAAACTATTCTCTTCAGTCCAATCAGTAACCCCACCTACTCCATTTGCAGCATCGACTATTATTGTAGTTCCAATATCTCCCCATTCATTTTGTGAGTTTCCTTCAAATATTTTTTGTTGATGTAAATCATATCTCGCTTGAGTCATTATGCGTGGGATAAATCCACCACCACTTCCAATGCACACACATACCTTTGCTCTAATGAATTGTATAAATGAGTATATTAATAACCCATCTCCCATATGTAAATCAGTTGCACCATGTGTCCATCGATAGTTTACAGGCGTGTGGATTTTATTACCATTTTCATCTAAATGTGTATTATTTGTAATAAACTCATTTACCCTATTTAAATTTATAAGAGATTCCATATTTCAGTAACCCATTTTTGTTTGTTAGTGTATTTAGTTAACCCATCTCTTAATTTAGAAAATTCTAAATTTATAGTATCGAAATCATCTTCTTGTAATTCTAAATATCTTTGATGAAATTTTTCTTTACTATTTGCTCTATATTTGTAATCAATGTGCTTCATCCAATCGGTATGTATAATAGGAATTTTACCATTATCAATTGCATCAAAAATTGCGTATCCAAATGGTTCTTTTTCATAACATCCGTGAAATATTTGAAAATTACTTTGAAAAAACTTTTTATGAAATTGGTAATCAAATTCCATAAACCTATGATTTTCTGAATTAATTTTAGAACCTTCTAACATTCGTTTGTAATCATATTTGTTTGAAAATATAATTGATGGAATTGAATCTAAGTAATGTGCATTCTTTCGGGTTTCACATCTTGCTGCATAACCTATCTTATTAGTAATAATTCCTAAAAATGGGTTGCTTTGTTTCCACTCATAGTAATTTGTAATGTTAATAACGTGTGGATAACTTTTATGTATAGTATCATCTTCATATCCAATCCATACGATATTATCCGAATTATTTAATATTTCTTTTTGCCATTCCCAATCAACTTTAGTCATTAGATTTTCGTATTCCGAATTTAATCCTAACATATCGGGAATAAATGCGTGAACAAAAGTTGTGTGAGTTTTGTGAAGATACTTTTTAATTATAGGATTTGGTTTGTAGGAATGATGTAAAAATACTATCTTATCACATTCATTTAATATCCCATCTATTTCTTCATCGTTTTTAAAAGTGTAGATTGCATTTTTTTCTGGCAATAAAGGTCTACCATCAACTACAATTTTGTAATCTTCCGTAACTAATGGTAAGATGTTCTCCATAAAGTTATTACACCATATATCTGAACCTCCCACTATATTTTTTCCGTAACCTGTTGTAATAAATACCATCATATACTACCACTTATTCTTGCTTCTAATTCTTCTACTTTTGCTGATAATTGTTGAATGGCTTTAATCATTGGTGATATTAATTCAGTATATGCCAATCCCAATTCACCACGTATTGATGCTGAGATTTCACTTTCCCAAGCCGGCCAATCTTCGCGTTTTTTCCAATCTTCTATATCTTCTTCGGTATATGATAATGATGATGATGCTATAAATCCAACATCTGATGTTGTTTTATTAAAATCATTTAAAGTTCCTATCATTTCTTGCGCAATTAATCCATAATGATATCTTGGAGATGTAGCCCAATTATTTTTATACTTAACAGGTCTTAATTTATTTACAAATTCTAATCCTAAATCAGTATCTTCGATTGAATGTTTTAATCTCTCATCAGATGTACTATTTAATGTGTTATTTGTCCAAACAGTTCTCCATCTATTACCCGTAGTTCCTAAATCATTTGTATTTCCTACATATGGATGAAATACTCCATTACAATATGAAAATGAATTAACAGGTGATTCTACATATATACTACCTTTTGATTCAAATGCATATGAACCACCTCTTTGTATTTTTGAATATTGAGTATCAGATGATGCAACTTGTAAACCATACTCTGTTAATTCACCAAAATCCAATTCAGGATTAAATACACTATTATTGCCGGTGTACCCACTAAAATATGTTGTTACATTTCCAGTAGAAAAACTACCAAATTCCGCTCGTTCTGGAAAAAAATAATATGTTCCTGCTGATGGAAATGATATTGTTTGATTATATGAGTAAATATATAAATAACCTGTTGTATTAGGAGTATATGCTTGGTCACTACCAACACTTATATAACCGATTGTATTTGCTGTGTTAAAATTAGAACCATCTTTGATTACTATTGAAAAATATACTGAAAAATATCCATTAAAATTATTAGAAGTATCAAATAATGTGTTATAACTTCCACCAAAAGATGGTGTACCAATATAGTTACCGGCGGTTGGTACATAGACACTTGTTGGTGAACCAATTACTGTATTATTTACGTTTGAAGAATAGTTTGTATTTGAATTATTTTGACTTGGCATGCTTATTGTAATACCGCTTCCACCTAAAGATGATAATTGCCCTGTTCTAATTGTTAATTTTGTTGCTCCGGTGGAATTATTAAATTTAATCAATGGCGTGCTTGGGTCTAATATAATTTGTCCAGCTGAAGCACTTCCAATTAATTGAGAAGAATTAATAGTCCATCCACCAATTGCACCACCCGTAGCAGTAACTTGTCCAGTCATAGATGCGTTATTAGCAACCATATTTCCTGAACTATCTACTGAAAAATTAGCACCAATTGCAATTGTACCACCGGAGATTGAACCTTTAAATAATGCATCTCCAGCCGATGTGATAGTAAATTTTTTAGAACGAATAAGTCCGTTATCTAAATTAATTTGAGAACCTGCCGTTGAAAAATCTCCAGATGTATAAGAATATCCTGTTGATTCAATTATACCAGTTCTAATTTTTCCACCACTAATTGAAGTTGAATTTGAGTTAACATCACTCGCAGCACCGCCTGGTTGTAATGCTGCGGCGGCCGATGCCGTTGCAGCATTTGCAGTTGTTTGTGCAGTACCTGCGGCAGTTGATGCACTACCTGCAGCTGCGGCAGCATTATCAATTGCATCTTTAGTTGTACCTGCCGTAATTACAATTTCGCCAGTTATACCCAATGTAGTTCCATTCCAACTTAATTTATCTCCTAATGAAAATATATCAGTAGAACCCGATGCGAAGTAAAATGGTGTATTTGCATTTTTATATGTACCCGTTCCTACATAAATCTTTTTATTCCCACCATCTAAAGTGATTCCATTTTGTCCAACTCTTAGAATATTTGAAATATAACCATTTTGTCCACCGATATTTGGAGAATAAATTGTTGTACTTCCAATAAATGAACCACTATATCCACCATCTGCTAATGATTGTAATTGGGCAGTTGCATTATTATATGCAGCATTTGCTTTTGATGTAGCATCGGAAGCGGCATTTGATTGTGCAGCACTTGCTGATATTGATGCCGATGCGGCCGCTCTTTGAGAATATAATAAAGCATTTGCATCAGTAGCGGCATTTCCACCTGTTACATTTATAGTTCCATTTACACCCAATGTTGTACCATCCCAAGTTAATTTATCTTTTAATGAAAATTTACCTGCACTATCCATATAAACGGATGTATTTGCGTTATTATATGTACCTGTTCCTATGTATATTTTTCTAGTCGAAGTAGTAGCATCCAAATTTATTTGTGCTGCAGTTGTATCTCCTACTGTGAATTTTTCTTTTATATACCCAACTTGTCCACCGATTGCCGGTGAGTAAATTACAGTATCTCCAATAAATGAACCACTATATTGTCCATTTGCTAATTGTTGAACTTTGGATAACGATGATGATAAAATTACTGCATTTGAAGAACTAACCGATGCACTTAGTGATGTAATTGATGCACTAACTGAACCACTTAATGTAACAACAGAACTACTAACTGTTGTAATACTACCACTTACCGAACCACTTAATGTAACAACAGAACCACTAACTGTTGTAATACTACTACTAACACTACCACTTAATGTAACAATTGTAGTGTTAGCAGATGAACTATATAATGTAGCTGTTCCACTAATTGATGATGAAACGGCGTTTAGTTGTGCTAATGATGATGATGCTGATGAACTTATATATATTAATGTTCCACCTACGTTATTATTACCACCATTGAATAAAACACTTTGCGTTACGGCAACCGGTACATAATTATTATTTACATCGTAAAATTCAAATTTAAAATTAAAAGTTTCGTTACCCAATACCGTTGGCATTGTTGTTACAAATGAAACTTCATCAGGAGAAAAAGCAGTATCTTGTGATAATTTTAAACTAATATTTCCTAAATGCCATTGACCTTGTGATTGTGAGAAATATAAAGAACCACTTTGAAAATCAGAATCTAATTTAAACGGAATTACCGTATCTGATAAATTTTTTGTAGGACTTATTCCATTTAATGTACTAATTAAAACATTACCACCATCTGAACCACTTATGTATATTCCTAAATTACTTGCGGTAGATGATGAATAAAACGCATCTAAATTTAATTCATATGTGTTTGATGCTTTTAAATCTAACGATTGCGAGTAAGTTAATAACCCACTTCCATTTAATTTTAATCCACTTTCAATTCGGCTAGATGTAAGTTCCGTATTTAGTGAACCCGTATTCCAAAAGTTTTTAAGTGTTTCTGATGTAAATATTCCTGTATTTCCAACTACACTTCCTGATAATTGAGTGGTTGTTAATAATTCTTTTGATTCAACTAAAATATCTTGAATCATATCATAATCCGAAATATCACCAATAGATGTTCTAAAAACTTTTATACGTTTGACATCACCTGCAAATGTTTCTAAATTTGAAAGTTTTATATTAGCAAAAGATTGGGTAACTGGGGATGCTACCTTTGAACCGGTTATATCAAATAAATAAATTGGACTTAATATTTCACTAATAGAAGCAGTAGGCCTTTTATAAAAACGAATTTTTGTAGTATTAGCTAATGTAGGATTTACATTAATAGTTTTTTGCCACTTTACATTATATTGTCCTTGCCAATTTACTGGTATGGGTGTAAGTAATCCATTATTATCATATTCAGAAAGTTCCCCTAAGATTGTAAGAGTACATGGTCCGTATGCTGTTTCTGGATACACATATACCGATACTACTTTTGACACTCCTTCAAAATATTCTGTAACAAATGGTTCACCATTTACAGATGATGATATCATACCTTCACCCGGCTCATGATATATAATATTTCCAGCTGCATCTTTAATTTCTATTTTTATTAAAGTATCAGCTACTAATTCAGGCGTACCAGCTATAAGAAAAGCATTTTTACCACCGGTGAATGTATCAGGTAATTCAGTTATATTGAAATATCTACTATTCGGTTCTGTATCCTGTACAAACGTATTATATTTATCTAAATTTTCGGAAAATAAAGTTTTTTGTATTAACGCCATTGTATTTGAAATATTTTATACTAATAAATATCTCCAAAAAATAAATAACTCATATTTATATAAAGAAAACTAATAAAAACTAAAGAAATATAAAGTTATGAAATATTCAATGATTCAGATAAAAAAAGAAACCCACGAACTTCTCAAAAATTATTGCGAAGAACATGGGTTTAAGATGGGTAGCTTGGTTGAAAACTTAATTAAGAAACACGTTGGTGTAACTAAACCTCAAGCGGGTGTGTTAAGAGCTGATAAGGTTAAAAGTCAATCTTACTAAATCCATCTACTTTTTTAATCTCTATTAATCCATCTACGATA
>Ga0208133_1000641_pt1 | contig 13344 bp, 14 predicted proteins | sample ColrivemetaGS535_FD_187595 | JGI IMG/M metagenome (GOLD analysis project Ga0208133, IMG submission 187595) | Estuarine microbial communities from the Columbia River estuary, USA - metaG S.535 (SPAdes) (version 2) | ecosystem: Environmental > Aquatic > Marine > Intertidal zone > Estuary | place... | reverse complement strand
GATGTTGAAGAAGGAACAGGACGAAACGTTGGCAGGCTTGGAGCGATTGTCTGCCAAGGAGTCGATGACGGAAAAGCTATTCGGGTCAATGTTGGCAGTGGTTTTAGTGATAGTGATCGTGATAACTATTGGAGTTCACGTGATTCCTTACCTGGTCAGATCGTGGAAGTGCGAGCAGACGCAGTCACACAAAACCAAGACGGAACATACAGTTTGCGCTTTCCAAGGTTCCTACGGTTCCGGGGATTTGAAATAGGAGAAAAACTATGACAGTTAATAGAGTAACTGCACAAAATGCAGAAATGTATCGACAAACAGAAATTAAAAAGTTGGACAAGCGTCACGAAGAGCTTAGATTAGAAGAACGACGTGTAAAAGCAAATATCAAAGCAAACGAAGAAGCAAGAGTTGAAATGAATCGCCGGATGAATCGTCCAGGACAAAATGTAGATAGGATGGCATAATGACAAACCCGTTTAGAGATCAAGAAAAATTTATGAAGGCTTGCGATCAAAGTGTTGACAAGTTTAACGAAGACCAGTACAATATGTACTTGGGCTTAATCGAGGAAGAGCACAAAGAATTACAAATGGCAATCGATTCCTTTGATCAAGTGGAACAATTGGATGCATTGATTGATATTTTAGTTGTTACTATTGGAGCGATCCATAGTGCAGGATTTGATGCAGAAGGTGCATGGAAAGAAGTTATGAAAACCAACTTTGCCAAAGTTGACCACAACACAGGCAAGGTGCGTAAGCGTGAGGATGGTAAAGTGTTAAAACCAATTGGTTGGAAGTCGCCTGAGTTGGCGCAATTTATTAAAGGAGAATAACATGTTTGGTGCAAATTATACAAATGGCGGTATCGTAAATTACCGTTCAGCAGGAGAAATTAATTCAGCAATGGGCCGTGTTTACGGACACATGAGTCTTGCTGTTATCGTATCCATGTTTGTCAGTTACATTGTGGGCTCTAGCCCGGAGTTGGTGGCATTCTTTTTTACAGGTGTACTAAAGTGGATTGTGATTTTTTCACCACTTGCGGCAATCTTTGGTATTAGCTATGTGCTAGGTAATAACCCTAGTAAAGGTGTGGCGCAGTTGTGCTTACATGGTTTTGCGGCATTGATGGGGCTGAGTTTTGCTACAATCTTTGCTGTATTCACTATGGGTAGTATTGTAAGTGCATTTATGGGTGCGGCAATCTTATTCGCTGTAATGAGTGGATATGGTTACTTTACCAAAAAGGATTTGACATCAATGGGGTCGTTTATGTTTATTGGTCTAATTGCCATTATCATTGCCAGCATTGTTAACATCTTTATTGGTAGTACTGTTATGCAGATGGTTATTAGTGCTATTGCTATCATTATCTTCTTGGGTCTTACTGCTTACGATACACAACGTATTCGCGAAATGGTTAGCGTTGATACTAGCCCAGCTGTTGAAGTTAGCGGAGCATTGAGTCTATATATGGACTTTATCAACTTGTTTATCAACTTGTTACAACTGTTTGGCGATAGAAAATGATTAGAGAATTTATCAACATTGTAGAAGGGCTTGCCATTACCGATGCCTGGTTCAAAGACGGCGGCTTTAAAACTTACAAACGTCCTGCCAAAGAACGTTATGAGATTGCTGACAAACCTGGCACTATTGATACACTCGAAGGCCCAGTTAAGTATCCTGCGGGCTACTACATCATGACTGGCCCAAAAGGTGAGCAGTATCCTATTACTCCAGAAAAGTTTGATGAACTTAAAGACGATTTGGGAGATGGTGTCTGTACACCAAAGAAGATTATCAAATGGGCCAAGTTGGCAGATCGTTCCGGAAGTGTTGACACATCATGGGGTGAGAAGTTACACTATAATCCAGACGAAGATGTTATTGTTCGTCACGGTGAAAACGACTACGGTGTAGTCAAACGAGATATATTTGCACAAACATACGAGAAAGTATAATGGCACAACACACACATTACTGGTCATGCACACCGTTCGCAGATTGGCTTCGCGGCACTAAGAAATTGAGTGCGGGTACCAGTGAAGAATGGGATGACTGGACCACTGCGGCTCAGATGAAGCACAATTTTCGTTACTGGCTAGCTGAAGAGGCCCTAGGCTACATCCAGGATTTTGTCACTTGGCCCGTTAGAAAGATCTACGATGTTAAGTATTACATCAATAACCGCTGGGTTACTCGTACTCACAGTCTTACCGCCCATGCTCGTGATATTAAGCCTGGCAATTGGTGTGATGTTGGCAATCGGTTCCTGCCATGCCTATTTAACGAGTTGGTTGATTTCGTCGAAATTGAATCCGCATGGTCGCACATCGCCTGGGGAGATAAGGAAGCTCGCGCAAAGTATGATCCTCCCTTCTATGCTTCTGGTTGGTTCCGCTGGCGTACTTGGCGTTGCCCTCAAGCAGGTATCGATCATCTTGACTGGGCAATGACTCTAACCAACACTGATTGGTGCGAGCCAGATCACCCCGAGTACGGTAAACCTACCGGACAAGCTATCCGTGCTAAAGAGATTAAAGAACTATATGTATGGTGGACCACTGTCTATCCTAATCGTCCAGATGCTCATGACGCAAGTGGATGGAGTGCTTACTGCGAAGCGGCTCGTGTAGCCAATGGCGGCAAGCTAAGTTGGCTGGGCAGTGACAAGACTCCAGAACTTCGTAAGATGGCTGACAAAGCACTTAAACTTAGCACAAAAATTGAGGCGGCCTACGATAAAGAAGATACCGAAATGATGATTCGACTTATCAAAGCTCGCGATAGCCTCTGGACTTAAATGCAATATAACAGGAATATTAAAGGCAACGGTCTTAGAAAAATAAACGGCAGATACGAATCTAGGTACTTACACGACTCTGAGTTTGTGTTTAATAAACTTAATGAGGTAAGTCCTAGTTTTTGTCTTGCTAAATGGTTTAATGTTAGCATACATTTACCTACTGGAAAAACACACAGTTGCTATCATCCAGATGCTCATACAATTCCATTAGAAGAAATTAAAATTGATGTTAGTGCATTACATAACACTAATTATAAAAAAGAGCAACGTAAATTAATGCTGGATGGTACACGCCCTAGCGAGTGCAAATTTTGTTGGCAAATTGAAGATAGTGGCGATAATTTAAGTGATCGAGCATATCGTAGCAAAGATGTCTACGAAGAAGGTCTTATAGAAGAAGCGCAAGCATTATCATTTACTGGTAATGCTAAACCTCGATATGTCGAAGTTAATTTTAATCAAGCCTGTAATTTTAAATGTAGCTATTGCAGTCCGCATTTGAGCACAGCATGGATGGATGAAATACAAAAGCATGGCGCATTTATATTAGAAGATCGATGGCATAACGATATGTCATGGATGAAGGCCAATATGCCCGACAATAGTCCATCCAATCCGTATGTTATTGCATTCTGGGAATGGTTGCCACAAATTTATCCTACACTGCAAACCTTCCGAATGACTGGTGGTGAGCCGTTGATGGACAAAAATACCTTCCGTATGTTTGATTATGTTAAAGAACATCCTAAGGAAGATTTGCATTTAAGCATCACTAGTAACTGTTGCCCGCCGGGCGATCAGTGGAACAAGTTCATGGTTAGTTTAAAAGAAATAACAGATAAAGATGCTATAGATCATTTTATGTTATTTTGTAGTTTAGACTCATGGGGCAGACAAGCAGAGTATATTCGCAACGGTATGGACTTTGATTTGTTATACAGTAATGTTACGGATTATTTAGAAAATAGCAGTAAGCACAGCATAACCTTTATTGTTACTTTTAATGCATTAAGTTATACTGGCTGGAATACATACATTGAAAACATTCTAGAATTGAGAAAACGATTTAATACCGACCGACAATTAGTATGGTTTGATGTTCCTCAACTGCATAACCCAGACTATCTTAATCCTAAATTAATTCCAGAACTAGTAGTTGAATTAGAAAAAAGTTTAGAATTTATGAAAGCTAATCCGGAAACTAGACATAATGAGTTTAAAGGTTTTAGCGATTTTGAAGTTAGTAAAATACAACGCTTAATCGATTGGATCAAATCTGAAACTGGGTTTAATCGGGCGTTAGCTATGAAGAATTTTTATTTGTTTTTTAGCCAACACGATGCACGCCGCGACACTGATTTTGTAAATACGTTTCCTGAATTATTAACATTTTGGAATGAATGCAAGGACTTAAATGGATCATAAATTACAATATATTAAACTAGTTAGAGACAAACTAAACAACGTTAGTCCTAGTTTTTGCACTATGAAATGGTTGCATCAAACACTATATCTACATACGGGTGATAATCATAGTTGTTATCATCCAAGGCCGCATCGTATTGGCTTAGACGAGATTGCAGAAAATCCGGCAGCACTACACAATACTAAACATAAAAAAGAACAACGTAAAAAGATGTTGGAAGGCGAGCGGCCGGGAGAATGTCAATACTGCTGGAACATTGAAGACTTACCAGGTGAACATATTAGCGATAGGATGATTCATAGTGCAAGCGATTACAGTGTGCCTATCATCGACGATGTTGCTAAATTACCGTGGGATCGAGATATCAATCCACGCTATTTAGAAGTTAGCTTTGGCAATAGCTGTAACTACCGTTGCGGTTACTGTTGCCCGCAGGCAAGTACTATGTGGACTGAAGAAATTAAAAAGCATGGCAACTACGATTTAACCTACAATCAGTATGGCATAGAGTTCATGAGTAATGGCTCTTACTACGGTCCTAAAGATGACAATCCTTACATCGAAGCATTTTGGAAGTGGTGGCCTAGTCTGCGTAAAGATTTGCACACACTTCGTATAACAGGTGGTGAGCCTCTAATGAATCCCGGTGCAATGCAGTTCTTTGACTTGTTAGAAACAGAACCGGCACCTAACTTAGAAATTACAATTAACAGTAATTTAGGCGTATCGTTTGCCAAAGTAGATAGTTTAATCGAGCGTGTGGGTTCATTGTTACAACAAAAGAAAATTCGTAGTTTTAGTTTTTACACTAGTATAGATAGCTGGGGCGAACAAGCAGAATATATGCGCACAGGATTAGATTGTATTCACTGGGAACGTAACATGAGGGCTGTACTTGCTACCGGCACTTCAGTTAATTTTATGTGTACATTTAATGTCCTATGCGTTACTAATTTCAAATCCTTATTAGAAAAAGTAATCGAATGGCGTAAAGAATTTGGTAAGGAAGCAATTAAATTCGATACTCCTTACTTAAAAGAACCTCCGCACTGGATGATTAACATCTTGACAGATGACTTTATTCTGCATATGGATGATACTCTTGCATTTATCAAATCTAGCGAGTGGTTAAGCGACTTAGAATACGAAAAATTCCTACGTGTAACAGATTACATGAAGGCTAAAACTATTCCTGAAGAAAAAATTCGTGCGGGTCGCCGAGATTTTTACAGTTTCTTTACCGAAAATGATAAAAGATTAAATACAAACTTGTTAAAGACATTTCCGGAATACAAAGAGTTTTACGAGCTTTGTAAACAAACATATGAAAATTATGATAACTGAAAAAAATAAACACACTTGGTGCGTAAATGCAGTCCACGGCATGAGTGGTAATAACGACGGTAGCACTAAAATGTGTTGTATGGCTCAGAGCAATTATCGCACCGGAAATAAACTTGGTAAGAAAAGCATTCTTGAAAACTTTAATAATCCAGATGCAATTGCGATACGTGAAAATTTAGATAACGGTATTAGAGATATCGGTTGTAGATTATGCTGGGAAGAAGAGGATGGCGGCCGGAAAAGCAAACGTGTCAGAGATAACGATAGGTACAATCATGAAGTATCCAACGGCTTAAGACAACCTTACCAAGGATTGGCAAAATTAGAATTAAACTTGGGCAATACATGTAATATCAAATGTAGAACTTGTCATTCTACTATTAGTTCAACGTGGATGAAAGAAGATTACGATCTAAATCATAAAACTATTACTTTTAAAGACTATAGTGCTAATATGAAACAGTATCATCAAACATATGATGAAGATAGTCCATTCTGGGAAGATTTAAAAGAAAATTTATCTACTATTAAACAATTTGATTTTTATGGTGGTGAACCATTCTTAAGTAAAAAGATGTGGGAAATACTTCGTATATGTGTTGATAAAGAATATGCAAGTGATATCGAGTTACACTATAATACTAATGGTACAACATGGCCGGCAGATGTGGAACTATTTAAAAATTTTAAATCTGTAAATTTAAGTTTTAGTATTGATGGTATAGGTGATCGATTTGAATACATGCGATCTCCGGCGGTATGGGATGAAGTTAAAGCAAACATGAGAAGTGCTGTTCTGTTTAACGACAAGCATAAAAACTTATCACTAAGCTGGTGTATAACACTTAGTAATCTAAATATATTTTATCTCCCAGAAGTTCTCGACGAGTACTATAACAATTGGAATGAGTTTGGATTTTATTTAAATTTAGTCCATGGGCCTAAACATTATAATGTTAGTATTATGCCCGATAACGTTAAGGTAAAAGTATTAGAAAAATTGGATACAATTTCAAAATCATATACCGATGCATGGTTCCATTTAGAAGGAATTATTGGATTTATTAAAAATGGAACTTTTAACAAACAAAAATGGGATCTTTTTGTTAACACAGTTAAAACACATGACGACTATCGTGAGCAAGATTACAACACTACCTTTAGAGAATTTGGAAAAATCATACATGAATCAAATAACACATTTTTGGAATAAGAATGAGCTTAGCCAGCTACACGTAGAACTTACTAATGCTTGTAATGCGGCTTGTCCTATGTGTGTTCGGTTTCATAATAATAGCCCGTTAGCACGTCCCGATCTCGAAATTGGGCAAATTACTGCTGAGAAATTTAAAAATTACTTTCCTCCAGAAATTATTAAAAAATGTAAATTAATATTATTTTGCGGTGTGCATGGTGATCCTTGTGTTGCACGAGATATGTTGGAAATTTGCGAATACATTGATTCTGTATCTTCTAACACCGCAGTTCGTGTTAATACAAACGGCGGTATGCGTAAGGCAGACTGGTGGGGTACATTAGGAAAACTATTTGCAAAACACCCAATTACTACACGAAATTATTGGGAAGTTACTTTCAGCATTGACGGGTTAGAAGATACTAACCATCTTTACAGACGTAATGTAAATTGGGGTATACTAATGGAAAATGTTGATGCTTTTATTAAAGCAGGTGGCAATGCAAGATGGGACTATTTAATTTTTAAACACAACGAACATCAAATACATGAAGCCAATACATTATCAAACACTATGGGTTTTACAGATTTTGTTCCAAAGAAATCACTTGGTGTCGATAACGGCACTAATTTAAAAGCAATGCCTGCTTTGACCAAAGATGGAGAATTAGATTACATAATCGAAGCCCCTACGGATCCTAAAAACCGAAATCTTGAAAATCCAGCTGGTACCGAGCCGTTGGTGTTTTGGAAATTTAATCCTGAAGATTATCGAAAAGATAAAGCAGAAAAAAATGTTGGGAAGAATTTCCAAGCAGAAGTTAAAACTGTGTATGAAGATAGAATTTTAAAAGAAGATAATACAAAGTATAATAATTGCAAGATTAAATGTAAGTCTAAAATGCACGACGGCGGCAAAGAAATTTTTGTAGACAATTTTGGTAGAGTTATGCCATGTTGTTATGTTGGCACACACCTTAATGGAGTATATACTGATACCAGAACTTTACAACTGCACAAACATATGAACGATTACGGTTGGGAGCATTTTAGTTTAGACAGTCATTCGTTAGCAGATATTTTAGATGGTGGGCATTTAGATCGAGTATTTGCAGATTCTTGGGATAAACAGACTGTGGAGGAAGGAAGACTCAGCTACTGCTCAGATACTTGCGGTACATTTAGTAGCATTGATCGAATTTTTTCGCATGAAATTAATAATAAAACAAATAAAGGGCCATGCGTTGTTTAAATTAAACCAAATACATCGATTAGTTGCTTATGGATGCAGTTATACTCAAGGAGCTGAATTAGCCGATGCTGATTTTATTCCTGGATTAACTATAGATCAAATAAATTCAGAGAAAAATTTGTTAGGAAATCCTGGGTTTTATAACAAATATCTTGGCTCATGGTTCGACGATACTCGAGGCGCAACTATTAGAGAAAAAGAAATTTTAAGAGCGTGGCCTTCAAAACTAATTAAAGAGCTTGGTGTGCAATGGTCGTATTTGAATAGAGCAAGACCTGGGTCGTCGATGCAGGAAATAGTATTTACATTAGAAAAAGATCTATATAACGGTGTTATTGGAGATAACGATTTAATTATTATTGGTATAACAAGTCCGTTACGAGTTTTAAAATTTAATGACCGAGGCGACCCTCAGAGTTTAGTCTGTACAGATTTAGATAGTCGATGGCACAGTCCAGCTATGCGTGAATTATTCATTCAGCAATTTGTTAATAAATATTGGGAATTATATCATTGGTATCAAAGTATTAACTATATTGATCTGTTATCTGAAAAATTTAATAATCGAATTTTACAACAATATTTGCATCTTACCTATACTCAGCATACCAGTAATACAGAATTAAAAACAGAATTTTTAAAAATTACTAACAATCTAGAAAATTGTAATTCAATAGTAGATTCCAACTTATCGTTTTATACTACAGATGGTGGATGGGATAATACTTGTACTCATGGATTTCATCATCCATATGAAAGTGTACATGCTAGTCTTGCAAAACGACTAGCTATAAAAATTAAAGAGAAATACGCATGAAACAAGAAACATTTTGTAGTTTGCCATTTTCAGAAATATTCTTAGGAGCAGATGGCGGTATTAAACCATGTTGTAGTATGAGGGGAGACCTTGGCAATATTAATCAATCTACGTTAGTTGATATCTTAAACGGTACAATTGCGCAAAGTGTCAAAACATCAATAATTAACGGTGAGTGGCATCCAAACTGTAGCCAATGCCAAGAATTAGAATCTCTTGGCGGTAGGACTGAAAGACAAGGTACACTAATAGATTTTGATAGATTCAAGAATTATGCAGCCACCGATTTTACTTTAGAAAAACTTGATCTTCGTTGGAGCAATACTTGCAATTTAAGTTGTAACTATTGCTACGAATACTTTAGCAGTCAGTGGGCAAACATCAAAGGAATTAAGGTTAATGCCAACAAACCGTCTGCTGAAGATTCTATTTTTTCATTTATCAAAAATAATAAAGACAAGATTAGCAATATCAATTTACTCGGTGGTGAACCATTATTACAAAAACCCAACATAAAATTATTGAATCTTGTTCCAGATTCCTATTACTATATCTTAACTAATTTATCAACTGAGATAGAAGGAAACAAACTAGCAGAACAATTATTAGCTAATCCAAAAGTTTCTTGGGGAATTAGTTTTGAAACAGTTGGTGACCGATTTGAATACGTTCGTAATGGTGCTGACTGGAACAGACTTGTGCATAATTTGAGATTATTAAACCATCACAAGGTTCCAAACATAGATGTACATCCGTTGTATTGCATATATTCAGCTTTTAATTTATGCGAGTTTTACGAATTCCTAGAAGGTGAGGGGTATTTTAATAACATATACTGGCAACTATTACAAAATATAAAGGGGTTAGATGTATTTAGGTCTCCTAAATCTTTAAAAATCAAAGCAGTTGCTGAATTAGAATTGTGTATTTCTCGTTATGAAGATAAATTCAATATGGACCTATTAAAAAATATCCATAAAAAAGTAGTTGCTAGTCTTAGCGATCAGCAAGAATATACAACTATAGAACATGCAAAGTGGTTAGATGAGTTGAACGGACAAATACCAAACAAAAAATCCGCATTCATTGAACTATGGCCTAGCATATATCAAGAAATTATAAATTTACAATACAACAATGATAAAGTATGATTCGCAAATAAACGGCCTTGGATCGACTATAGGCTGGATGTCATTTTTATTACATGCTAATACTCCGGTAACAATTCAAGCGAGTCCTGATCAAATAGATCAAGTTGATGTGGTTAATCGATTAAAGAAAATATTTGATATTTCAGACTCTAAGATTTTATTGGAAATTGATAATAGTTTGACTAACATGAAAGAATTAGATAGACCCGGCGACATGTCTAAATTATTTGCACCGTACATAAAATATTTAAGGTATGTGCCGACTGAAAAAAAACCGTGTATTGGGTTTGCATGTTCTAATAAATCTGAAGATATTTTTACAAAGGATCAATTTAGTAATATTAATCCCAAAGTATTTCCTTATAATAAGTACTATACAATCGAAGATAATGCCAAAATATTTGAGCTGATTAAACGTGCAGGGTATGACGTAATAACTTTTGATCATTTAGATTTTGGCATCGAACAAAAAATTACAACAATGGCAAACTTATGCGATGCTGTAATTGGGTACGAAGGTGGGGTATGTCACATTGCTCATACATTAAGGATACCGACTATTATTTTACCATGGCACTGTACTACGGACGGCATGAAACCGGCGAATCACTGGCTATCGTTAGTTACTCAGCTATTACACTTAGATGAAAACACATTTTTTTTAAATAATATATCTGAGATTTCAAATTGGAGTCCTAATGATTTAATTAGCAAGATACATGAACTTAAAGAAGGACATGGTAATAATAGTTTTTTAAATCCAAACTCTTGTGTTAGAATGTCGGCAGATCTTTCAACACTATATTTTAATAATTTTGAGTTTCCAAATTTATTATCATCCCACGAGAAAGATTTTGTAGGGAAATACTACGATAGTTTAAAACTAGGCGGAATAAAGGAAATAGAATTTATATGATATTACATTCATTTGGGGATAGTTTTGTGATGGGAGACCAAGATGACTTTTGGCACGAATTTCCGGCACATAACAAACCTAATCATAATTTTACAGACTATAGTGAACATGTAAAATACTTAAAAGCAAATGTTAGTTTTCCATCTGTCATAGGTAAAGAATTAGACATTCAATCATTTAATCATGCTGAGCGTGGTAGCGGTAATTATCCACAACTAGATAAACTATGGATAGCATTGACCAATAAGAAAATTAATTCAGACGATTTAGTACTATTTGGAATTACTACTGGATGCAGAGACCGGCCGTTTTTGTTTGACGTACCGCGTGTTCTTGGAACAATTCCATGCGGTGAGTGTATGGTCGATAGAGATCTAATTAACAGCAATAATCATGGTCTTATATACCAAATGGATCATTTTTATATCCATAGCATACTGGCACAACTGAGTAAAACATTTAACGTTAAAATTATTAAAATTAATCTTTTCGACAATCCGTTGGATGAGTTTGACGATAATATCGCCAATTTGTTTAAATTTGATAATTTTATCGGCGCAGGCGTTCGAGGCAATACCTTAATTGACATTTTGAATGATACGTGGGGGCAAGGTATAAGACATCCATACCATGATCGATTGGTAGTTCCGCTGGGCTACGAGCACTTGTATAGTGCCAAAAAACATCCAAGTATTGCAGGTCACCAAAAAATAGCTAAATGGTTACTGGATAATGTTGCGGAATTACAACAATTAAAAAACCGTTGACATCATAAGAGCTCGATGCTATAATATATACATTGTTAAACGAACAGGAGCAGAAATGGCTACAGTAGCAGGCATTAAAATTAAACCTAAGGCAAAAAAAGAGTCCAAGCGCATTACCAGTGTAAGTATTCGCCAAAACGCCAAAAAGGATCACAGCCCAGTGTGGACTGATGTGGACACAATGAGCGCGGATAAGTTTCTGCGACACTGGCACATTGCTATGGAATACTATCGATTGGAGTTTAGCGGTAAAGATTTAAAGCCTGCTGTGCTTAAATGGATGGCCGCTAACGATTGCGCCAAAGAAGATATTGCGGCGTTCAAGCGAACTAAAGATACACGATGTAACATTACAATGGGAGCCATTGCTTCCTGTCTGCTTCGAGGAATGCCTGCGATTCGAGCAGATTTTAATGAAGGCAGAAGTTCTGCACTTTGGTTGACTAAGGCTATCTCGCAAGTAATAGGAGAAGGCACCCATGACATCGACGACGAAGCTGTCGCTGAGGTTAAATCCACTGTTCCTGTGATTACTATTCAGGAACGAGTACGCGATGCCGCATACGCAATGACTGAAGAAATTGAAGATGCCATTGAAGGCTTCCAAGCTGATCCTGAAAACTTTGACCCAAAAGCATTTAAGATGCTTAACTTGTTAAAAGGTAAAGAAGTCAAAGCCGCTCATGCACGTATTATTAAAAACTTGTATGCAAGACAACTGGCTGAACTCGAAGAACTTGCTAGCGGTAAAGCAGACGAACAGTTGAAAGAGGGCTATAGTCATCGTAGCAAAAAGCAGATTAAGAACTTGATTGCATTCTATCAAGAAATTGCCAGTGCTTGCGATATGTTAGCGCAAGAAGCTAAAGTAAATCGGGCGCCTCGTAAAACTAAAGAAGTTAGCAAGGAAAAACTTGTTGCTAAACTCAAGTTTATGAAGAGCAATGAACCTTTGAAACTAGTGTCTGTTAACCCAGTAGACATTATTGGTGCTGGCGAACTGTGGATCTTTAACACTAAGAGCCGCAAGTTGGGCAAGTATGTTGCCGCAGAGTTCCAAACATTAGGAGTAAAAGGCACTACAATTACAGGGTTTAATGAACATACTAGTATTCAAAAGACTATTCGTAAGCCCGAAGAAAAGCTCAAAGAGTTCAAAGCCGCAGGTAAGATCCAACTACGCAAGTTCATGGATGATATCAACGCTACAGATACTAAAATGAATGGGCGCATTAACGAAGAAACCATTCTACTTAGGGTGGCATAATTTGGTAGTTTATTGATGGAGTCTCTGATAAATATTAGATAAAGAGACTCCATTATGACAACACAACAATTAACCGTACGAAACGATAGATTATGGGCAGATAGCAACCTAGATCTGTCTGCCGACCATGTTTACAAAATTGATAATACACCCGTGTTATCAGCTACTGAACTTGGCCTTACTGTTATCAAAAGCAATCTAAGAGAAATTGGTACTCTTAAAAGCCTAGAAGTATCGGGCACCACAACTTTAGCAGAATTTGCACATTTTAACAGTGCAAACGGACGATTGGGTCTTGGAACCGTAGATGCCAATGCTAGCATCAGTATCCTTGACAATGACGTTGAAATTGCTATTGGCAGTCCAGAGCCAGGCATTGCACATTTTGGAACGTATTC
>Ga0208133_1000638_pt1 | contig 13362 bp, 22 predicted proteins | sample ColrivemetaGS535_FD_187595 | JGI IMG/M metagenome (GOLD analysis project Ga0208133, IMG submission 187595) | Estuarine microbial communities from the Columbia River estuary, USA - metaG S.535 (SPAdes) (version 2) | ecosystem: Environmental > Aquatic > Marine > Intertidal zone > Estuary | place... | reverse complement strand
CGGATTAAAAGTCCGCTGCTCTACCGACTGAGCTATGGTCCCATATATTCTGGTGCGACCGGAAGGACTTGAACCTCCGACTCCCTATTTCGTAGACAGGTACTCTAATCCACTGAGTTACGGTCGCATTCTAAAACATACATAGTACACCCTAGTCAACAGGGTTGCCGCACAGGCCATACTGTTTAACTATGTATGCTTTAGAATGCCGTGTATTCTACACGACATGATAGGGTCAATACCCTACCCAGTAGTCTTACTAACATGTTGTCTCCATGCTTTCATATATTACTGTCCGCCCATTCTATACATTTTGCGCTGTATTACGGTTCTCGTTACCTATTCACGCTTTCCATCAAGTGATACCAGCTAACTTGTTAGCTTTTTTGGTAGCCTCTTGAAAGACTTTAGCACGTTGAAGTTTATTTTCTATCAACTGTGCTACTTGTTCCTTAGTCAAAACATGATTGCTAAACCAATCTTGTTTGTTTTCAGAAGTTTTGTATTCTATCTGTTCATCCATTTCTTGTCAAATCCTCTCTGTAAAAGCAAAAACCCCTGAGATTTCTTAGTTTCCCAGGGGTTAGATAAAGTTGTTATGATGTTAACTTGTTACCTAGTCCCCGGGGTTCTCTCTTGGTTATCATTTGAACCGCGAATACATGTTGGATATGCTGGTACAAAGGATACACTGGCTAATGACAGCCATTGTCCGGTGTGTTTCAGCATGTTACAAGTTTTATTCATCATAGTCTCTTATTTAGTCCTGGGTGTAAAAATTACACCTTTTTTCAATTCATGCTGAAGTATAGCATAGATAGGAATTAATGTCAAATTTTTGTTTACCCATTTAACAACAGTATCACAATTTATATCATTAATGCAATTGCCATTGCATATTCTTTTTCGTGACTAATGCTAATTTTAATATTTGGATTATTTACAACATAAGGTGCACCGTTACTATTGTTTAGTACAGTCATTCTTTTATTTCCGGTTGCTTTGAAAATAGCTTCCTTAGCAGCCCACCTACCTGCAACATATTCTATCTTATTAGTAGACTCGGTAAACTCAGCTAATTCAGGAGCAGTTAATATGTTGAACGCTAGCCTAGATAGATTACGTTCAAATCTAGAAACTTTAACAATGTCACATCCTAGCATGATTAATAACCAAATTCATTTATTTTAACATGCTCAAAGAAAGGTGCCACTTTAAAGTCTTGAGTAATTCTTCCTCTTCTTTTACTATTTGGATCGGGAATTATGCTATCAGTAGGACACCAATCTGTGATTTTTATCCATACCTTCGAATTAGGAACTTGAAATAACACATTGTGCTCCTCTTCATAACCATCAATTTTATTGCTTTTTTTAATTTCATTGGAATCTACATTAGTAATACCGCTGATTATTTCAATAAGTTCATCATACGAATAGTTTTCTTCTTTTTCTAATGTATAACGGCCCAATTGTGCGATGTTTCTAAAACGTAATACCATTTTCACATCAAATTGTTTTGCAATTTCAATAAGCCTAGGTATAACTTGCTCGTTAATACCCTTCATTATTAAACAATTTATATTGACAAATATATGATTCTTGACACAATTAGTTAGTGCTTTCATCTTACGTTTAGCACATAGCATATTATCTGTTTTAAGATATAGGGAATCATAATCTGCACCATTCATGCTAAGACTTAATGATCTAAGTCCACTTTGAGATAATTTTTTAGTAAAATCATTATTTGCTAAACGCAAACCATTAGTGTTAAGCATAGGACGATTGCCAGTATCTCTAATCATTTTTATGATTTCAGGCAAATCTTTCCTCAATGTAGGTTCGGCGCCAATCAGACGAACTTCTGTTCTTTTTGGAAATTTACTAATGCATTCTTTAAGTTTATTAATGTCCATGTCCGGAATATCACGATTTGGAATATAACAGTTTGCACATACCATATTACAACGATGAGTAACATCTGCAATGATAGAATGAAAAATATTATTTTCCGGCTCTAATTCAAAATAATTCATATTTTACAATTGTTAATTAAATCCATAAGCTTATGTGAACTGTCATAATTATCATATACTGACAAATTAACACTTAATGTAATTCTATCAGTAGTACCATTATTAGCAACTGCATGATTACGACCAACATCAAACCAATAAAAGTTACCATCAGCTGGTATCTTGAATTTTACACCTTCAATTTCATAGTGTGTATCTTCATTTGTATATATTGCGGCATGTACTCTAATCTGGTTATAGTAAGGAAAATCCACATGCGGTGAGATTACTCCGCGAGGTTTCAAATTTAATAATCTGCATTTTGTTTTGGGGCTATGAAATTTATTTATCACTTCTTGGAAGTATCCCATGCAAGCATCTGTTTGCTTTGTAAAAATCTTTTCATTTAATGTTGGTGCACCGTCCGCTCCTTCTGGATTGTTGTAATATTTAAGAAATACAGACTGTATGTCTAATTCAACTTCTTTTTCATTATCATCAAATCCAAACAAACGTAGCCCATCATATTCAGGATCTTCACTATTTTCTCTAGAGGTTAAACTTATTGCTTGATAAGTCATTCTTTTTTTACCACTTTTGCTAATTTCAAAAGGATGAAAGTCATACTTACTTCTAACATTTTCTAATTCTGCTTTAAGTTTTTCCAAATCAAATGAATAATAATCCGGTAACTTACACCAATTGATTGATAATTTTTCCCACTCGGTACTTGGTTTATACCAAGTATTATAATAGTCTACTGGTTTAGTTGTGCTAATATCAATTTCAATCATAAATTATGTCCTTATCATTTTAATAAAATACTGAGATATATCAACTTCATACTCATTCCTAGAAAATATTGCTGATTTAGGATCGGCATGATGATTGTTGTGTAAACCTTCACCTGCAGTAAATAACGCAATAAGCTTAGAATTGGTACTGCTATCACCGGTATCTGAATTCTTATAACCAAACCCATGACCAAATGAATTGGTAATTCCTGTTGCATGAAATATTAATAATGCTGGAATGCTGTATACAATAATTCCTATGATAGGGTCTATTGTATATAGTATTATTATATATATAATTAAAATTTTTAGGTAATTATTATGAATAAATTTTGCTGTATTGTTTTTTATAATATCAGACACTATTGCGCTGGGAATCGTGATTTTATTCCATATATGAAAATAAGTCTTAACAAACCCTAAAAAGTTAGGACTATGAGGATCTTTACTAGTGTCTGAGTATGCGTGATGTAGTCTATGTGTGCCTATCCAACTTATAGGTGTTCCTATAGTTGCAGGTATACTTACCCAAAGCATTATTTTCTCCCAAGCACTTGAGGTAATAAAAGATTTATGAGTAAAATAACGATGTAAGCCAGTTGAAACACCTATTATTAATATTACTAAATATATTAAAAATGAAACCCAAAGATAAACATATTCTGTTTGAAACGTAGCAAGAAAATAAACCAATGCAACGTGATTAAGTAATTGTAATAACTTTAGGGTTAAGTTTAAGTTCATGCAACAATATCAAGACTAATATCCGGGGAATCGATAGTTAAATGAAAGTCAGTACCAAATACATTACTTAATGCATTTTTATATTCTTGATATGATTCTTCTGAGTCAAAGTCTGCCTGCCATAATACACTATTACTATCAAGTGCATAGGTAGACTGGCTAATTAATTTATTAGCATCTAAGAATGGGATTTTAATTTGCTGGAGTGTTGGTATAAAATTTTCAATTGATACTGTACTATTAATATGGCTGCCCTGTATTATTTTTTCATAAAATGAGTTAAGAAACGCACTAACATCAACTGTAGATGAGGATGGATCTTTGATTTTAAATATCTTTATAATGCTAAACATGGGTATTTTCTCCGTTGTCTACTATTTATCTAATTTTTAACTCTATATATGATAGTAATTGTTCAAAATTTAATAGTTTATCTTCATCTTCTTCACCAATGACTATGTTGAATTTATCTGATACACTTAACATTATTTCTAATGCATCCAAACTGTCAATTCCCATATCTTCCCATGAGTCTTTGGTTAAAATTAGGTCTTTGTCTACCGCTGTTTGATAGACAATCAGATCCAATAGTTCTTGTTTAATGTCCATTTAGAGTTCTTTCAAAATTTTAAAATTTCTTCTGCTATTATTGGCAGTTGCACTTCGTATGTAATAGTTTAAGTTTGGATCTTGCATTCTTGCAATGTGTAGCATACCTTCAAATACTGCATATTCTGATGTTTTACCGGCGATAACTTCTTCTTCAATCACATACAAGTACTCACGCAATGCCGGAACATATTGTGGCCACTTGTCAAACAATTCCTGTATTACTTGTCGCTGACTGATGGTAGTATAAAAACGGTAACGTCCCTTAGATTCTGCAATATCTATAGCAAACGATGTACAATCTGCCAATCCATTTTTAGCCATATTAAATGATATAGTATGAATTTTAGTTATTAAATTACCCAAAGACCAATAAGGTAACCCTTTCCATAAGCTCATTCGTAGTGAAGCAATTAATTCTCCGTTATCAAAATTACCTATGTATATGGCGCCCTCTTCATTTAACAATGTTATAACATTATTAATATCAGTGAACCATATATATTTTTCTTCTGGAATACTTTTATACTTGAACTGTTTAATATGGGCATAAATATCCACAATTGATTGAGCATCATCAACTGTTAGTTGTCTAGTTATTCGCATACTGTTATTTATACACTAACCTCATTTGCAATAAATATTTGCATGATTAAAGAACAACACCCATATTGGCCTAAATTAACTAAAGGCTTACGAGATCCTGAATTTGATAAAGTACTAGCGGTTTCTCCGACAATTTCATTTGCAAATAATAAATTTACCCTAATTGAACGTTTCAAAATAATTAAAAAATTTGATATAACTTTAAGAAATAAAATAAAACAATATGTTGATCTTGATCAACTAACTCATACTTATATCACCAATGGCATTACTGAAAGCCTCAATAGCTGGATAAACAATATTAATACTATAGGAGTTTTACCCAATGAGTATACATACTATGAACGTATTGCAAATACTAGAAAAATTAAATTAATTGACCCAAGAAAAGATTTAGACAAATGTGATAAAGTGGTTATTAGTTGCCCCTTTAGCTACGATGGTAACACCACTATTCAACAAGAGTTAATCTATGCATGTGCAGAAAAAGATATACCCATATTAATCGATATGGCTTATTTAGGAGTTACTAACACCTTTACATTAGACATATCACGTAATAAAAGAGTTCAAATTGCATACACAATGAGTAAACATTTTGCATTACCATTTGATAGATTGGGAATAGTCTGGAGTTCACACGAGGATAGTGAATTATCAATACTCAATCAAGTGGGATATGTTAATATTACTGCAATACAACGGGCTCAATTACTTGTTGATAATTTTGATTTGAACTACATCTATAACAAATATAAACAACAATCGGACAGCGTTATAAAAGAGTTGGGATTAAAAACAACTGAATGTGTTTTGTTTGGTCACAAAGATAATGAAAAATTTTGTATTACAGAGTATCTTTATTTCGGGCTATCTTGAAATATTTTTATGAAAAATCCAGATGGGTCAAATTCCCACCATTTACCACTAACGTGTGATCCAAGGTGGCTAGAGCCGGGTCTAGCATGGTGATTATTGTGCCAGCATTCGCCCAATACTAAAGGAAACAACCATGGCACATTTGTGCTATTATCACGTGTAGTAAAATTAGTATATCCCAATGACGAATAATGATTCAAACTATTAGTCAAGTTATATGTTACCAGCGTAATAAACGATCCCATTATTGAAAAATACAAAAACAGTTCCCAGCTAAGTAATATCAACACTAAATTAATTGCAACCCACAATTTGGTATAATGGGTACTAACCCAAACTACTTCTTTATTCCGTAATAGGTCAACCGCGTATCTAAATTGAATTGAATCCGGTTTTATTCTGAACATCCACCAGATAAAACTATGCCAAAAACCATGTATAGGACTATGGGGGTCCTTTGTTGTATCACTGCCTCTGTGATGATAACCTCTATGTAGGGCAGTCCACCATATAGGGCTTCCTTGTCCGGATAATACAGATGCAAACAACAAAATTCTTTCTTTCCAAACACCTACCTTAAATGATTTATGACTGAAATATCTATGTAGACCGGCAGTAACTCCTATGACATTGATTACAAAATATCCCATTACAAAATATAAAAAATGTACCCATGTAAAATCAGCTACAAGAGAAAAGGTTGCGTATATTCCCAATAATATAGTAGGTATTGTAATTATCGATAGGTTAGGTACTTCTCTCAAATTTTTTAATATTGGGTTAAACATGAAAGTCATATTTTTTTAATCTCCGATTTTATTTCAAATGTCAAAAGTGCGATAGGTCTTTTAAGTTTTTTTGGAAGCAGTACCTTAAAGGCCTTAAATTTATAGGAGTTCAAATCATCGGGAGTTCTAAATACATGCTCTACATGATAATCATGTGTGCTTCCATAAAATGTTTTAATAAACACTTCATTGATGTATTTATTGATATTGGCTGCATTTGTGTTTTTAATAATAAAATTAGGTGCTTTAATCGTCATAAATCCCATAGTATATCCTTGTTTTTCAAAATGACCTGTTATTAATCTATCTAAATTGTCAATAGTTAACCCTGGGATTCTCCATTCTTTGTCTCGAAAATACATTAAAGCTATTACATAAAACGGAACAGTATCTTCTATTATTGTTTTATTCCAAGCTACTTCTATTTTGTATCCTACTAATATTTGAATCAATCTGTTATTATCAAATAATCCGGCTATGATGAAATCGTTAACATCTCTATCTATAAATTGTTTTTTTAACCAAGTAGTATAATCAGTCATACCCTCATAAAAATATAATGCGTTTGGTTTGTCTCGCTGAAATGTAGCATATTCATCAACAATTTCAGAAAATTGTGTTACGTCAGAAGGTATTGTATTATTTAAAATTCGGGTTTCAAGCATATGGGTGGCCGGTAATATCTAACCATAATTGACCTATTGTTCTATCCACGGCTTGCCTGTATCGGAACCCATTGAATTTTTTTTCTAAATGATTTTCAAACTCATTTTTAAGATGGTCAATCTTTTCGAATCCTGTTTGTTTTTTTCTATCTATCAAGTCAGGATATGCTTCTCTGTATCCTATAATTTTAGTTGAACTAGAACCTAATTTTCCATGATACTTGTCAGTTATTAAATTATTAAACCAAGTAGTAGTGAGATATGATATTACTAATCCAGGTGTCCACTTAAACCATTCAGCGATTCCCGGTTTATCAATCTGTCGCAAAAACTTTGACCATCCTATGTCATGTTCCCAACATCTATTCATCCAAGTTCCTGTATGACTATAATCAGTATTAGTTCTCCATGGTGTCAAATCACTTGCCCCCATGATAGGGAAACCGTCGACCATTTCTAATATTTTACAGTAAGGTAATGCATTAGGTCTATCTATTTGTGCTAGCTCAGATATACGTTCGGCATCATTTTCATAGAACTTTTGTAAGTTTATATTTAATATCTTGTATGGTATATTTAACATTGAACAAATAGTTATAGCATAACTTACATCATATATATTATAATCATTTTCATATCGTGCAATTACAACTTCAGGAATGACACCTATCTCTAAAAACGAACGTAGCATTATCTCACTATCAACTCCTCCACTAAACAATACTATAATTTTTCCCGTCTTATTATCCATAGTACTTTTGGCGGCATTCAATAGTTCTTCTTTAAATGTACCAATATGTTCAGTATGTTTACTAAATTGTGTAAAAAATGGAAGTGCGTTGGGCTGTCTGCTAAACGGAGATAAATCTCCATAGCTCCAACTATACCAATTATTTTCACTTGTGTACATGTGCATACGTCTTAAATATTATATCCCATATGGGTGTAAATAACCCATAATTATATGCAGAGCGGTGATGCATTAAATGCCATTTGCCACTAGTTAATATGGGAATATTAAAATTGTTGTTGTGTTCTATTGTTTCTTGTATAAATGCTGCCCAAATATAATAGAATATTAGTATCCACCATTGTTCTGTGAAAATTGAAAAGATAATTGTGGGAATAACTTCAGTAATCCACAAATCTATAGTACTGGTCCAATCATCATTGAACAATAATAGATTAGACCAATGCCACATCGTTTCATATTGTAAAACAAATATATGATGATGACTATGTATAGTACGCATCACCGGTAGAGTATGACCTATTCTATGAATCCAATATAACGTTAGAGTCCATAAAAAAAAATACAGTAGAAACATTTAAATCTTTATTAATTTAATAATTAGACCTGATATATCTAATTCCCACCATTGTTTTCTAAAAGTATAATCTTTGGGAAATCTATGATGATTGTTATGCCAACTCTCTCCCCAGCTGGGAATAGACCATAACCAATTATTTGTACTTTGGTCATTAAGATTGTGTGAACGATACCCTCCTAACCAATTAGGTTTATGTCCTACGTAATTAACAACATTACTCATAAGTCCTGTAATTAGTGCAGGTGTTAGGTGAAAAAATATCATCAGATATAGTCCACCAATTAGATATAATGTCAGACTATACGATACAATTATTACAAAATAATAACGATGTAAGAATTGATGGAACTTGTCAGTCACTAAACTACGCATACGCCATTTAGTGTCATTATCTACTTCATTAACGTAATCAAGTGCAAAGATTTTAACACCTTTATATAATGGACTATGGGGATCATCTGGCTTATCACTCTTTAAATGATGATTAATGTGAATTGCAACCCATGCTAGCGGACTACCTGTCCCTGCAAAACACCCTACAACTGACAACAATTTAGTTAGCCATGCATGTGTTTTATAACTATTATGCGTTAGGCGTCTATGGTAGGTTACTACGATTCCTAAACAACCATAGAGAAAGTATCCCAATATAACCAACAACAATTCAAGCAAATCAAAACCGTACATGTATATTCCTAATAATGTTCCCAACAGGGAAGTAATTAAAAATAGTTGTGCGCCACTGGTACTACTTGCAAAATAGTTCTTCATTAGATTATTTAGCATAGGGGTCATATCCTTTAAGTTTTCTTGCCTTTATGGCTATATTGTCTGGTTTTAATTCTTTACCCATTAATCTCCAGTACAGTTCGTATTCAGGTTGTGTATTTGCAGGAACAATATCTAAAGTTATTAACTCGTACTTTCCATTAAATCCCCAAGGATTCTTTTTCCACTGTCTTTCATATACACGTTCTAATCGTTCTGCTATACAATAAAAATATTGAAAGTAACCTTTTTCCTCAGCTATCTCAAATGCTTGTTTGAACAACAAACCAATTTCAGGTCTACTAAAACTAAACCGTTCACCAAACATAGTGGTGAACAAATCGGTTATAACCCAAAATTTTCCACGCATTTTACTTTCATAAAATCCTATACTAACCCAACTAATTAATTTATCATCTTCAAAATAACCAATGCGTGTCATATTAGTTGATTCTTTTAGTACTTTTTTATACTGCTCTTTCGATATTGCCCTAGTTCCTGCTATTTTTTTATTTGATAACGCAATATTGGTGCATTCATCAGTGTATTCAATACCGAGTATTCTAACGTCATGTTCTTTCATTTTTAACTATCTCTATAACATACATTACCGGATCAAATTCAGTTGATCTGACTTGAGTTGAATATTCTTTTGGTTTTGCATGATGATTGTTATGCCATGCTTCCCCTAATATAAAAGGGAACAACCATTTATTGTTTCTACTATCATCTTTTGTTTCAAAGTTTCTATAACCACTAATATGACCAAAATAATTAAAATTACTTTGACTTATACCAACTAAAAACACAGGAAGTATCCATATAAAATAAAATATTTGATAGCTTACTAATGCAAGTATTACACCTACTAGTAATATAATACCTATATACCATTTATGAATGAATAGTTGATATTTTGTCATCATATCTTTGACTAAGAATATTTGCATATCATTTTCTTGTGACTTAAAATGTCCAAAGCCAAAAAGTTTATATCCTAAATATTTAGGGCTATGTGGATCTTTTTCTGTATCAGAATATGCATGGTGTTGCCTATGAATATAAACCCAACCTAATGGGCTACCTCTGCCTGCCAATAGTGCTATACACGTGAATAACCACTCTATCCATTTATACCTAAATGCAAATGATTTGTGAGAGTAGTATCTATGTAGTGTCATAAATACACCTAATATATTTAACACGTAATAACTTACTATGGTAATAATAATGTTGTCCATAGTAAACATTGTAATATTAAATGCTCCCAAAATTACTATAATGGTAATTAACATTGTTAATATATTAATATTTTTTGATGTGGATCCTAAATTCATTTAAATATTTATCAATATCACTTGATATAGAATTTAATCAACTAATAAAAATACGGGATCTTTATTGAATCCTAGTGTTAATGTAATTCTAGGGTTATTATTTGGGTTCATAGTAATCATATGTGGTTCATTGACTCGAATTACAGTACTCTGATCTATTTCTACCTCACCTACTTTTTTTAATCCCTCACCTGAGATTAACATCTTAGATGGAACTTTAGTTATAGGATTAATATTTTCCTTAAAGGTTCCTCCTGTATAAAATGTAGTCTTTGACCCTTTGGTATTCAGAATAGGTAAGTTAATTCTAGCATCCCCTCTGGAATAGTTATCAACATGCAATGGTGCATCACGATTGGTTTTCATAACAAATGCTACTACAAAATCACACACTATATCATAACGTGCAAATGCTAAGTCCAACTTTGGACAAAACTGTTTGAATTCGTTTACATCTAGTGGATAATAAGTGGCGTCTATCGTTCGATTATATATGTCAGGTTTATGATTTTTAAGATAGCTTAGGGTATCGGCTATAACATAATCATAATAGTCTATTTCAATCTTTTTGTAGTATTTCATGTTTGTGCAATAAATATCATTATATTTATCACATAACTATGCTAACCGCAATATCTACCCCTATCATTTTCCCCAGAGTTGTCCCTAATGACTGGGATGAGTGGAATAAAATTTGGAATAAGTATAAAAAGTTTTCCCCAAAAATTCAATCATCTAAAAATTCAGGTTCTGTACAATGGATAGGATTTGACATTTACGTAAAGGACGGAGTCGATGCTACTGGTATTATTAAATATAAATGTGAAAATATCAACTGTCCGGAGTTGTTTAATTCATTGTTTGATAATTTAGACAAATTACCAATTGATTTACAAATTGTTAGAGTATTACAAAGTTTGAGTCCGGTTAGCGGTCACCATGATTTTTCCTCTGATTCCGGTACAGATTCAATAAGAAGTATATTGTATGATAATAATCCAAAACAAACTTGGTGGTATGAAACTGACAAAAATAAAAAACATTATTTAAGAATGCCAGACGATACCAATACTTGGTGGTACAATGATGTTAAAGTAAAGCACGGTACTGATTTCATTAGAGGATACGGCAAACAACTAATCATGTATCGCGGAGCTCCTAAAGACTCCGAAATGAAAACATTACTAGACAATAGTATAAAGCAATATGCAGATTATGTGATTTATACATGACATATACGATAATCACTTATCAAAGTTTGAATCCAATTCAAAAAGAAATATTCTTTAATTTTTTACGTGAAACAAAAAAAGAAACAGATCAATTGGCTCATGTAAACATGTGGGATGATGATTGGCAAAATAAAACTAATACATTACCTTATCTATTAGAAAACACTGATAGATTTTCAAAACTTGGACAATATAATGTGTTATTTGACGGTGACACTGTAGTAGCATGTAGTGGAATATACACTAGTAATTTTTGTATAGAATTAGCTATTGCTGGTACTAGAACTTGGATCAATAAAGATTATAGAAATCAGGCTATTTCAAGGGAGGTACTATTACCGACTGAGAAAAATTGGGCGATTACAAAAAACTTCAAAGCCATAGCAATTTGCTTTAATGACTATAATAAAAATATGTCAAAAATTTGGGAACGAATCCGATTTGGTGAAAAAAGAACTCCTAGACAATCACATCATTTGTTTTACAATGGTGTAAATGAACTAGAGTTCCCTGTTACTATTCAATATACCAAACAATGGGTCATGTATGAAAAACTAGATCCATCATTTAATTTTGATTGGGGTAGTATAAAAGCTTAAAGTACTTCGTACTCATCTTTGCCGCAACCACATTCAGGGCAAAGAAATTCTGCTGGTAAATCATCCCATTTACCTTCTGTTTCTTCATTGTGAACATGTCCACAGATTACACATACATGATCCATTATACTGCTCCCTTTGTTAATTCATCAAGTTTAGCTTGATATGCTTCAGCATGGCGCTTCTCTACTCTAGCAAGTGCCGCAAAACGCTTTTCAGCTTTCTTTAGTATTTCTTGAAACTCACTAGCATGACGCTGTGATTCTTCAATCTGATGTTGTGCTTCATTTGCCGCAAGTAAATTACCTTCAAATTCTGCAATCTTACGGAACTCAGGATACATAACTTGAAACTCATAAGTCTCGCCTTCAATTGCCATCTCTAAACATTGTTTAGTATCCGGTTTTTTAATAAGCAATTCTAAATGACCCCATGCATGATGTAGTTCTTGGTCTGCTGTATGCTCAAAATGTTTTGCAATATCTTCATGCCCTTCAGCACGTGCAATCTTTGCAAAATAACGATATTTAATATGTGCTTGGCTTTCACCAGCTAGTGCCCCTTGAAGGCTAGTTATAGTTTCTGACATAGTTTCTCCTTTGTGTGTAAATCATTATTCAGTGGGTTTTAAACCATTACTGTGTTTATCTGTTGTTTTTTCAACATCCTGAAACAACCGTTTCTCTTGTGCGGTTAGTTTATCTTTATGTGTCTTACGTGGATTACCGCATATATAGCATTCTTTATTACCACAATCCATAACATGATGTTTTGCTAAACGATGCGGTTCTTTTACTGCTTTATCTTTATGTGTTAATCCGTGTGCTTTTGCTATCTTAACTTGTTTCTTAACTGCTGTTTCGTCCCGATATCGGCGTTGTGAGTTCAAAAATTTTGCTAATTCATTGGCCATTATATCTCTTTCTATAATCTTCTACTGCGGCTTTGATGGCGTCTTCGGCGAGGATACTGCAGTGGATTTTGACTGGGGGG
>Ga0208133_1000636_pt1 | contig 13402 bp, 9 predicted proteins | sample ColrivemetaGS535_FD_187595 | JGI IMG/M metagenome (GOLD analysis project Ga0208133, IMG submission 187595) | Estuarine microbial communities from the Columbia River estuary, USA - metaG S.535 (SPAdes) (version 2) | ecosystem: Environmental > Aquatic > Marine > Intertidal zone > Estuary | place... | reverse complement strand
CGGAGAAAGAGCCTTCAAAGAAATACACTTGAGAGTCCCCTTCAAAAGCAAGAATATGCGTGCAAATCCTATCTAAGAACCAACGGTCGTGAGAAATAACTACGGCACAGCCTGCAAAATTCTCAAGACCTTCTTCTAAAGCCCTTAATGTGTTCACATCTAAATCATTGGTTGGCTCATCTAAAAGCAATACGTTACCTTCTTCTTTTAAGGTCATTGCCAGGTGCAAACGGTTGCGTTCACCACCAGATAACATATTCACTTTTTTATTTTGTTCAGATCCTGAAAAATTAAACCTACTTAAATAAGCCCTTGAATTCACTTGCTTATCTCCCATCATAATGAGTTCTTGGCCATCAGAAAAATTCTCCCAAATACTCTTGTCTGGATCTATATTACTGTGGCTTTGATCTACATAAGCAATCTTAGCGGTATCACCGACTTTAAATGATCCCTTATCTGGAGTTTCCTCCCCCATAATCATTCTAAAAATAGTTGTTTTTCCTGCTCCGTTTGGACCAATAATACCGACAATACCTGCCTGTGGTAAATTAAAATTTAAAGATTCATAAAGGAGTTTGTCATCATAACCCTTAGAGATATCTGTAGCTTCAAGAACATTCGTGCCAAGTCTAGGACCATTAGGAATAAATATCTCCAATTTTTCATCCAATTGCTTCTGGTCTTGACTCAATAATTTATCGTAATTATTTAACCTGGCCTTTTGCTTGGTTTGCCTTCCCTTTGCACCTTGCTTTACCCATTCTAACTCACGTTCTAATGTTTTTTGGCGCTTGGAAGCTGTTTTACTTTCCTGAGCCATTCGCTTGGATTTTTGGTCCAACCAGCTAGAATAGTTGCCTTTCCATGGAATACCCTCTCCCCTGTCTAATTCAAGAATCCATCCAGCTACATTGTCTAGGAAATACCTATCGTGTGTTACTGCAATAACGGTTCCTTTATAAGCAGCTAGGTGATGTTCTAACCAATGAACAGATTCGGCGTCTAAGTGGTTGGTAGGTTCATCTAATAATAAAATTTCAGGCTCTTGAAGTAGCAACCTACACAAAGCCACACGTCGTTTTTCTCCACCGGACAAAACCCCAATTTTCTTTTCAGAATCTGGAGTTCTTAAAGCGTCCATGGCAATATTTAATTTGGTATCTAATTCCCAAGCATTGGAAGCGTCAATCTGATCTTGAAGTACAGCCTGTTTGTCCATGAGTTTCTGCATTTTATCTGCATCTTCATAGACTTCAGGAAGCCCAAACATATCATTAATTTTATTGTATTCATCTAAAAGTGCAACGGTCTCTGCGACCCCTTCTTTAACCACTTCTAGTACTGTTTTTTCTGGATCTAATTGCGGTTCTTGCTCTAAATAACCCACTTTGTATCCTGGAGAGAAAACAACATCTCCTTGAAAGTTTTTATCTACTCCTGCAATAATTTTTAACAAGGTAGATTTACCAGAGCCATTAAGACCTAAAATTCCAATCTTAGCACCATAGAAAAAACTGAGGTAAATATTTTTTAAAACGGGGGTATTTGCTGTTTTATAAGTTTTAGTCACTCCTGACATTGAAAAAATGACTTTCTTATCGTCTGACATATTGTGTATAAATTTTGTTAAACCCTTCCTTTTAAAGCATTAAATACCCAAGCATTGGCAAAAAAACCAATACCCACTGCTGCAAAGCCCCATCCTGCAACATCGTCATATCTAAAAGCACCAAGGGCTATGAGTAAAACGCCCATAAAACACATAATAAATGTAGCCCAGGCTAAAACGGTATTTTTATTCATAATTATTCTTCTAATTAGTAAGCCACAAATATCGTAAAAATTGGCTTTATGTTACCTTATTGTAAAGAAGAACACGATTAAAAAGTCCTATTTATTGATTTTTTGCTGCTATTTGAACCGCATCTAACAATTCAGCGAGGTTTAGGCTGTCTTGATGGGTCCATTTAGGGTGTTCTCTCCAATCATTAAACAATGCCTCGTGTACTGCTTTAATTTCATAGGTATATCCCCTTCCAAGCGTTGGCAGAGATACACTTTCAATGTCATGCTCTTTTTCTTTTTCCACTTTAAAACCTTGACTTTCATGCCATCTTGAATCAATAGTAATTAATCCCTCACGACCACTAATTTGAGCCACCATAGAAGATTTAGAGGTAAACCCGCTATACAATACCGCTTTGGCTTTTTTATAGTTAAAAATCATCGCTGTTTGTAACTCTGTACCTGTATCGTTAAAATTAGATGTGGCCATGATACTTTCAGGCATACCCAAAAGCAAATAGCTCAGAAAAATAGGATAAATGCCTATATCTAGCAGGGATCCTCCCCCAAGGGCTTGGTTTAAGACCCTACTTTGAGGGTCTCTATCCATAGCATAAAAACCAAAATCTGCTTGAAGGTATTGTATTGCACCAATTTCATTGGTCTTAATTCTATTCACTACAGCTTCTATGCTAGGGTTAAATCTGGTCCAAAGGGCCTCCATAAAAAACACCCCTGAGGTTTTAGCTTGTGAAATCATTTCCTTGACTTCTCCAGAATCTAAACCCAATGGTTTCTCACAAAGTACATGCTTTCCAGCTTTCATGGCTTTTATAGCCCATTCCTTGTGACTGCTGTGTGGTGTAGCAATATACACAACAGACACCAAAGGATCTCTTAATAATTCTTCATAGGAGCCAAAAGCTTTGTCTGCTAAATATTCACTTGCAAAGCTATTGGCTTTCTCCAATGACCTTGAGGCAACCCCATATAATTTAGCCTCTGGCACTAAAGCCAAATCCTTCACAAAATGATGCGCAATACTGCCCAATCCAATAATTCCCCAATGCGTCATTTTCTTATTAAATTTAATTAGAATATAGATACTCCTACAAAGTTAATCAATATTACAACGTATATTTATGGTTGAATTTCTAATAAAAAGACTTTATAGCCCTATGAGCACCAAAAATAAAACCAATTTAAGTCACCACAATGAAAGTGTAAAAACTTTAGAGAATACATTAGAAAAAGTGATGTTAGGTGGTGGTGAAGCCAAACTTAAAAAAGAAGCTGAAAAGGGCAAACTTTCTGCCAGAGAACGCATTGCTTATTTATTGGATAAATCGCCTCAAATTGAAATTGGCGCGCTCACCGCTTTAGATATGTATTCAGAACACGGAGGCTGTCCTAGTGCTGGAGTAGTGGTTATTATGGGTTATATTGGTGGCAAACAATGTATTGTAGTCGCTAATGATGCAACTGTAAAAGCAGGTGCTTGGTTCCCTTCTACTGCCAAAAAAAATCTAAGGGCCCAAGAAATAGCCATGGAAAATAACATTCCAATTATTTACTTGGTAGATTCAGCAGGGGTTTATTTGCCTTTGCAAGACGAAATTTTCCCAGATAAAGAACATTTTGGTCGGATTTTCAGAAACAACGCTAAAATGAGCAGTATGGGTATTGTTCAAATAGCTGCTATCATGGGAAGCTGTGTGGCTGGAGGTGCCTACTTACCTATCATGAGTGATGAAGCCATTATAGTAGACAAAACCGCTAGTATATTTCTGGCTGGCAGCTATTTGGTTAAAGCAGCCATTGGCGAAACTATTGATAATGAAACTTTAGGGGGAGCAACAACACATTGTGAAATTAGTGGCGTAACAGACTACAAAGCTAAAAATGACAAAGACGCTTTAGATAAAATTAAAAACCTGGTAGACAAACTCGGTGAAACAACAGTGGCAGGGTATAATAAAGCCGCTTCTAAAAAACCAAATGTTTCCCATATAGAAATGCTTTCAAGCTTGCCTATTTCCAGAACAGACCAGTACGATATGATGGAAATAATTAAAGGACTGGTAGACAATTCTGCCTTTGAGCCTTACAAAGAAGACTATGGTAAAACCATATTGACTGGCTATGCAAGAATTGACGGTTGGGCGGTTGGAATTGTAGCCAATCAAAGAACGGTCGTTAAAAATGCAAAAGGTGAAATGCAGTTAGGTGGTGTTATATACGCAGACGCAGCAGACAAAGCAACCCGATTTATAGCCAATTGCAACCAGAAGAAAATACCCTTAGTATTTCTTCAAGATGTGAGTGGTTTTATGGTGGGTAGTAAAAGTGAGCATGGCGGTATTATTAAAGACGGGGCTAAAATGGTCAATGCAGTGAGTAATTCTGTAGTACCTAAATTCACCGTAATTATTGGAAATAGCTATGGAGCAGGGAATTACGCCATGTGCGGAAAAGCTTATGATCCAAGACTTATAGTCGCTTGGCCTTCTGCAAATTTAGCCGTAATGAGTGGGAATTCTGCTTCTCAGGTACTTTTACAAATTGAAAAAGCCAAATTGAAAAAAGAGGGCAAGCAAATAAATCCCAAAGAAGAACAAGAGCTATTGGCCAATATTCAAGAAAAATACAACAAACAAATATCGCCTTATTATGCTGCTGCAAGACTATGGACAGACGCTATTATTGACCCTAAAGACACTAGAAAATGGATCTCAATGGGAATAGATGCTGCTAATAATGCACCCCAAAAAGAAAAATTCAACATGGGGGTCCTTCAAGTGTAGTTTATTCTAAAAAATGCTGCTTAGAAGTTTTGATTAATTCCCTAGCTGAGGAGAAACCCTTGGGATTAAAAGAAAACTGGTTTGTCTTCCATTCACATACCTAAAACCTTCCTCTCCAACAAAACCTGCCTCTTCAAACATAATTCTGATGTCTCTTTTCCACTCTGGAATATAAACTGTATTGTTTAACTCAATAGCGTAAACAGTATTAGGGTTTAATGGATAGGCATTTCCGTCTGCTTTATCAATACCATTCTGTGAGTCCCACATGCCTATAGTTGTACCGGCTGAGTGACCGTATAAACCCAAAGGATGCGTATAAATTGCTGGCCTAAGCCCATTGCTTTTGGCTTCGCTTAGGGCATTGGATAATATGGTGTTTCCCACTAAACCTAGCTTCATGTTTTTAGTGAGATAATCTTGAACTTTATTTCCTGAAGCTAGCGCCGATGCTAGAAAATCTGGGGCTTTTTGCTCTTCTGGCTTTAAAACATAAGCCAATTCTTGACAATCCGTATTGAGTCTCAAATAAGTAATTCCAAAATCACAATGCAATAAATCTCCTGGTAAAATAACTTCTTTCTCAGGCCTTCCTGAAAAAGAGTATAAATGAGATACTAAAACTTCTTCACTTCTTTGAATATCTACTGTGGGATGAAACCATGTTTTTAAACCTAGATCGGCTACTTTTTGACGCATCCACCATTCTACATCTGTTGTGGTAGTTACCCCTGGAGTGATTACTTTTTCTGAGAACGCTTCCGCTATTATTTCATGGGTAATGGAAACCAATTGGTTGTAGATTACCATTTCTTTTTCAGTTCTAGTCTCTATCCAACGTACGGCTAATTCCTCTGCTGAAACGACCTTAGCATGCATATTCTTGGGTAAATATGCCATAAACGCATCATAGTCCGTCTTGTCTAACCCATCTGCTATATTGTGGTCTTTTGAAAAATTTAAGCCTATTTTTTTTGGATTGCGCTCTTTAATAAGTGTAATGAGTCTGTCCCACTGGTCTGGTGTTTTTTCTTTATCCCAAGCACTTATTATTTGCTTTCCTACATTGTAACGTGCTACAGCTAATTTTTCAATAGTATTGTTTTTTTTATCTCTAAAAAAAAGCAAGATTGTTCTTCTCCTTGCATTGAGCCATGTGGCTGGCAACATGGTTTTGATTACGGGATCTTCATTGTATTCTCTAGAAATAACAACCCACATATCAATCTCAGCTAGATCCATTAATTCAGGTAGTAATTGATCAAAACGCTCCTCTAAAATTTCATCTATAACTGTGGCCTGCTCTTTGACTGATAAAATGGCCTGTGCTTGAGAAGAAATAATAATAAAAAAAACTAAAAAGGCTAAAAGATGTTTCATAAGTCAAGAAGTGAATGGTTAAAGATAATTGGCTTGGTTGATTGGTTAAAGATAAATGGTTGTGGTTATAATTGATTGCTTGTGCTTGGTTGAAATTATTTGCTTATAGTTGCGCTTGTGTTTGGATGGTTCAATTAACTCATTTAGTTGACTCATTAGTCATTACAATTTAAGCATTTTATCTATTAATTTAATTGAATCTTTCGCTTCAATATTTCATCCTAAAAAACGAGCTATGAAAGAGATCTTAAATGTCCATAGGTTAACCCATAAAAAAGCACACAAAATATTATAGGTCATGTACTTTATAACCTAAACCCAAAGTATCTTTTCTACGAAGCTTAAATGTATGGGTATATAAAAATTCAGCTACTGTCAATATACCTTTAGGCTTATAGAATTTAGTGCCAAACTGAATTTTTGCTAAGATTTCTTGTGATTCCTTTAAATACTCTTGTGCTACGACTATTACCAATTGTTCCCCCAGTAAATCATGGGGAATTCCGGAATAAAAGAAAGGAAAGGAAAAATATTTTTCATGGGCTTTTTCCAATGATTCTGGATGAATCTTAACACCACCTGAATTAATCACAAAATCCAAGCGTCCCAACCATTCAAAATGCGATGTATCTAAAATTCGCACTATATCTGTTGTGTGAATGGTATCAGAACTAATATATGGGGCTATTACACTTAAGCAGCCACGATCATTCTCCTTAATATGGATATGGGGCAATAATGAAAATATAACTTGATCCTCTAGCGTTAATTTTGCTATAGCTATGTGACTTAAGGTCTCTGTCATTCCATAACTTAAAAACAATTCTGTGGGCTCCGTTTGAACGGCTAAAACTGCTTTTCTTTTGAGGCTACCAATTAAAGGCGCACCACCTATTAAAACTTTTCGACAACAGTTTAGAAGCGGAATACTTGCCTCTAATTGACTTGGAACCATCGCCACAAAATCAAAAGTAGTTTTAAAAAAATCAAGTGGATGATTAGATGGAGGGCTTACCCATAAATCCAAACCCAATGAAAGCGCACGTACAACCATCATTTTTCCTGCAATAAATTGGGTAGGAAGACATAGAAGTATTTTATGCCCTGGAATTAAATTAAAAAATTGACCAGTAAGTTGCGCATGTGCTTGCATGGCGCTTTTTGTAAAACTTAAAGGTTTGGGTGTTCCCGTTGAACCAGACGTTTGCACACTAATTTCATTTCCTTCTGCCAACCATTCTAACAAAAAAGTCCCTAGATGAACTAAATAAGACTTTTCACTTAGCAAGAGCGATGTTGCATAAATTCCTAGTTCTTTCTCATTATATGACTTGCCTTGAATGGAAAAATTTGGGTGCACGCTAAAAAAAGTAATATCCATAGACTGATTAGGGCATTTTAACAGGTCCAAATAATTTATTGATCCAACCATTCCATTGGTATTTCTTAGCAAAAAACAATAAAAATAACGGGTAACATACCCCTAAAACAAGGTATAAATCATTTCCAATAGTAGGTGTAGCCACATCTATATATATAGAATCTGTTTGGAATGCAGTCCAATTAGAAGTCATTAATAGCGCCGCTACAAGGTTATTTGCTGCATGAAATCCAAGGGCTAGCTCTAAACCTTCATCCATTAAGGTAACAATCCCTAGAAAAAAACCTGTACCCACATAATAGGCTAAAATACCATAACCCAAGGTTTCCACCTCAGGGTTACCAATATGCATGAGTCCAAAAGTAAGCGAAGTGAAAATGAATGGCAACGCTCTAGATTTAAAAAAAGCCCCTAGACCTTGCATCATATAACCCCTAAAAAGATATTCTTCAAAACTAGTTTGTAGTGGAATGAGTAAAATAGCTACCGCAGCTAACTTTAAAAATGGCCCTAAATTAAAATTATACACATAATCTTTAGGGCTAAAATACACCCCAACTAGTGTAGCGGCAACCACAACAAATCCCCAAATAGAAAATGAGGTAAATACCCTAGACCAATCTATTGAACTCCTAGAGGTTGTAAGACTCGTTATAGACTGTCTATGCACCCATTTCACCCATCCTAAAAGCATGAGTAAACCCAGGGCAAATTGAAGTAAATTTTCCATTAAAAAGGGCGTAGATCCCTTTTCTGCAACTGCGGCTTGCATTAATGCGGTCACATCTATATTCATAGAAGTAATCACAGCATAACTCAGTCCCATCATGGCAAAAAATGAGAGTGGAATTGGAAGGTATTTCCAAAAACCCAATTGTCCCTTAAAAGCTTGTGCTATATACATAAATCATCTATTATTTTAGTGTCCCAAATCGCCTTTGAGTCATAGGCTAAAGTACCCTTTTGGACCCTCAAAGGAGCGGGAATATTGTTGGTGTATAAACTCCCAGTGCCAAGACCTTGTGGCAATATAGTGTTTTTTAAAAACACCCATTGTGCAATAGCATTTAAGCCTATATTACTCTCTAAAGCAGAGGTAGCCCACCACCCTATTCCTTTGGAATCTGCTAGTTGAATCCATTGGTCACTCCCTTTAAATCCCCCAATAAAACTTGGTTTCAATATGACATATTGAGGCTTTACTGTATCTAAAAGACTTTCTTTTTGTGCAAGAGTAAAGCAACCAATAAGGGATTCATCTAGTGCTACTGGAATAGGAGCGTCTGCACACAAAGTAGCCAAATCATTGACCGATTGGACTGGAAGTGGTTGCTCTATAGAATGTACACCTAATTCCTGAAGAGACTCCATTACTTTATAGGCCGTTTTAAGATCAAAAGCCCCATTGGCGTCTACGCGAAGCTCAATGACTTCCTCTGGGTATTGTTGTCTTATAGACCTGAGTAAGGCCAATTCATGATCCACATCTATGGCCCCTATTTTCATTTTTACACAACTAAAACCATTATTCAAAATAGCCCCAATCTGTTGAGACATAAACTCTTGGTCTCCCATCCAAATAAGTCCGTTAATAGCAATAGGTGCTTGTTCCGATATAAAGGTGGAAGGGAATAAGACAAAAGGATGGTTTGAATCCAGGGATAAAAATGCCTGCTCTAGTCCAAATTGAATGCTAGGGAACGACAAAAGAGCCGTCCAAAGTGATTCCAAACCTAAATGAATGTGGTTACAAGCCCAGGAAAGTTTGGCTTCATAATCTGGAACGTCGTCATAGCTCAAACCTTTTAAAAGCCCACATTCACCGTAGCCAACCCGATTATTAACTGTGATTTTTATAAAATAGGATGATTTGGTCTTTAAAACCCCTCTAGATGTTCCACTAGCTTGTTTAAAAATTAAGTCATGTTTACAATAAGTAGCAATCATTTTCATAGCCTTAAAAATAATCAAAATCCACGTAAAATATGGGCTTAACTATTCATTGTCTTCATTAAAAAATCTTTAAAATCTTTAGTGATGGGAATTCTCTTTTGGCCAATAAGGACATCTTTGGCATTGATGGAACTAATATGTTCAATATTTACAATATAAGATTTGTGTGCCTTGTAAAAATACTTGGGGGGTAATTTTGTGTGATAGTCTTTTAGAGAAGAACGAACCACGAAAGTTTTATCTATGGTATAAACCTCTAAGTACACATTATCTGACTTGATGTAAAGGATTTCAGAAAAGGAAATTCTATGGTAAATATGCTGCTTTTTTATAAAAATACTGTCCGTAAGGATGGTTGCTGGAACAAGACCTAAGTTTGCTGCATTAGAATCTTCCAATACGGAAGACTGTTCTCTAAAATTAAACAATGCTATTTCTATAGCTGTAAAAAGATCTTCTTTTTCAAAGGGTTTTACCAGGTATCCGTTTGGAGTTACTTCCTTAGCTTTTGCAACAGTAGCCCTATCTGAATTAGCCGTAATAAAAATGAATGGAATATTCCTATTTTTCCTAATATACCCCCCTAATTCTATGCCTGTTTCAGTACCGGATAAAAAGATGTCTATCAATAATAGATGTATCTTTTTTTGACTTAAGATTTGCACAGCAGCATTGTAATCAGTGACAGATTCTACCTTATTATACCCTAATTTAGAAAGTAATCTAAGTACGTTGTCAACAACAACTAAATTGTCTTCTACTAGTAAAATTCTAAGATCATTGGACAAGAGCATAGCATCAGTTACGCTTATAAATTACAACAAATAATTAGAACCTATTAGAAAACATATGGACCACAAAAAAGTAAGCAAGGCTACTTTTTTAAGCTCTGGGTCTAATAATGAAGGTGAAGTAGTTTTAGAAACTTTAATCAGATGAAAAAGCAATGGTATAAAAACCAGTAGTGGCAATAGATTTAAACTACTTTCAAAAGAAAAATAGGCCGTTCCAAGACTGGCTAAAAAAGCCAAAAAAAAGAGCAACATATGGTATCTTTTTCCCCATTTATACCCAAGTTTAACCACCAAGGTATTCTTATCACTCAGGCGGTCGTTTTCATGATCCCTCAAATTATTGAGATTAAGAACAGAAACACTTAAAGAACCTATGACCAGAGCAGGGAATATATCTGATAAGGAAATATGAAGGGTGTATAAAAATTTACTTCCTAAAACAGAGAGTAATCCGAAAAATAAAAAAACAAATAAGTCTCCTAAACCTTTATAGCCGTAAGCACTAGCCCCAACCGTATACCTAATTGCAGACCAAATACTAGCTATTCCCAAAACAAAAAACAACAAAAAATAAGGCCAGTTAGAAATACCGAATGAGACTGTTAGTAATAATAAAACTGAAAATACAGCCACTACTGATAAGAAAACTATGCCTCGTTTTAATTGAGATGCCGCTAAAAGTCCTGATTGTAAAACCCTTTTTGGGCCAATCCTTTGGTCATTATCTGTTCCTTTTAAACCATCACCGTAGTCATTAGCGAAGTTAGAAATCACTTGAAATAAAAGGGTACACCAGAGGGAAAGAACGCCTATGTAAATATTGAATACCTCTTCGCTTAGGGCTAAAGCGGCGCCTGCTATGATTCCAGAAAAGGATAAGGGGAGCGTTCTCAGTCTAGCTGCTTGCAACCATATTTTTAATGAATTAGCTTCAAAAGACATGCGTAATATTTAAGGCTTTAAGCTTCTAGAAGGTATATTCCTTCTGAGGTTATTTTAATGGTTCTGTTTTTATAAAGGGTCCCTATGGCTTTCTTAAAGACTTTTTTACTCATTTCTAAATAGGCTTTTATCTCTTCAGGAGCAGATTTATCGTGAAGGGGTAAAAATCCTTTGTGAGCAGACAACAAATCCAATACTTGTTTTGCAGCCGGTTCTAATACTGCTACACCAAGGGGTTGTAAACTAATGTCTAGTTTAAAATCTTCTCTCTGTAACTTAACATAGGCAGTCATAGTGTCTCCAACTGAGATGGGTTTAAAGACTTCATTTTGGTATACCATGCCTTTGTGCTTATTTTCCACAATAACATCCCAGCCTAAATCTGATTGCCTTGTAACCAATACAGAAACTGCGTCTCCTTGCTCATATTTGGCCGTACTATTATCTAGAAACTTATCTAATTTATTGGATCCTACTAATCTGAAAGTAACTGGATCTAAATAACAATAAACCACATAAGATTGACCCGCTACCATTTTTGACCTTTGCTCCTTGAAAGGCACCAATAAGTGCTTCTCCAAACCCCATTGAAGAAATGCTCCAATAGCATTTACCTCCTCTACCCTCAAAAGCGCAAAGGAATTTCTTTCAATGTATGGAACCAGGTTTGTAGCTACAGGTCTTTCATCGTAATCTAAATAACAAAAAACAGACAATTTATCCCCTATTTCCCAATCCTGAGGAACATACTTATTGGGTAGTAAAATATCTGTGCCTTCATCATCTCCAAGAAACAAACCTACAGAAGTATCTCTTAGAATTTCTAATTCGTTGAATTTACCGAGTACAATCATAATGATATAAAACGCAAAAATACAGTTTAAAAAGCGGAAAGAAGTTTTTAGCGCACTTTTATTTTAGGACCTTATTAAGATTAATAATACGTTTTAAGGGTCTTAAAAAAGTTCATTAACACCCCTTCATTCTTTGTTCTAGGTGTTTTGATTTCCAATAGACTAGGCCCATTATTTCGCTGAAAAAATGCAGACAATTCACTAGAGAGACTTTCTTTGTTATGAGCGCTGTAATATTCCAATCCGTGCAAAGTACAAAGTGACTTTGCACTTAGGTCGTGAACAGTCTCAAAATAAGTCCTAAAATGCTCACTATCCGTCTTTCCTGGCAATATCCTAAAGATACCTCCCCCTTGATTATTAATCAAAATAATCTTAAAGTCTTTAGGGATGTATTTATTCCACAAACCATTGCTGTCATAGAAGAAACCCAAATCACCTGTAACCAAAGTAGTTTGCACTTGGGAAGTTACACCGGAACCTATGGCTGTAGCAGTGCTCCCATCAATTCCAGAAGTCCCTCTATTGCAATAAACGGCTACAGAAGGTTTCACAGAAAACAATTGTGCATATCTAATGGTCGCACTATTGGCTAAATGCAATACCGACTTATTAGGTATGGCTTTGAGCAAATGATAGAACGCATAAAAATCGGAAAAAGGACAAGAGGCGGTATAGGTCTCAATATGCCCCTTATAAATATTTTTGTAGTGAAGTGCACGTTTTTTTGGGCTGTCTATGCTCAGTGTTTCGAGAGAAATAGGCTTTTGAAGGGCTGGACCAAAAAAGGCATCGGCCGTAGGCCTAAAACAAGTGAAATGGGTAAAAAATGGATTCACAACAATCTCATTTTGTATCTGCCAATGCAATTTTGGGGTGTATTGATTCAAGAAATTCTTTATTTTTTTGGAAACTACTGCCCCTCCTATAGTCACCAAAAGATCTGGTGATAAGGCGGCCCCAATAGCTTGCGCGTCCAAGTGTGTTTCCATGGGGGCAATAATATTATCAATACTGTCAATAAATTCTGGATGGTGCACATTAGAGGTAGTCTCCGTAAAAACCAATACCCTAGGATCTTTAGAGAGCCATTGCACCAATTCATTGGACAAATAATCCAGTGCATTTGGGTACAACACACCTACAATAACCATAATTCGTTTTGCTCCCTCCCATTCCGCCTTTAATTTGGGGTCTGAGAGGGTTTTATTAACGGTTTTACTGTCTGTAATAGCCGCATTTTCCACAGTAGATTTAGGCACTAAAGCACCTTCTAATAAAGGTGCTTCTTGGTATAAGGGCTCTTCAAAAGGGGTGTTTAAATGAATGGGTTTATTTGTGGCTTTTAATTGATTAAACGCTGTGGCTAATAAAGCATGATTTTTTTTGCTTACCGCTTCTTGAGACCACTGCAAAGCCTTGGGCATAAAGCGATTATAGCGTTCTGAAGCATGAGAGGCGTCCTGAATTAATGGGGCAGAAAACACCACGTGCCTGCCATAAACA